>WPCG01057909.1_pt1 | contig 52483 bp, 48 predicted proteins | sample 5403311 | NCBI WGS metagenome assembly WPCG01 (sample SAMN12869467, study PRJNA574797) | sludge metagenome | isolation source: wastewater treatment of Control | place: China:Beijing | collected 2019-05-17
TCATTATTATGATATTAGGTGACGGTTATAATGCTGGTGTGGTAAAAAATAAATAATAATGAAGAAAAATATTTACTTGTTTGTCCTCTCGTCCCTTATCATTTCTTGCTCACCCGTAAGGAATGTCTCCTATTTTCAACAATTAGAGCAATCAACAAGCGTGTTGAAGCGCGCAGAGTACAGCGCTGGCATCAAGCCTAAGGATATCCTCTCCATTACCGTGGTGAGCAGTGAACCCGACGCGTCAAGGAGGTACAACCTCATTGCTCCTCAATTAGAAGCCAACATTGGGTATCTTCAAAGCCAGCCGATGTTACAGAACTACTTGGTAGACGAGGAAGGAAACATAAATTTTCCCTCGTTGGGTGTGCTTCAGGTAAAGGGGTTGAGCACGAAGGATTTGGAAGGGCTAATCCAGGAGAAGCTTAGGCCTTTTTTCACGGAAGAGATGCCCATCATCACGGCTCGAATCATGAACTATTCGGTGAATGTGCTCGGCGAAGTACATCGGCCCGGACAGTTTCAAACGAATAACGGGAGGATGACCGTTCTTGAAGGGTTGGCTATGGCGGGCGATATGACCATCTATGGCCGGCGCGATAACGTGAAGGTGATACGGGAAGACGCGAATGGCGAAAGGATCGTATACACGTTGAATTTCAACGATAAAAACCTGTTTAATTCTCCCGGATTTTTTCTGGAGCAAAATGACGTGGTTTACGTGGAACCCAACCAGTCGCGGGCGAACTCCTCTAAGTACGGCGCGGCTGAAACGTACCGGATATCCACTCTGTCGGTATTGATCTCTTTGGCAACCATGGCGATCACGATTATTGGAGTAACGAGATGATTACCGGATTTAAAAAATACAACAGGATGACGTTAAATAAGTTTTCCAATGTGGAAGAAGAGTTCGTTGCGCTCGCGGATAAACCGATAGATGTGGTAGCGATACTGCTAAAGTACCTCTCTTACTGGAAGTGGTTTGCCCTATCGGTCATCGTGTGCCTCGCGATTGCCATGGCATATATCTACTTCACGCTACCAAAATACCAAATTGACACCTCCATCGTTTTCAAAGATGACCAGCGGGGGGGTGGCGTCACCGAAATGAACGTGTTCAAGGAAATGGGGGTGGTGGCCCGCAGGAGCAACGTGGACAACGAAGTAGAGATATTAAAGAAATCACTCATCGTGGAAAGTGTGGTCCGGGAGTTGGGATTGTATGTCACCTATACCCAAATGAAACCTATCCTTCCCTTCAAAATACAGGGAGAATCCAATCTGTTATTTCGTTTGCCACACAGGAAGGTAGCTGTCTTGTATGATGTTGAAAGCCCCATACTGGTAACGCTCCCAGAAAACGTGTTGAATACCATTTCCAGGCCAATCGAGTTTGACGTGGAGATAGATTCAAGCGGTCAACTCACTTTTTCGGGCAAACATGATAACGAAAAATTCCAAGAGACCGTCCCCCTGGAAAACCGCACGGTCCGCCTTCCTTTCGGGGACTTGAGGATTACCAAAGGAAAATCGATTCCGGAAGAAGATATGCGATTAAGAATCGCTATTAGCCATCCTAATAATGTGGCAAACAGCTACCTGAATAATCTTGAGATAGAGTTGACATCAAAAACCTCTTCCGTGGCAGATATCACGCTTGTTGCGCATAATATAAACCTTGGTAGGGATTTTTTAGAAGCATATATCCATTCATATAACGAGAAAGGAATTCAAGACCAGCGAAAATTGGCGGAAGAGACGTCTCGGGTAATTGAGGGGCATCTCGCTAACCTGAGCAGTGAACTTTCACGTGTTGAGGATCAGACGCAAGATTTCAGGCAGTCACGAGGATTGACGGATATCGCTTCGCAAGCGGACCTGTATAACTCGCAACTTGCGAGCATCGGACAGCGGAGGATGGACGTTGAGTCGCAATACACCATCGTGGCCGATGTTTTGAGCTTCGTGGAACAAGCGGGCGATTACCAGCTAATTCCGGCCAGCTCCGGGATACGAAGCCCGGTGCTGAATGATCAAATTAGCTCCTACAACAACTTAGTATTGGAAAGGAACAAGCTTGCCCGCATAGCTTCCAGTAGCAACCAATCAATGATTACCCTCAACAACCAACTACAGTCCACGTTTAATTCCGTGGTTTCCGGCTTGCGAAACGAGAAGAATAACCTGGAGATCCAACTACGGGATATGAACACGGAGTATGCGCGTAACAACGCGAGAATACGGGCCATTCCTCAACAAGAGCGGATATTTTCTGATTTGAAGCGGCAGGAAAACATTAAAGAAGAATTGTTTCTTTATTTACTGCAAAAGAAAGAAGAGCGGTATATGAACATGACCACGGTAGAACCCAATTCTCGGATTATCGACAATATTCGGGTAATGGGCGTGGTATGGCCAAGCAATATGCTTATCCTGCTTATCGCGTTGTCGATGGGGATGATCCTCCCATTAGCGGGAATTAAAACGAGGGATATGCTTAGGTACCAGGTTGACACCCGGGAGGACCTGGAAGATATCTCTTCAATACCGGTGTTGGGTGAAATTCCCAAAATCGGACAGATGCAAGGCGTGGCGGTCCAAGAGGGCTCGAATGACAGCTTTAATGAGATGATCCGGCTATTACGCGCAAATCTTCTCTTCGTTATCGACGGTAAGGAGAACAAGGTGATCAATTTGCTGTCGAGTATCAGTGGGGAAGGGAAATCGTTCATATTGCTCAATTTGGGCATGAGCCTGGCGCTTCTTGATAAAAAAGTACTCATCGTTGAGTTGGATATCAGAAAACCCAAGTTAGCAAAGGAGCTTAACTTGGATAATAAGCAAGGCATCACCCTCTTTCTCTCGGGCCATCTTGATAAAAGTGAATTGGCATGCCCGTCGGGAGTACACCCTAACCTGTCCATCATTATCGCGGGGGCCATTCCTCCAAACCCAAACGAGTTACTGGCAAAACCCTTGTTGGACGAACTAATTAACGATTTGCGAAACGAGTATGATTACATATTGATTGACACGGCGCCGGTAGGCTTGGTTTCCGACAGCTTCTTATTGAATCGTCTGGCCGACGTGAACCTCTATGTTGCACGGGCAGGGTATACCCCGAAGAAAATGGTGGAGCACGCGGATCAATACTTTCATGAAAACAGGCTTAAAAAAATGTATTTCATACTTAATTATATCGATCTGAACAGTACGGAATACCGGTACGGCTTACGAAAAAAATATGGTTACGGGTACGCGTGACAGGTGAAGCGAGACAGGCCCATTACAGCCGCAAGAAATTACAGGCCTTGTTCTTTTGTGATAGATAATGTTTAACATGTTTAAGATAGTGATAAAATGAAACTCAATGGTGCGAATATTATCCAGCTCACCAAAAATTACGACCGAAGGGGAAACCTTTCTGTGGTCGAAGAGATCAAGCATGTTCCGTTTATGATCAAGCGTGCTTACTGGATTTACGATGTTCCCGGTGGAGAGGTGCGTGGTGGCCATGCTTACCTGCATAATCAAGAATTTATCGTAGCCCTTTCCGGTAGCTTTGATGTGATATTAGACAGCGGAGTCGAGCAGAAAACCTATTCATTAAACCGCTCTTATTACGGTTTGTACGTCCCGAAAGGGATATGGCGGCAAATGGAGAATTTTTCAACCAATTCGTTGGCCCTGGTATTGGCATCCATCCCGTTCGATCCAAACGATTATATCTATGACTATGCCCTTTTCAAGGAGATGACGAAAGAAACAGGCGGGTTAATGAGTCTTACCCGATGAAAAAATGACTTGTTGTGTTCCATATATAATTTGAAAAGAGTTTTATTGGTATGAAGAAAACAAATATTTACGACTGTTCCATGCTCGAAATAGACAAACACCATAATGAAAAAGGGAATATCAGCGTGGTTGAAAACGGAAAGACCATCCCGTTTGATGTCAAACGCGTCTATTACCTCTACGATGTTCCGGGAGGTGAATCCCGGGGCGGACACGCGCATAAAGAGTTGCAACAATTTATCGTGGCGGCAAGTGGGAGTTTTGATGTTACGGTGGATGATGGAGAGCAGAAACGGACGTTTACCATCAACCGTCCTTACCGGGGATTATTGATCGTTCCCGGTATCTGGAGGGAACTGGACAATTTTTCATCCGGATCCGTCTGCCTGGTGCTGGCATCTACTGCATATTCCGCAGACGATTACATAAGAGACTATATCGAGTTTAGAGAGTATAAACGGCTGTAATTATATATAAGATGATACATCCAAAATCTGATGTGCTGAGTAATTTTATTGGCGATGAAACCTCTATCTGGCAGTTCAGCGTGGTTTTGCCGGAGGCAAGGATCGGCCGTAACTGCAATATATGCGCCCATGTATTTATCGAGAACAACGTGGTTGTCGGCAATAATGTAACCATCAAAAATGGGGTGCAGCTATGGGATGGCGTAACCATCGAAGATAATGTCTTTGTCGGACCAAACGCCACGTTTACAAACGAGTTGATACCTCGCTCGAAATCTCATTTCTCTGAAAATATCCGACAAACAATAGTGCGTAATGGGGCATCCATTGGGGCGAACGTGACCATATTGCCAGGAGTCGTGATTGGTGAATATGCTGTTATAGGAGCTGGAAGCGTGGTTACTTCGGATGTGCCGCCGTATACGTTGTATTACGGTAATCCGGCCAAACAACGGGGTTATATCACGCGAGAAGGAGTTGTGCTGGATATGGAAAAAAGGGATAGACAAGGACGGTTGCATAGCCTTAACACTGACTGATATGGTAAAATTCCTGGACATAAAAAAAATCACCGAACGATACGCCCTCGGCATCCACGAGGCTGCGTCGCGTGTTATTGATTCTGGTTGGTACCTCTTGGGGGAAGCCACCCGGCAATTCGAAAAGGATTATGCAGGCTATATCGGAACGGAGTACTGCATTGGAGTAGCCAATGGGTTGGATGCCTTGCGGATTATCCTAAGAGCGTATATAGAATTGGGCGTCATGAAAGAGGGCGATGAAATTATCGTGCCTGCTAACACGTTTATCGCATCAATCATTGCCATTACCGATAACCGCTTAATACCCGTGTTGGTGGAGCCCGATACCAAGACGTACCAGATAGATGAAACAAAAATAGAATCCGCGATTACCCCTAAAACCAAAGGAATCATGATCGTGCATCTGTATGGACAATGCGCCTATACAGAAAAAATTGGAGAAATATGCCGGAAACACGATTTGAAACTGATCGAAGACAACGCGCAAGCAACCGGATGTAAATTCAACGGAAAGATGACCGGTTCATTAGGAGATGCAGCGGGCCACAGTTTCTACCCCGGTAAAAACTTGGGTGCCTTGGGAGACGGAGGCGCGATCACTACTAACGACCGGTTGTTGGCAAATACTGCCCGATCACTGGCTAATTATGGCTCAAGTGTCAAATACGTATTTGATTACCAGGGGTATAATAGTCGTCTCGATGAAATCCAAGCTGCCATGCTGGGCGTTAAACTTTCTGGTTTGGATCAAGATAATGGACGACGGAAAAAGGTGGCCCGATACTATATGGAGCATATTAATCATCCGGAGGTTGCCTTGCCAGCAATAAAAGATTGGGAAGCACATGTTTTCCACCTATTCGTGATTCGTTCGGCTCGACGGGATGCTTTGTTAAAACACCTAGATGATAACGGAGTGCAAGCATTGATTCACTATCCGGTACCTCCCCATAAACAGAAAGCCTATAACGAGTGGAATCAGAAGCATTTTCCGATTACCGAGTCAATTCATGCCGAGGTGCTTAGCTTGCCTATTAGCCAGGTGATCACGGACGACGAGGCAACGATCGTGGTAGAGGCGGTAAATTCATTCTGATAAAATTGGAGCAATAAATAAAGTAATGGAGCAAAAAAGTTCATACCGGCAAATAGTAAAGGCGACCTCCCTCTTCGGGGGAGTGCAATTCTTTCAAATTGTCATCTCGGTAATACGCTCTAAGTTCGTGGCGGTATTACTCGGGCCTGCCGGTATGGGCATCGTTGGTTTGCTCACCGCTACCACGGGATTAGTAGCCGGGCTTACCAACTTCGGGTTGGGTACAAGCGCGGTTAAGAATATTTCAGAAGCCAATGCGACGAATGACCGGGATAGGGTGATTACCGTGATTACCGTGTTGAGGCGCTTGGTATGGATCACCGGGATTCTGGGGGCTTTGGTAACGCTGGCTTTCTCTCCCTTGCTCAGTCAGTTCACTTTTGGGAATAAAGAATATACGTTGGCTTTCGCTTGGATATCCATCACCCTGTTGTTTAGTCAATTGAGTACGGGAGAGTTGGTGCTGCTGCAAGGACTGCGGCGTTTGCAACAACTGGCAAAAGCAAACGTGTACGGTAGTTTATCAGGCTTGGTTATTACGGTTCCGCTTTACTACTGGTTAGGAGTGGAAGGAATCGTGCCGGTGATCATCGTCACCACGTTTGCCACCCTCTTTTTCACGTGGTATTTTACCCGCGATATTAAAATGAAAAAGCAACGGGTCCCGCGGACCACTGCTGTTTTGGTAGGTAAAAATATGCTGGTGATGGGATTTATGATAAGCATGAGCGGACTGATCGCCGTGTTGGTTTCCTACGTGATACGAATCTTTATTAACCGTACAGGCGACGTGGCCGACGTGGGATATTACACCGCTGGGTTTACCATCATCAATACATACGTGGGGATGGTTTTCACGGCCATGGGAACCGATTACTACCCGCGGCTCTCGTTGGTGGCGAATGACAACAACCAATGCAAGGAGCAAATAAACCAACAGTCCGAGATCGCGCTGCTTATTCTGGCACCCATTCTTATCGGCTTTCTTGTATTTATTAATTGGGCAGTCATACTCTTGTATTCCAGTCAGTTTTTAGCTATCACCGGCATGGTTTATTGGGCCACGTTAGGAATCTTCTTTAAAGCGTTGAGTTGGGCCATTGCCTTTGTTTTTCTGGCAAAAGGCGCGGGTAAATTGTTTTTTTGGAACGAGTTAGCAGGTAGCGTACATGGATTGGTTTTCAATATACTGGGTTATCATTTAGGCGGATTAACCGGGCTTGGTGTTGCATTTTCTGCAGGTTACTTGCTCTATTTTGCTCAAGTGTACGCGATCGCGAAAATTAAATACCAGTTCTCGTTTGATTCTTCGTTAACGCGCATCTTTTGTGTCCAATTCTTGCTCGCGCTCGCTTGTTTTGCCGTGGTGAACCTGATCAAAGCACCCTATTTTTATCTGTTTGGGATTATACTTATTGGCATTTCGGGCTGGTTCTCGTTCAGAGAACTGGAAAAAAGAATAGGACTTAGAGAGATTATTCAAAATGGGTTACAACGAATTAAAAAAATAGATACAAATGAATACAAGTAATGCGCCTTTAGTTTCGATTGTCCTTATCACGTATAACAGTGCCAAGTATGTGTTGGAGACGCTGGAAAGCGTGAAAGCTCAGACATGGCAACACATCGAATTAATCATTAGTGACGATGGTTCAACCGATCAAACTACGACGATTTGTTCGAACTGGTTGTCGGAAAACAGACATCGTTTTTATAAAACACAACTTATCACCGTCCCGCGAAATACGGGAATCCCAGCCAATTGTAATCGTGGGTTGCGAGCTATGAGCGGACAATGGCTCAAAACACTTTCGGGCGATGATATCTTATTAAATAATTGCATCAGCGACAATTTAGAGTTTGCGCGACGTTTCCCCGAGGCATCCTTTATAGTATCAGATATGCAGGAGATCGATGATGATAGCGCATTGATCAGGGATAAGGTAGTCAACGAAGGAGTGATTTTTATTGCCGGTAAGTCCTCGGTAAAAAAACAATTGAAAGCGTTTACACGGTGGCCGGTTTTTTTGAATGTGCCCACATTCTTCTGTAGGAAAGAGATGATGGAAAAGATAGGCTATTGTGACGAGGACTTCAAGATCTATGAGGACACGACCATGGTGATCAGGATGATGGAACAAGGTTTCCGAATGTATTATATGCAGAGACCCACGGTGGCATACCGCATACATCATAATTCCATCTCACGAAGCAATAAAGTGAACGATCGGCGAGAAAAGGAGGCGTTGAGGGTTTTTAGTAAATATAGAGTAAAGCACCTGAGCGCTTTTAATCTTCTTGATCTTTCCGTCTACTATGAGTGCTGGTTGCGGTTTAAATTTAAGGGCATTAATGGTAGAAAGGGAGATTCAATTTTAAGAAAACTGAGTCTTTTCTATTGGTATATGAAATTTAACGGGGTGAAATCCTATTAATCCTCATAAAAATGTTTCAGGAGATTTGGTCAATGTCGGGTGGTCTTGATGTGAGGGTATACCCCTATTTCATGCATTAATAAACAAGAGAAATGAATACAGTAAATAGGCAGGTTGTAAGCCAGTTAGTTCCGATTTCCATGTTGCTATTGGCAATTTACTCGGTCTTACCCTATATAAAGCCGGGAGTTCCAATGGTTATGTCTTTGGACAATACAACATTATGGTGGGGCATCTCTGTTCTGATTCTGGTTGCTTTTTTCCTATCAAAACAATATTTTTTCGATAAACGGAACGGTGATAACATGCTTATCGTTTGGGTTTACTTGCTTTGGAATGCAATGTGCATTGTAAGAGGTATGTTTGTGGCTGAAATGTATTGGGATTGGAAAGGGTTGATTGGTAATACAATGGCCCTATTGATGCCGATAATTATTTTCTCAGCAACCAATAAAATGGTCGTGCAGTCTCTTCTGGCGTATTACATTAAATACGCACTACCGTTGTTCTTGATTTTCGGTTTGATCATTCGAACCGACGCCTTTGGGTTTTATTTGATTCCGGTAAGTTCATTGCTGTTCTTTTTGCCAGTTCTCACTAAACGACAAAGGATTCTTCTTTTGAGTGCCACCGTCATAGTTCTGGTTGCTGATTTAGGTGCCCGAAGCAATGTGATAAAGTTTGGAGTTCCGTTCTTTATTCTTCTGATTTACTATTTCCGGAACTTTGTGTCCAAGAAGATAATGGAAGCTATACGCCTTGCATTTTTCATCCTCCCTTTCCTGTTTTTTATATTGGGTGTAAGCGGTGTTTTCAATGTGCTTAACATGAATGAGTATGTGAAGGGAGATTTCACTTCTACGGGTATAGACGCGGAGGGGAATCGATCGGAACAAGAACTGACGGTGGATACGCGTACCTTCCTTTACGAGGAAGTGTTGGAGTCGGCGGTCAATAATAACTACTGGCTCATGGGACGTACCCCCGCACGGGGAAATGATTCAGATTCGTTTGGTGCGGTATCAGCAGAATTAACCGGTAGGTATGAGCGGTTATCGAACGAGATTGGTTTGGCCAATGTATTTACCTGGACCGGGATAGTGGGAGTAATGCTTTATTTTTCAATATTTTTCATATCCTCCTATTTGGCAGTTAATAAATCTCAAAATGTTTATGCGAGAATGTTGGGAATTTATGTCGCGTTCCGTTGGCTTTACTCTTGGGTGGAAGATATCAATAACTTTACACTCAACTATTTTATGCTAATGGTTATGATTGGGCTCTGCTTTTCATATTCTTTCCGGAACATGACCGACAAAGAGATCACCATTTGGGCGCGTGGGATTTTCGACGTGCGTTATGCGCGTTTACAACAATATTTATTAAGGAGAAACAGCGATGAAAAGAGTGAGTGTAGCGGTCTTGCTGACCTGTCGGAAGAGAAAAAATAAAGAGAGTCCTATTTGTGACGTTAAGGTTTAAAACACTCTTCTTGTTTATATGGAATCGAGCCAAAAATTAAAACAGTATCAATATGATGGAAAAAGAGGTAGCACGCAAGAAACGAATGATGATTTTTCATCCTGCTCTTGCACCGTATCGGATCGATCAATTTAATTTGCTCAACGAATTATTTGACTTGGAGGTTGTGTTTCTTTTCGATTCCCTCTGGAACTTCTCCATCGATCAACAAAAGCTAAGAGAAGCCTGTCACTTCAAGATATCTTACCTGCTACGGGGACCTAGACGTAAGGGACGGCTGCTCCGATGGGGAGTGTTGCGAGCGATAAAGAGGGCCAAGCCCGATGTAGTGTTCGGGTACGAGTACTCGTTCACGACTCAATACCTGATTTTGTTGAAAAGAACCGGGTTGCTCAAACAAAAAATCGGATCGTTTATTGACGACAGCCTCCATATTAGCGAGAATGTGCAATCCAGTGCGAGAAAGTGGGCTAGGAATTACTCCATAAAGCATCTTGATTTTTTGGTTGTGATGTCCCAAGAGGTGGCTCGTTTTCATCGTACGCGTTTTCTTTTTCCGGAAAAACAGGTGATTGTGTCTCCCATTCTTCAGTTTCCGGAACGATTGCGCGAAAACAGGAAATTAATAGAAGCGTTTGCAACGAGATATATGGAAGAAAATCAATTAGCAGGGAAAAAGGTACTCCTCTTTGTTGGGCGGTTTATCCCGGAAAAGGCATTGCCGCTTTTCATTAGCACCATCGCTCGCGTACTTAGCGATAGAGAAGACTATCGGCTCGTGTTGGTGGGAGAGGGGGTAGAGAAAGAGCGACTTCTAGCAATAGTAAAAGCTCATAAACTCGAAGAAAAAGTGATTATACCCGGAAAATTTCAAGCGGATGAACTTTATGGCTGGTATGCATGTGCATCGGGTTTTGTGCTGCCCAGCCTTTATGAACCATTCGGGGCGGTTGTTAACGAAGCGTTGATCTTTGGGCTAACTGTTCTATGTTCTTGGTATGCAGGTTCATCAACTCTTATTCACCAAGGGAATGGATTCTTATTTGACCCTTCGGATGACATGGATACCCTTAGTAAATTTCAATTATTTATGGAAAGCATACCTGTCATGGAAAGAGTGAATTTAGAGAACACCCCCCCCCTTATAAAAGATTACCGGCCAAATTTTAATAAAGAGTGGAGGAAAGTAAGCCATGCGTAAGATTTTTCAATTAATCAGTTCGATTCAGTTAGGAGGAGCCGAGAACGTGGCATTCGACTTGGCAGAACATTGTGCAAAAGAACTCAAAGGCGACCACGAAATAACCGTGGTGGAATTGTATGGCACGCTAAACGACTATGCTCATTCAAAAAAAGAAGAACTTATTTCTAAGAATATTCGTGTGATCACGTTGTATAACGGTTCCAAGAGAGCGAGCCTGTTGTTTGCCCCGCTCTTTCTGCTTCGCCTCATAAAGAGGGAAAAACCGGTGATCATTCATTCTCATACTGATTTGCCAGATTTCGTATTGGCTGTAGCAATTCGTTTAGCACGTTTCTTGCGGATCAATATACCTCGTATTGCACGTACCATACATAATACCCAATTGTGGCGCACACACCACAAACTGGGTAAGTTCACTGAGTCCACTTTTGGCAATGAGTCGGTTGTGTCGGTTTCTTCCTATGCAATGATTGCATATGAACAACTACGGAAGAAATATGGTTTGCCAATTTCAAGTAATCGGCAGATAATTTACAACGGCTGTGATATTCCGGAGCAATGTTCGCACCCATTCAGGATTGATCCAGCAAGGATAAACATTGCTTTTTGCGGGCGCTTTGAGGATTACAAGGGAATGGGAACATTGATACCGGCTATTCCTGAAATTGAGCACCTCTTTCCTGAACGTTTCCTGTTTCATCTTATTGGCGACGGAAGCTATAAGAAAGAACTACAAAAACTAGTACGGGAAAATAACAACGTCCATCTTTATGATCCTGTTCCCAATGTTTCAACTATGTTCTACGTGTTCGATTATCTTTGGATGCCATCCCATTTCGAGGGGTTGACACTGATTTCGATTGAAGCTTCATTCTCCGGTGTTCCCGTAATCGCCTCATTTGCTCCTGGGCTTGACGAGACCCTACCTGAGAACTGGCCATTAAAATTTCACTTGAATAACGAAGAGGAGTTGTACAATATCTTTGATAAAATTGATAATAATCTCTACGATAGGGAAGCACTTAAAAAGATGGCCAACGATTTTGTAAGTAAAAATTTTTCACGAGATAAAATGATTTATTCGTATAATGTATTATATAACAACATGCTATGAGTTATTCACGGAAAAATATTCTGTTTTTGCTTCATCTGCCACCCCCGGTACATGGATCCACTATTGTGGGTAAACTCATGAAAGAGAGCAAGGTGATCAATGAATCATTCCAAGGGAGGTATATTAATCTCATTTTGTCAAAAAATGTGCAAGAGAGTGGCAAAACCAACCTCAAAAAGCTACTTCGTTTTACGGTGATCTGGTTTTATCTGCTAGGTAAACTAATTCATCGAAAACCGGATTTATGCTATTACGCACTCACTACCACTGGAAGTGGTTTTAAAAAAGATGTGCTATTAATCGCTTTATTACGTCTTTTTCGTGTAAAGATTGTGTACCATATCCATAATAAAGGGATCATTTTTGCCCAAAAAAACAGGATTAATCACCTTCTTTACCGGTTTGTGTTTAAAAACTGTCGAGTAATCCTTCTTTCCCAGTATCTCTATTATGATATCGAGGCCTACGTGTCACAAGACCGCGTGTATATTTGCCCGAATGGGATACAGGACTATCAGCCCAATACGGCATTTTTGACCCGGCTTGAAAACAAGCCGTTTAAAATTCTTTTTTTCTCGAATCTGATTGAAGAAAAAGGGGTGTTTGTTCTGGTTGAAGCTTGCTCGATATTGAGGGATAAGGGGTATACTTTCCAATGCGATTTTGTGGGCGGTGAAGGCGATGTAAGCGAAGGTCAACTCATAACATTTGTAAAAGAGAGAGAACTCACCGATCAGGTGAAATACTTGGGAAAGCGTTTTGGAAAATTAAAGGAGACGGCATTCGAGCATGCCGACGTGTTCGTATTACCAACGAGAAATGATTGTTTACCATTAACGATTTTGGAAGCGATGCGCCATGCTTTACCTGTTATTTCCACCTTGGAAGGAGGGATACAGGATATGGTGGACGAAGGAAATACCGGTTTCTTGATTTCTCGCTACGATGATGCGGTAGCGTTGGCTGAAAAGATCGAGTATTTGCTCACTCATCCCTCGTTAAGAAAACAAATGGGTGCGAACGGAAGAGTCAAGTATGAAAAGAACTTTACCCTGCAGATGTTTGAGCAGCGGATGAACAACATTCTGTCAGAAATAGCAACTAACTCATTAAAAGTAAGAATTAAACACAACACTAAAAATTAAAGAAATGCTTGTCGAAGTATCAAAAGAAGAATACAGGAAACATTTTCCCACTGATGCAAGTCCCTTTATCAGTGAAGCGTTCATTGGTCTCATCGAAGAAAAACAGGAGAGGGTGATTCGATTGATAAATGAGGAGAAGCCTTCGATGGGGCTGCTGGTAGGACTAAAAGATGGCGTCTTAAGTTCCCCTTTTTCTGCGCCCTTTGGCGGGTTCCATTATGCCCATGAATACATGTTCTATAATCTGATTTTTGAGTTTCTCTCGGATCTGAAGGAGTACGTCGTGCGTGAAGGATTAAAGAAATTATCAGTTACCCTTCCCCCGGATCTTTACCAGGTAAACATGAATGCGAAGTTGGTGAATGCTTTTATAAAAATTGGGTTTACCATGGAAATACCGGATATAAATAATTGGGTGAATCTAAAAGAGTTCGATGGAGTATGGATCAAAAGTGTAGTGGCTCAAAACTGTCGAAAGGCAATTAAACATGGTCTTGTCTGGTCAGTGGCGACCAACATGGACGAGATGGAGGAGGCATATCAGGTGATTCATCGGAATCGTGAAGGATTGGGTCGCAAGATTTATATGACCTTGGAAGATATCTTAGAGGTGAAAAAAATTTTCCCGGTCGATTTTTTCACGATCACGGAAGCGAACGGAAATTGCGTGGGAGCTGCGATCTTTTATCGAGGGCACGAAAAGATCGTTCAAGGCATCTTTTTGGGGGACGACATGGAGAAACGAAATTTAGGTATTATGAACTATATGTATATGAATGTATACCACTATTATAAAGAGCGAGGGTTCGAATATATCGATCTGGGCACCTCCAGTTTAGAAGGAGAGCCGAATCCGGGATTGATTCGATTCAAAGAGCTTCACAATTGTGAAACGTCCCTCCGGTACACGTTTACGTGGAGATCGTGAATGCGTTTATTTGTCTGCCACAGGCAGCATTTTAATGTTTTAAAAAATTGAAAATCATGTTGCGACAATTTGAATTATTTAATGGGAATCTTGAGGAACTATCTATTGATAAGCAGTTGATTACCACACTGAATGCCCATTCATTCAATATACTCAAACAAGATCCCGCGTTTCGTGAAGCGCTGCAAGCCAGCGATAGATTGCTACCTGACGGGATTAGTATAGTATTGGCCTTGCGGTGGCTGAAAGGGAAGAAGATAAAGAAAATAGCCGGAGACGATTTGTTCCAATACGAGATGCAAAGAGTACACGAAGGGGGAGGAAAATGCTTCTTCTTGGGTAGTTCAGACGCCACCCTATCCCTCATTCGAGAACGGGCAAAAAAAGAATATCCTAATATGCAGGTGTATAGCTATTCTCCCCCTTATAAAGAGGAATTCACTCGTGAAGAGAGTCTGGGTATGATTGATTTGGTGAACGAGGTGGAACCGGATGTGCTTTTTGTTGGAATGACCGCGCCCAAACAAGAAAAATGGGCGTATGAACACTTTAATCAGATAAAAGCCGGACACGTTTGCTGCATCGGGGCCGTGTTTGATTTTTACGCCGGAACGGTAAAACGCGCCCCGGAATGGATGATCACTGCCGGTATGGAGTGGTTTTACCGTTTAACACGGGAGCCGAAGCGCATGTGGAAGCGGTATCTGGTGGGAAATACCCTTTTCGTGATGGCAATATTGAAAGCCAAGTTTCAGCGAGAGGGACAAATGACGAGGTATATTCCACTGTCTGTAGGAAAGGATGATTTGACGGCAAGGGAGGGGCAGCACTAACTTTTATAATCATCGCATATGGATACAAATCATTCCGGAGTACGGTTTTTTTTCCTGCTCTTCGATTTATTACTCTTGAATATTTCGGTTTACATGGTCTATTCCAATAGTCCGATGTATGATTACGTGGACCTTCCGGGAAGAAACCTCTACATCCTGCATGCCAATATTTCTGAACTGTTCGCGTATATTTTGTATTCGAAAAGGAATTATTTTTTCACCGACAAGTACGCCGATCGGGTAAAAGCATTCAGTGTGCGTTTCATTATCCTGCTTGTCACCCTGTTCCTTCTGGCGGAGATATTTCTTTCGAAAGGATACCATAAGGGGTTCCTTCTGGAATATACCGCCTTTTTCTTCGTGTTGAAAGTGGTTGTGTTTTACTTTATTTACAAAGCGCATCAGTACCGGTATAAGAATGGTATTGCTAACAATCGGGTCGCGATTTTAGGGGCTGGAAACTCGAGCTTGGTGCTGGGTAAACTCTTGAACAGCAATCCCTCGTTGGGATTCCGTTTAGCTGGGTATATTTCGGATCCGGACAGCCAATCAGAATACAGGCCGTTGGGCATGCTCAATGAACTTCCCTCCGTGTCGGAACGCTACAAGATCAACATGCTCTTCGTGACCGATCCCAAGTATTTCACGAAGAATAAAACCAAGGAATTGCTCACTCTGTGCAACGAAACGGGTATACGCGTGCGATATGTCCTTATGGAAGGATACTGGAACAAATCCATTCTCCAAAAGGTACAGTCGGGCAGCTTTTTTGAATTATTCAATCCCAATAGAATTCCGTTGGACGACCTGACGATGCGTTTCGGGAAACGTATTTTTGACATCCTGTTTTCTACCGGAATCATCCTGTTCGTGTTCAGTTGGCTCTTTCCTATTATCGCCTTGATGATCAAGTTGAATTCAAAAGGTCCCGTGTTCTTTATGCAGGAGCGAACCGGGATTAACAACAAAACATTCCTGTGCCTTAAGTTCCGGACCATGACGGTGAATTCGGAGTCCGACAGCAAGCAAGCGCAGGTAAATGATTCGCGTATCACTTCAATAGGTAACTTTCTGCGGCGGAGCAATATCGATGAACTGCCCCAATTCATCAACGTGTTTCTGGGCAATATGTCGGTGGTGGGGCCGCGGCCCCACATGTTGAAACATACCGAGCAGTACTCCGCATTGATACAACATTACAAGGTGCGCCACTTTGTGAAGCCCGGGATAACCGGATGGGCACAAGTGAATGGGTACCGGGGGCTTACCGACGAGCTGTGGAAGATGGAAAAAAGAGTAGAATACGATATGGAGTACTTGGAGAATTGGAAATTTCTCTGGGATATAAAGATCATTTTTATGACACTTTTCGGAAACGATGCCTATAAAAATGCCGGATAAATCACGAACATTATAAAACGAATAATATGACAAAAGTAGCGTTAATTACAGGGATTACAGGCCAAGACGGGTCGTTTTTGGCCGAATTATTGATTGACAAAGGGTACGAGGTACACGGGCTGTTGCGACGCTCATCCTCGTTCAACACTTCGCGTATCGAACATCTTTATTTTGACGAGTGGGTAAAAGATATGCGGCAAGAGAGGCTCATTGAACTACACTATGCCGATATGACCGATTCCAGTTCTCTTATCCGGGTGATCCAAGCCATTCAGCCCGATGAGATTTACAACCTAGCGGCACAAAGCCACGTGAAGGTGAGTTTCGATGTGCCCGAATATACAGCGGAGACCGATGCAGTGGGTACCCTCCGGCTATTAGAAGCCGTACGGATACTCGGGCTGGAGAAAAAGACCCGGATATATCAGGCATCCACTTCCGAACTTTACGGCCTCGTGCAGGAAGTACCCCAAAAAGAGACTACTCCTTTCTACCCCCGCAGCCCGTATGGCGTGGCAAAGCTGTATGGTTTCTGGATTACCAAGAATTACAGGGAATCGTACGGGATATTCGCTGTCAATGGTATACTTTTCAATCACGAGAGCGAGCGCCGGGGAGAGAACTTCGTTACCCGGAAGATCACGTTGGCTGTTGCGCGTATTGCACACGACGAACAAGATAAACTCTACTTGGGCAACCTAGGCGCAAGAAGAGATTGGGGATATGCCAAAGATTACGTGGAATGTATGTGGTTGATGTTGCAACATGATAAACCCGAAGACTTCGTGGTGGCCACCGGCGAGATGCATACTGTCCGAGAGTTTTGTACCTATGCTTTCGCCGAGGTCGGCATCACTGTTCGTTGGGCGGGGGAGGGCGTGAATGAGAAAGGGATTGATGTAAGCACTGGAAAGGTATTGGTAGAAGTGGATCCTAAATATTTCAGGCCCGCTGAAGTGGAGCAGTTGATGGGAGACCCCACCAAAGCACGTGAATTGTTGGGGTGGAATCCCCGTGCTACGTCCTTTGAAGAGCTTGTGCGGCTAATGGTACGGCACGACTTGAAGTATGTGAAACAACAGAAAGCAAAAGAAGCCATTGAGAATGAATAGGGATTGAAAAAATAGAGATTAAAGACTGATTGAGCTGGAACTAAAAAGCAACAGAGAATGAATAAAGAGAGCAAAATATATATCGCAGGACACAAGGGGCTGGTGGGATCCGCTATCTGGGAGAACTTTTTATCGAAGGGGTATACTCAGCTGGTGGGACAATCTCATCGTGAACTGGACTTGTTGGATGCGCAGGCAGTAAATGAATTCTTTGATAAGGAAAGGCCCGAGTATGTTGTTCTCGCGGCGGCATTCGTGGGTGGTATCGTGGCTAATAACACCTACCGGGCTGACTTTATATATCAAAATTTGCAGATACAGAATAACGTGATCGGCGAGAGTTTCCGGCATAGAGTGAAAAAATTGTTGTTCTTGGGTAGTAGTTGCATCTATCCGAAGGAAGCGCCACAACCGATGAAGGAGGAGGTGCTCCTTACTTCTCCGCTGGAGTATACCAACGAGCCCTATGCCATCGCCAAGATCGCCGGGCTCAAGATGTGCGAGAGCTTCAATATCCAGTACGGCACCAATTTTATTGCCGTGATGCCCACCAATCTTTATGGGCCGAACGATAATTTCGACTTGGAGAAGAGCCATGTGCTGCCGGCATTGATCCGGAAGATGCACCTTGCGAAGTGTTTGCAAGAAAACAACTGGAGCGGTATCCAGAAAGACTTGAAACGGAGGTCTTTGGACGATATGAATGGTAAGAGTACAGTAGATGACTTCGTGTTTACATTGAGTAAGTTTGGTATATTCGCCAACCACCTGGAATTGTGGGGAACGGGTAAGCCCAAGCGGGAGTTCCTCTGGAGCGAAGACTTGGCAGACGCATGCGTGTATATCATGGAGAACGTGAATTTTCGGGACCTAAGCAAAGATAAGAAGGAGATACGAAACTGCCACATCAACATTGGAACCGGCAAAGAGATAAATATTAGGGAACTGGCGATTTTGGTGGCCAATATAGTGGGGTATAAAGGGAAGATTAAATTTAATCCCGGAATGCCCGATGGCACGATGCAAAAGCTAACCGATGTGACAAAATTAAGATCACTGGGATGGAAACACCGCGTGGAGCTGGAAGAGGGAATTGGTCTGATGTACAAGTGGTACCTTGCTGACCAGCAACAAAATGATGATTAGCACCTAAGCATACACGCAATAATTATTAAACGAGTATGGTAATTAATTCATTCAGTTTTTTATTCTTCTTTGGATTCTTATTTCTGGTTTACTACTTTCCATTGAAAAATAAAACATGGGCCCAAAACGGGTGGCTGCTTGTAGCAAGCTATATATTTTATGGCATTGCGGATTGGAGGATGTTGCCCGTGTTACTTGTTTCAACCCTCGTCTTTTACGTGCTGGGAATATTCATTCGGCCAAGTAACCCTAAAAGAGCATCCCTGCTCACCGCGTTGGGTGTTATAGCCGGAGTAGGGATGCTGTTCTATTTTAAATACCTGAATTTCTTTATCGATTCATTCGCGACGTTGTTTGCTTCCATTGGATTTAGGGTGAACCTAACGACGCTCCATATCATTTTCCCCTTGGGTATCAGCTTTTTCACTTTCAGGTTGATCAGCTACGTGATTGAAATACACCGGAGCAGAATGGAGCCTGCGCGCGATTTTGTGGCTTTCGCTACCTATATTGCATTTTTCCCCACCTTGTTGGCGGGGCCCATTGATCGTCCCAACGTGTTTATCCCCCAACTGAAGTCGCCCCGTACCTTCAATTACGACCTGGCGATGGATGGGACGCGTCAGATTCTATGGGGAATATTCAAAAAAATGGTTATTGCTGATAACATGGCGCTTTTTGTTGGAGCGGTTTGGGGGGATTTGCCCGGACAAAACGCCACGACCTTGCTCTTGGCAGCGTTGGTATTCCCCTTGCAGTTGTATGCCGATTTTTCGGGATATTCTGATATGGCGATCGGCGTGGGAAAGATATTGGGCTTGCAAGTGGCTGTCAACTTCCGCTATCCTTTTTTCGCGCGAAATGTGGCAGAGTACTGGCGCTCTTGGCACATGTCGCTAACAACTTGGGTGACCGATTACGTGTTTATGCCTCTCAACGTGCGATTCAGAGGGTGGGGTACCGCGGGGCTTCTCTTGGCCGTTATTATCAATATGGTGGTGATAGGGATATGGCATGGAGCTAACTGGACTTACGCTGTTTTTGGTTTGTACCACGGCTTGCTGTTCATCCCATTGGTACTATCCGGAGCGTTTGCCAAAAAGAGAAAATTGAAGGTCAACAGTCTTGGCCTGCCATCCCGGAGCGACTTTCTAAAAATGATAGGAACCTATTTACTGGTTGCCTTTGGACTGATTATTTTTAACGCTCCGTCGACAGGGGAGGCAGGAGCGTTCGTTAGAGGGTTGTTTGACTTCTCAAACCTATCTGCTTTTACTGCCGAAGGCCTGCGCATGCTTGCCTTGGCGTTGTTCTTTGCAGGGTTGACGCTTGCCGCTGAATGGAAACAACGCGATAAGGAATACGCGTTGCAGGTTGACAGCTTGTTCCCCAAGAAGGCCATTCGTTTTGCTATTTATTGGGTTTTGCTGATTCTGTCTGTATTGTTCAGTGGGGAAGAGCAGGTATTTATTTACATGCAATTTTAAAAAAAAGTTTTCGTATGAAGCAATATTTAAAGGAGGTTCTTTTGTATTTCTTATTACCGGCTGCCTTGATTGCAATTGTCGCAGAGTATTCACTTCGCAGAATCCCCAACGACTACGCATTCAAGAATCAATGGCTCACTGAAAACAGCCGTGGTGTGGAGGTGCTGGCCTTAGGGGCTTCGTCCGTTTTGTATGATATAGACCCCCGGTATTTACAAAAAAGAGGGTTTAATGCAGCACACCTTTCACAGTCATTGAGATACGATCATCTGATATTTGATAAATTCATCGATCAGATGCCTTCGTTGGAGTACGTGATCATGGGAATCGATTATTGGACTCCGTTTGGTGATATCGAAGAGAGTCCGGAGTGGTGGAGAGTGAAGTATTATAATATACATTACGGCGGTAAATTGTATCGATGGGAAGGCAGGTACAACTACGAGCTCTACTTCCGGGATATCGGCACCTTTAAAAGAGCGGCCAATGGCCTTTTAACCCTGCTGGGGATGAAAAATGAGACCCACATCACGATTGATGATAGAGGGTACGGGACTCAGTATACCTTCGATAATCGATCGGCCGAATGGGATAACGGGGAAGTTGAAGCCTCTCGTCACAACGCGTTGATCGCAGGTGGAGTGGGTAGGAATCGGATCGAGCAAAACAGGCAATACGTGGAAGAGATAATCAAAAAAAGCGCGGAAAGAAATGTAGTGGTGATGTTGGTCATTGTGCCCTTATATCAATCCTACAGGGATAACCAGGACAGGGAATTTGTGAATCAACAGAAAGCGTTCTGCGATTATTTCGCGGAGAACTATTGGAATGTGCTGTTTTACGATTTCTCGGCCGACCCGCGTTTTAAGGAGGATGATTTTTACGATGCCAATCATTTGAATGAGGAAGGAACAAGGAAGTTCACGTTACTGTTGGATAGCATCATGGCCAATCCATCGACTCCATTACTGACTAAAAATTTACTTGAAAAATGATCAGCAACTTTAGCACCCTACGAAATAATCTGAAGAAGGACTCATCCTTGCTCCCATCCATCCGGGTGGCGTTAGTTGGGGATACGGCCACGCAGTTCCTGGCTGTCGCGTTAAAAGGGACTGCCATCGAACGAGGATTCAAGCTTGACCTCTTTGAAGCGGATTACAATCAAGTGGAACGGCAATTGCTTGATCCCACCTCCGACCTGTATGCATTTGACGCAGATTACATCGTTGTTTTTCAGTCGAGCCATAAGTTGCTCTCGACTTTCAACAAAATGCCCGTGGATAAACAGCATATATTGGCAGACGAACGAATCGAGTTTGTGAGAACTATCGCTACCGCAGTAAAGTCGAGGCTTATTTATTATAATTATCCCGAGATTGATGATACTGTTTTTGGGAGTTACGCGAACAAGGTGGAACGGTCGTTTACCTATCAAGTCCGAAAACTCAACATGTTGTTGATGGATGTCAGTATGAATAACCCAAATCTCTTTATTTGTGATATCGCTTCCATACAAAATAAACTGGGGCGGGATGCTATGTTTCATCCTGCAATATATATTGGAAGCGAGATGGTGTTATCACTCGATGCTATTCCCCATGTTGCGGCAAGAACAGTCGATATTATCGCGACTATTCAGGGGAAATTCAAAAAATGTTTGATACTTGACCTCGATAATACCGTGTGGGGAGGAATAGTGGGTGATGACGGGTATGAGAAGCTAGAGTTGGGGCATGAGTTGGGAATAGGGAAAGCGTTCACCGAATTTCAACAATGGATTTTAAAACTGAAGAATAGGGGTGTTATTTTAGCTGTGTGTTCTAAAAACAACGAGGAAACAGCCAGGGAACCGTTTGAAAAGCATCCGGAGATGGTATTGAGATTGGATGATATTGCTGTTTTTGTTGCAAACTGGGAGAATAAAGCGGACAATATCCGGCAGATACAATCGATATTGAATCTCGGGTTCGATTCCATGGTTTTCTTAGATGATAACCCGTTCGAGAGAAATATCGTACGTGAAAACCTGTCGGATGTCACGGTTCCCGAACTTCCCGAAGACCCGTCAGCGTATTTGGAGTTTCTCTATGGCTTGAATCTTTTTGAGACAGCTACCTTTTCAAATGCCGATGCCGACAGAACCAGGCAGTACCGGGTGGAAGCGCAACGTGCGGCCGCGCAAACGAACTTTACAAATGAAGCCGATTTCCTAAAAAGCCTTCATATGGAATCGGAAGTGAGGCCGTTCAACTCGTTCAATACGCCCCGGGTGTCGCAATTGTCCCAACGCAGCAATCAGTTTAATCTACGTACAATACGCTATACCGAGGCAGATATCGAGAGGTTGTCGGGAGATCCCGGTTTTCAAAACTTCAGTTTCACGTTGACCGATAAATTCGGGGATAACGGGCTAATCTGCGTGGTGATACTTGAAAAGAAAAATAACGATACACTTTTTGTTGACACCTGGTTTATGAGTTGCCGGGTATTGAAACGGGGGATGGAGCATTTTACGTTAAACACCCTGGTGGATTACGCCAGGCAAAATCGGTTCAAATACATTGTGGGCGAATATATACCGACTGCCAAGAACAGCATGGTGAAAGAACATTTCATTCAGTTAGGGTTCAATCAAATAGAAGATTCCGCCCGTCACCTTTTCAACCTCGAAGTGGATAACTATAAAATAAAAGAGTGCTATATCACGGCAGTTTAAACGATAAATAGATGGAAATGGAAAGTATACAAAAACAAGTAGAAGATATTTTTAGAGACATCTTAGATGAAGAATTGTTGACTCTCACACGCGAGACCACGGCTAACGATGTGGATGGGTGGGATTCTCTGACACACATACAGCTGATTGTCGCTATTGAAAAAAAATTCAGTGTAAAATTTTCCTCCAAAGAGATTCTTTCTTGGAACAATGTGGGTGAGTTATTGGACAGTTTGTATCAAAGAGTGTCCATATGACTTCTTTTGTGAATTTAACATGAGTATAAATTAAAAAGTGAATGAATTATGGAATTTAGGACTATCGTAGATATTCAGATTCGGGAGTATGATCGGAGGATGCTTGAAAAATCGTGGGAGTGGCTAAATGATCCGGAAATAAAGCATATGACGCTCACTCCAGACATGAATAAAGAGTCGCAGGAGAAATGGTTTCAAAGCTTGAAGGATCGAAAGGATTACTTCGTTGCCGGGGTGTGGCGGAATGACGAACCGATTGGTGTACTAGGTATCAAACATATTACATCCACTGATGGAGAGCTGTTCGGCTATATAGGTGAAAAGAAGTATTGGGGTAAAGCGGTAGGTGTCGATATGCTGAAACATGCATTAGATCATGGCCGCTCATTGGGGCTTTCTTCCGTCTATTCCGTGATTGGAAAGGACAACATCAATTCGTACAAACTACATAGGAGGTTCGAGTTCGAGAAGGAGAAAGATATAGATGAAACAAGGATCATGATGCGATTTTACTTTTAATGATATCACATCGTAGCAGTTAAATTCAACTCTATGCGTGATAAAAGTTGACAATCATTTGATAATGACGAAGTATAAATTGAAATAATAAATGAAATATGGAATATAGAACAATCATTGAAGTCCAATTTAAGGAGTACGATCGGATAATCCTTGAGAAATCGTGGGAATGGTTGAATGACCCGGAGATAAAACGGATCATGCATGCTCCTGAAATGGACAAGGAGTCGCAGGAGAGATGAGTTCAAAGTTTGAAAGACAGAAAGGATTATTATATAACCACCGCATGAGTAATTGAAATGTGGTTTTATAGGAACAAAATGAATACGCGTCATTCATTAGGGTTTATTTTAACTAAGATTCTAGATAATTGATTATCAGTATATCTGGAGTTACTAACTTTGCTGGGACAAAAAGTTAAGCATAAAAAGCTTACATTTGTCAAGGTATGAGAAAACAAAGAACACATTACGACAAGGCATTCAAAGAGAATGCTGTCAAGCTAAGTCTCGAACGGAAGAATGTTTCCGAGCTCGCGCATGAACTTGGTATTTCACCCGCATTATTGTATCGCTGGCGTAAAGAGTACCAGGAACGAGGAGAAAGCAGTTTCCCGGGCAACGGGGTCCGTTCTCGTGAAGGAGACGCCGGAAGGGTAGCGGAACTGGAAAAACGTCTCAAAGAGACTGAAATAGAACGTGACATATTAAAAAAAGCTTTAGGCATCATCTCCACGAGCGGTCGTTGATCTTTCAATTTATCAAGGATTACAACTCGAGGGAATGGACGATCGAGATGATGTGCAGAGTACTGAGTGTGTCTCGCAGCAGTTATTACCGTTGGATTAATTCTACTTTGACAGATTATATTTGTATTAAATAATTTCATCTTTTGTTGAAAAATAATGTTCTAAATGTTTGCATATATGATTTATTTTTAGCAATTTAGATGCGTCAATAAAACGATTGACAATTGATTTATTAATAATAATGTGACTTTTGAAAACTCGATTTTTCAGGGTATAGGAGAAACATGCTTACCGACCGATCGAGTTTTTAAAAGAAACTCTAACAAACAACAGATATGGAGAAACACTGTCTCAACTAGCGAGCCGGCTAGGCTCGCATCTATCTGAATATCATAATATTTTCAGAAATAAGACAAAGTCATTCCATGCAAAGGCCGAGATATATGTCCAGGGGTTGCTCCTTGAAGAGACCCGGAATCTGGAAAAAATCAGCGAGACAATGAACAGCGACTACTACCAGATGCAGCATTTTATCACCGAGTCCAACTGGAGTGCCCGCCGGCTGATGGACCAGGTAGCGCGCGAAGTAAGCGGCACGCTGCCCAAAAAGAAACTCACCGCGCTGATCATCGACGAGAGCGGTTGGGTGAAAAAGGGGGAGAAGAGCGTGGCGGTGGGCAGGCAATACTGCGGCAACGTGGGCAAAGTTGCCAATTGCCAGGTGGCCGTGTTCGCCTCACTTGGAAATGGTGATTACAGTTCCCTGATAGATGCCCGGTTGTATCTCCCGCAGGACTGGTGCGATGACCCCGGCCGCCTTGAAGAGGCCGGTGTGCCTGAAAATGAAAGAACTTTCAGAACGAAGGCCGAACTGGCCTGGGAGATCATAGAACACCAGTCGGGGCAGGTCGCCTTTGATTTTGTCAGCGCCGACGGTTTTTACGGCAATGACGCCGGGCTGGCCCGCAAGATAGATGAGTCAGGGAAGTTGTACATGCTCGACATACATGTTGACCAGACGGTCTACCTTGAACCCGCGGAACTACATATGCCTGCCCGTAAGGGTAACCGCGGACGCACGCCGAAAAACCTGAAAGCCACCGTGCCGGGCACCACCGTGGGAGAATACCTGCAAACCCTGCGGACGCAGGACTGGCAAGAGATTACCGTGCGCAACACCGCCAAGGGCGTACTTTCCGGGTTTTACCATTTTGCCAAGGTGTGGATATGGAACAAAGCCATCGACAGGATTGAACCCCGGCTGTTGGTCATCCGAAAGACCATCACACCCAAGGGGGAAGAGGAGATAAAGTTCTCCTTCACCAATGCCAACCTGATTCAATACACCCCCGAGGGATTGGCCTACATGCAGGCTGAACGGTTTTTCGTGGAGCACAGCATAAAGGAGTCGAAACAGATATTGGGGCTGGACCAGTTCCAGACTCGCAAATGGAATGCCTGGGCACACCAGGTAGCCCTGAACTTCCTGGTTTCATCCTTCATCCTGAAGGAGAAAATCCTGCACAGGGAGGATATCCCTCTGTTGAGTGCCAAAGATGTCAAAGAGCTCGTTATTTTTCAACTATACAGGCAAATGACTGACGAACAGATGTATCATAAGATCATTCACCGGCATATCCGACGACAACAGGACATCAATAACGCCTTTATCAGGCAAAATCCGAATCTGTCAAAGTAGAATTAAGAACCCGATTAATAAACGGGAACAAAAGCATATGGAACTTGGCCGGGAAATTAAAGACGCGTACTTCGATGCCAAGGGGCGCAATGGCAGCCCCGGGTTGGCTAAAGATTTGCAAGCATCGGGGGTTGCCGTTTCCAGAACAACCGTGGCTCGTCACATGCGAAAGATGGGGTTGTGCGGCAAGCTCTCTAAGAAGTTCAGGGTAACCACTGATACGTCCCACGACTACAATGTGGCACCTAACCTGCTTAATCGTGAGTTCAATCAAGAAGAACCGATGAAGGCATGTGTGTCCGACATTACTTACGTCTCCTGCAAGGATGGATTCCTTTACCTCACGTGCGTGATTGATCTTTTTGACCGTAAACTCATTGGTTGGTCTATCAGCGATAATTTGACCGCTTCCGGCACTGTCATACCGGCTATCAGAATGGCCAACCGAAACAGACCGTTTAAAAAAGGGATGATCTTTCATTCTGACAGGGGCATTCAATATGCCTGTAAACAGGCCGTTAATTTGTTGGAGCACCACAAGGTAGAACAAAGCATGAGCGGGAAAGGCAACTGTTGGGATAACGTGGTGGCTGAAAGTTTCTTTAAATCTTTCAAAACCGAGTTGATTTACGGAACCAAGCTCAAAACAAGAGAGCAAATGCGCTTGGATATATTTGAATATATTGAATCCTGGTATAATCATAAAAGAAGATTCTCAGCGTTGGGTAATTTGACTATTGATGAATATTGGGAACAGTATAATATTAAAAAACAATTAATTAAAAATGTCGCTTAACTTTTTGTCTCAAATAAGTTGGCAATTCCAATCCTTGTTTTTTTAGCTGATATAATATTTGTTAGTTATTATAGAAATATACATATAAATTATGAGAAAGATTATACTATCCACAGAAGGCCAGACTTGTAATAAGTTTTGGGCATGGTCACGCTATTTTTCGGATGCCTTGGCAAATAATGAAATTATCTACATTCTTTCGCCTGATATTACAATTGAAGATTATCCCAATATGAAGAATACCTCCATTGTAAAGTTCCCATTGTACAAAGCATTCTTTGTCCGCTTGTTTGGATATAAAAGATATGTTCTGCTGTTGAGATATTTATTTGAAAATAAAATTTCCGTAAAAGTGTTGAAAATAATAATGACTGTTATACCAAATATTGAGTATCATCATGTATCAGTGGCGGGTAAACGTAATGAAAACAAAGAGCGTTTTTATCTGGAATTGAAAGAAATGTTCACTCCTTCCAATGCAATTAGGAACTATTGCCTGACTAAGTTGAATCAAATAAAAATCCATCATGATATTGTGATTGGGCTTCATATTCGATATGGCGATTACAGGGTACATGAAAATGGGAAATATTTTTATGAACTGGAACAATATAGGAGAAAAGCAGAAGAGATATTAGCAGGATTTGGGCAAGATCATTCCGTTGCATTGTTTGTGGCAAGTAATGAAAGTATTGATTTAGGTGTCTTTTACGGGCTGAATCCCTTTTCGTTGGAAGCAGGGGGTGCAACATCGGACTTGTTTATGTTATCTCAATGCGACTATATTATTGGTCCACCATCCACATATTCGGCATGGGCATCTTTCTATGGTCAGAAACCTATATATTTCATTGAAAATATGACGGATAAGGTTTCTATTCATGACTTTAAAGATATTTTACAGATATGGGAGGGGTAAGAACTTTCTGAATTTTTAAATTTCGGCCATTTTGTTTCCAAACCCATTCGATATTTTCAGAAAACTTCATCAAGGCAGGTGAGCAGTTTAATCATTCGCCCCAAACAACTCTTTTGATATAATCCGTGTAGGAAATAATGATGCGCACTACCTTGTCGCTCACGTTGGGCATGCTGTAATCTGCCACGGGGCGGAAGATAGAAAGCGGGGGGTGATTTCCGGTGTTCGTAGAGTCCGTGAGTACAGGATGGGCATGGGTGAGCCCAGACAGGTTGCCGGAATGCGTGGGGCGGGTATCCACGGCTTGATACTGCAATTGCACCAGCGCCTGCATCACGCGTTCCGGGTTCAATCCCACCATCATTACCGAGGCCTCTTCCATCGCTTCAGGCCGCTCGTGCGCTTCGCGTATGTTTAGTGCCCGAAAATTCAAGATAGATGATTCTTCAGAGATGGTGCCACTGTCCGATAACACAGCATACGCGTTCATTTGCAATTTATTATAATCACTCAACGCTATCGGTTTCATTAGCTGCACGTTCTTGTGAAAGGTAACGCCTTTTTTCTCGATCATGTTTCTCGTGCGCGGGTGGGTGGAAACGATCACCGGGTAATCATACTTTTCCGCGATGGCATTCAGAATTTCCACGAGATGGAAGAAATTCTTTTCCGATGAGATATTCTCTTCCCGGTGAGCAGAAACTACAAAGAACTTACCCTTCTCTAAATTTAGCGTCTCAAGAATAGCTGAAGCCTCGATCTTGGGCAGATACCGCATTAGCACCTCGTACATGGGGCTGCCCGTCTTGATTACCCTGTCTGGTCTGAGACCCTCTGCCAACAAGTACTCGCGTGCGATATCGCTATACGTGAGGTTGACATCTGCCGTGTGATCTACGATCTTCCGGTTGCTCTCCTCCGGTACCCGCTGATCAAAGCACCGATTGCCTGCCTCCATGTGGAAGATGGGAATACGGCGTTTCTTCGCCGCAATGGCGCATAAGCAAGAATTGGTATCACCCAGCACGAGAAATGCATCCGGTTGTTCTTTTTCCAATACCGGATCGATCTTGATCAGAATCTGGCCGGCTGTTTCGGTCGCGTTTTTACCGGCAGCGTTCAGGAAATGATCCGGTTTGCGCAGTCCAAGATCTTCAAAAAACACCTCGTTCAGCTCGTAATCGTAATTCTGCCCCGTGTGTACCAGCACATGCTCAATTGCTTCCGATGTATCTAACTTTTGTAGTACGCAACTCAGTCTTATAATCTCGGGACGAGTACCTACTACCGTCAATACTTTTAATCTCTTCACTGTTTTATTGTTTTGTCGTTGTTATCAAAATGGTTTCACGTATGTTGACCGATTTTATACACGTGCTTATTTTGTTTCGCCGAATCGCAATATCTACAAATTATTACTAATCTCCGGAAGCTTCATGAGCAACTGCTTCATCCCTTCTTTATCCAGACGACGGGTATTGTGTGAATGGTAATCCTCGACTTTGGAGATATCTTCTTGGCCTTCCACGAAGAACTTGTCGTAGTTCAGGTCACGGCCATCCGCCGGGATACGGAAATAATTGCCCATATCCTCCGAACGGAACATCTCTTCCCTGGTGACCAATGTCTCGTAGAGTTTTTCACCGTGTCGGGTCCCGATCACTTTTACTTCGGTGTCTGTTCGATACAATTCCTTCAACGACTCAGCCAGCACATCCAAGGTAGCCGCCGGAGCTTTCTGTACGAACAGATCACCTTGGTTGCCATGCTCGAAGGCATACATCACGAGATCCACGGCATCGCCCAACGTCATCATATAACGGGTCATGTTCGGATCGGTGATGGTAATCGGTTTGGCCGCTTTAATCTGCTCGATCCAGAGCGGGATTACTGAGCCCCTGCTCGCCATCACGTTGCCATACCGGGTACAGCAGATAATGGTTTCCGCGTCATTTCCCAATGAACGCGCCTTGGCGATCGCCACCTTTTCCATCATCGCCTTGCTGATGCCCATTGCGTTGATAGGATAGGCTGCCTTGTCGGTACTTAACACCACCACGTTCTTCACGCCAAAGTCAACTGCCGAGTCAAGCACGTTTTCCGTACCGATCACGTTGGTATGTACCGCTTGCATCGGGAAAAACTCGCACGAAGGCACCTGTTTTAACGCTGCCGCGTGGAAAACGTAATCCACGCCCCGCATCGCCGTATCCACGGAGCGCTTGTCGCGCACATCACCGATATAAAACCTCACTTTCTCGTTCTGGATACGGTGACGCATATCGTCCTGCTTTTTTTCGTCACGGCTGAATATTCGTATCTCCTTGATACCTGTATTCAGAAAGCGATCCAGTACCGCGTTGCCAAACGATCCGGTACCCCCTGTGATCAAAAGTGTCTTGTTTGTAAATAGTGACATATATATTAATTTCGATTTTATATTTATCTTCAGCGATGGTATCAAACAGGCAAAAAGTACGTGTCAGGCTCACTTGGATCAAATACCTCATTTACCCACATCACCGTCACCATATCCGTATCGCCCAGGTTTTCGATGTTGTGCGTGTATCCCACCGGAATATCCACCACCTCTAATTTCTCTCCGGACACAAAATACTCCTGAATTTTCTCTTCGCCAACCTTGCGGAAGCGAATGACACCCTTGCCACTCACGACCAGGAACTTCTCGTTCTTCGTGTGATGCCAGTGCTGTCCCTTCGTGATACCGGGCTTGGAGATATTAATTGAAACCTGTCCCCTGTCGGGTGATTTCAAAAACTCCGTAAACGACCCCCTCTCATCTTTATTCATCTTCAGGGGGTAAGAAAAACCCTCTTCGGGCAGGTAGCTCAAGTAGGTTGAATAAAGCTTCTTCGTAAAGGGATCGGATAAATCTGGTACCTGTAGGCTCTCTCGGCTCGCTTTAAACGAGTGTATAAGATTCACGATTTCCCCCAAGGGTATACGATGTTCAATCGGCACTTTGCAAAACTTCCCCTCCTCGCATGGATTCCCTTCCAAAGCCGAAGTCAGCTCTTTCACTACATCATCGATGTAAACCAGCGTCATCATTACACTTGGATCATTCACTTGAATAGGCAAATCACGAGCAATATTATTGCAGAAAGTGGTCACGGCACTATTGTAATTCGGACGGGACCACTTGCCGAAAACATTCGGAAAACGGTAAATAAGCACCTTGGCCCCCGTCTCCTTGCCATACTCGAAAAGCAAATCCTCCCCAGCTTTTTTTGACGCGCCATAAGGATTGTCCAGGGTGGCTTGAGTGGAAGAAGCCAGCATGACGGGGCAATTATTTCCATGTTTTTTCAGGGTATCCAGCAACGTTGAAGTAAATCCACAATTCCCTTCCATAAATTCCGCCTGTTCCTTTGGCCGATTTACTCCGGCCAAATGAAATACGAAATCGGCTTCCTTGCAAAATTCATCCAATAAAACGGGACCCGAGCTCTTGTTATATTCCAAGATTGCCCGTTCGGAAGTTCCATTCATCAGTTCAGCTGCCAGGTTCTTCCCGATAAATCCTCTCGCTCCTGTAATTAAAATCTTCATCTCATGCAATTTCTATTTTACCGGTAGTCGTTAATCACGTTTTATTCGTGGGTTCCAGCTTTCAATTCTATTCCTTTTTATGAAATCGATAATTCGATTCGATTGGTATATGTTGTTTTTGTTTTTAAGCACGAACTCTTTCGCTCTTCGTCCTTTCAGCCTCAACTCTTCCCCGGGAGTATTAATTAGAAGCTCTTTCAGCCTATCATGGATGCCTTCCGCCGATTCATCCTCCAGTAGATACACATAATCGTGGTACTCACGCGGCATCCCGGCAAGCACGGTCGTCAACACCGGCGTTGCCGACACCATATACTCCATATTCTTCGATGGAAAAGAGTACTTGGTGAAATCCTCCACCGTGGGCCTTGGGTTCACCAGCAAGGCCGCCTGCAACTCTGCTTCCACTACTTTACTATTGGGTACAATGCCAAAATATTTAATTCTATCATCCTCCGCCGCCAATCGCTTGATATCTTCAACCATCGGGCCGTGCCCGAACAGGTGCAGTTCGACATCTCTCTTGTTCAATTTCCTAAAACCATCTACCAGGTTCTTGATCCCGTACTCCTCGTGCAGTCCTCCCGCGTAAATTATAATTTTCTTCTTGGTACCGTCACGTTCCGCGTCGCTGTGCACCATATCCACATCACATAGCCCCTCCATAACCATATAAGGCCTCCCTTCGCGGTTAACAACCTCATTCATTTGCTCCGTGAGTAAAATATAGCCATCAAAACTGTTGGCGTACCTATCTATAAGATTTTCTATATACCGGTGAATTGCCCCTTTTTTCCCTTTCTGCAACATGCCTGGCAGGTTTGGCAAATCCGTGACAATGGCAACTGCTTTTATTCCACACAGCTTGCAGGCTAATAACGAGCCCGCGCAGAATTCAGCTTGCAATATATCAAAAATAGCAACACTCTCTTTCTTTTTCTGCCGAAAACCCCAAATTAATGTCCAAAAGAACGCGGATAAAAATACATACAAATTATAAACTAACTTAATGTCAATATTTGTACTATACTTAAACTTTACCCCTTTCTCTGTTTCCCCTTTTCTATAGTAAAATTTGGGTACGGCGGTCTTAGGGATTTGAGAAAGGGCGTAAACATTGCACCCGTTTTCTACCAGCCCTCTAACAAGCAACGTGTTAAACTTCTGAATTGCCTGAATGGGTTTATATCCCGCCTCAAACATCTCCGTGATTAACTTGTTTGAACACAACGTTGAAACATACAGTATATCTATCACCCCTTTTTTGCAATATTTATTGATGTTAAAGTTAGATAACATCCGAGATTCTATAAAGTTCAAGATTCTCCAACCTTTCTCTTTCACTTGTAGCCGCAGACTCTCGGAATCCTATATTCACACTGAAACCTACATCCAGTGCGGACGTGGTTTTATACTGCACCGCAACTACCCACTGTGAGAATAAAGGATACGATGATTCTTTTCCCATGAAAAGCGCCAGTTCTGCACGGAAGCCTTTCTTTTTGTTCTTTGTCTTGTTCATACAGTAACTGCTCACAAGGATTAATCTTCTGAAGTCTGCATCTCATTCCTTTGCTGCACGATGTATGAGGCGATATTATGAACGTTATCGATCCATATTCCATTGGCGGGATCCGTTGCATACTTGCAAATGGCTTCCAGTGTCGACAGATAGGAAGTCTGCTCGCCTCTTCTGTCCATCTCATGACCGACGAGAATGAGCCATTTCCCGGTGCTTTTGGCCGACTCGATCATTCTTTTTACCTCTCTGAATGATTTCCCGTCCAGTTCCATTCCCAGAAGCTGAGCCATGTCGCAAACCACGGGATCGTTGGGACCCTCATCCAGCCAGCCCCGGCCGGTTTCAAATAAGGAAGCAACCAGGGGCACATAACTTTGGGTGTTCTCTCCCTTTCCTACGAAGGTCTGGCCACACGGATAAGCAAAAGAAGCGGCATCCACGCCCAGCGAGTTTTTTATAAACAATCCGGCGGATTCCATATCTTCCCTCATCATTTCCAGGGTGAAGCTTTCCAGATCATTCTCGTAAGAAAATGAGTAATTGCCTGTGCAGGGATGTGATGTAGTGTGGTTGCCCACTTCATGTCCATTGGCTACAGCCTGTCGCCATTTGTCCATTCGACCTTGCATGTTATCAGGAATGATGTAGAAAGTCCCTTTAACATTATACTTGTCAAAAAGTGGTATCCCCTTATCAATCTGTGAAGGACGCGCATCATCGAAGGAGAGGCTTAATCCCATTTTTATCCCTTCAGGCCATTCAAAAGAATTCTTCAAATCAGTAGATGACAGGTGGGGCTCTTCCGATAATTCATATGGATTCTCAACTGCTGTTTGTTGGGTTTTGTTAGTGCAAAAAAGAGATGCCATAAAGACTATGGCAGCAATCAAAGTGATCTTGTGATATTGCATATGATAAAATTAATTGGTTTATACCGTCTACTACTACTACTCAAGCTATGATACAGACCTCTTGTTAAATCAAGATGTTTGATATGCAAATTTAGTTTAAAATGCCACAAATGCAATTATTCTGCAAAAAAAATAATTTTCGTCAGAGGCTGATACAAAGTCTTTGGTACGTTCCCCTTTCTCCTTTACTTGCGGCAAAATCAGATTCAGCGCTACGCCAATCAGGGCGGAAAGGCCGATGGCGCTTTCTCGACTAAAATGTCGGACAACTCGGATAATTTGCTTATTTTCGTACGCATAAGTGATGGGGATTAGGATGTGTTGATCTTTTATTAATCGCTTCAAAGGTAGCAGTTTATCTTTAAAACCCATCACTTTTTATATATTAATTTATCCCCTAAATACGCTTATTTAAAGGGTGGGAAACTTGAGTAAAATATAACATGTCGCAGTCCATAGATATAGAAAAATAACGCATTTCCCTTCTATTTCTTTGTCAATTGATTAAGGGAAATGCGAAACATGAGTAAATTATACGAAAAATTCAGTTTTAAGAAAGAAAAAAAGATTAATAATCATAGTAATGACCCGGAACGCGCACCGCAATTAAAAAGATACTTTAAAAAATTATAGATTATGGCTGAATTGAATGAAGACCCCATCCCCGACAATCTCCCCTCTTTCCGTATCGAGAGTGGAAACTTGATAATGGATGATAAAGACGGAAAGGTTCCCCACACATACAGGATCGAAGATAAGAATTTGATTCTTACTTATCCTGACGGAACAGAACCTCCGGAACAGAGGATAGAAAATAAGCATCTAATAGCAACAATATAAACCTCCTAAAAAATAAAAATTATGGCAGATGTAAATTTAGGGCAGGTAGGCTTCGATTATGACGATCTTACCCCGGAACAGATAACAGAGTTACAAGGTCCCGCACTTGAAGCTCTTGAAGCCGCGAACGAAGCCAAGAATGAAATTGAAAGAGTAGAGATGGAGAATAACACATCTCTTTGCACGAAGGGCATCTATCATGAATTGGCAGATGGGGACAATATTCTAAAGCTATTAGGCATAAAAGAAATCCAGATTTTAAATGCAAAGCCGGGATGGACATACACCGTGGCTTCCGTAAGCATTAACCAGGAGCGGGGGACAGCCAGAATATGGGATATTGCTGTTTTTAGAAAAAACAGTGAAGAAACCGTAGTTGAGGTGTATAGATTCGAATTTGCAACCAATCCATCGAACGGGTATATAAATCAATATAAAGGAACATCCACGGGAGGGGAAATCATAAATATCGCCATCAAATGGGAAGATATTGAAGAGGGACTATATACGGAAATGTGGGCGCCTCAATACAGATTGAAAGATTCCGTATTCCAGGAAAAGGGTATTCCCGGTTTTATCGCTACAAAGAAATCCGAAGATGATATAGATTATCTGATTCGATTAAATAGATCTGTTTACCGCGACAATGCCGATGATAGCTTAGGCAGAAAAAGATTAATAAACTTAAGTGTAAAGGAATTATACCTTGATGGGGGAATTCCGGAAATACCTATAGTATTCTCGGTATTTCAGAGTAATATTTCAGGAAAATGGATTATCAAGCTATACCAGCAATCACCGTTAGTCATGATTTCCTCTCTCGAACTTTCGGAAAATCCGTCCAGCGGATTCAGGTTATACCAATTAAATGGTATCCGGAAAGGTTTTATTCTGTTAGATTGGGGCATGTTCCCTGAGAACACGGACTTCAATAGCATGACAGAGAATGAATACATAATATCCGACAACTGTTACATATTGGAGGCCAATCCATCTATTAAAGCCCATTTGCTTCCGAGGGATATAAACTTGTATAATCTATTGAAGTTATCACGAAACGCAATATCAGACCCGCGGTTTAGGAATACCGAGTCGTGGTTGAATGAGTTGGAAAATGCAACGTTGAGCGGTGAAGCCACATTCGGAATAAAAGAGGGAAATGTACAAGATGATGCTAATGTCGCATTCTCTTACAGGACATCGCCAGGTTATGTCGCGCGCGTGTTTTTAAAGTTACATAAAGAGGCATTTATGCAGTATAGTACCGGAGACTGGGTGAAATATGGTTGTTATGTGAGGGTGAAAAAACCAACAACCGGAAATTTGCCCGGAAGCTTGATGTTTAGAATCGCTGACAGGTATGTAGAAGAGGGGCATGTGGACAATATAAATCTTACAACTGTGGCATTGCCATTTACAGAGGACTGGGTATGGGTGGAATATACAACCCAAATGCAGACAGTTGCCTATCCAAAGCATTTGGAGGTCCGATATGAAATTGATGGCGTAACCGATGTGTCTATAGAAAACACACTTGGCGTTGAAATGCGACAGCCTATGATTGTGTTTTACAAAGATGGGACACAGATAACCGATGATACAGGCTTCCAGGATTCAGCTTCAGATTTGTTAAAATCAGGAGAAATGTCGGATGCCATATTTAACAGTGTATTTTCTCGTATCTACAAGATTGGTAATTATAATAACGAGTTTCAATTCGATAAAGTGCAAGCAGGTGAGATCACATCGCATCTGCTTGAGTTGTTGCCTAACTTTAATATCCCCCAGGTTGGTGCGTGCGTGCTTGAGTACGGATGTTGAGAACGCGGTATTCAGAAGTGAAACCCCTGCACTGCTGGATATTTTAAAGGGATGGTCGCCATACTTATATATTGATGGTGTGAAGCGAGGGTGCCTTGTTTTATATGATGAAAACGACGCGCCATTTATATTTGATAAAAATGGAAATAAAAGGTTGTTAAATTTAATATGATACAGAATATGAAAAAAGAGGCGTCAATATTTAATGAAGAGGATATGCTCTGGTGTAGCGTTCCGGTGCCACCCATAGATAACCATAAAGATGGTATCTTTAATTTCCTGCCTGAGCAAATAGCCAATTACGGACAGTCTCAAACTCATCCATCGATAGTCTATATCCCGGGGGGGTGGAACGGACATGAATATTGGTTGGCAACAACTCCATACCCAAACTCAACAGGAGTATTTGAAAATACATGCATATATTATGGAGATGCAGACCTGGATGGTACCCCCCCGAGGTTATTTCATCCTATTAATGGGACAGCTAACGGAATATATACAAGGGTTCAGAACCCAATTACTCCCGTCCCTGACAATACAACGATCAACAGCGATCCGGACCTGTTCTTTGATGATGACACGTTGTGGCTGATGAGCCGGGAGAATACCAATTCGTTCGCAACCTATTCACAAAAATCAATAGATGGACAAAGTTGGACGCCAAGAGGAGCAGGGGAGACTGGTTTTTTGTGGAGAACAGGCGATGGAGTACTGACCGGCAAACCGGAATTTTTAAGCCCGGCATTAATCCGTGTGTCGTCCAATAAATTGCGGGCATATTGCCTGTCGGGAAGTGCCGGGATATATCCACGAAATAATATTACGAACACGGGAGTATGCTGGGGAATATGGATTATGGAAGGTACAACATTGGAGGGCTCAGGCGATTTTGTGTATACAAAAAAAGCGACATTGACGGGAAAACGGAACATAGAACCATGGCATTTTGATGTTTTTCGCGATGGTGAAACCGGATTTTATTACGCGATATGTTCCGGCAATAATTATAATTCTTACGGTGTCAACGGTGTTTATTTGGCAGAATCGACGGACGGGTTAACATTCAACATGTTTTCAAGGCCGATAATTGATGCTGTTCCGCAATACCGTCCGACTGCCTTTATAGATTCTAATCGCAATTTTGTGCTGTATTGGTGTTCTGAAGCCGGAGCACCGACTGATTCCGGCAAATACCCGAGAGGCGCTTCGGATATACCTGTTGACGGTAGAGCTATTGGGGTGTCATTTCGAAACTTTGACGACATGCTCTCCGAGTTGAGATTTCATGTAGTTGGCTGGCAGTAGAGATTGCAAGGATTTAATGAGATAATTACAAGGTGTATATAGTCGGAATAAATTTAGAGCATTAATCCTCAATCTCACTATTCGTTTTTTCTATTGACTTCGGCAGGATCAGATTCAGCGCTACGCCAATAAGGGCGGAAAGGCCGATGCCGGTCATGCTGATATTGCCAACTTGCAGTACGGCGCCGCCGATGCCGGTGGTGAGAATCAACGATACGATGATGAGGTTGCGGGTATTGCTCATGTCGGTCTTGTTGTGGATCATGTTGTTGATGCCCGTCGCGGCGATCATACCGAAGAGGAGCAGCATGATGCCCCCGAGTACGGAGCCGGGTATGGACCGGAGGAAAGCACTCACTTTACCGATCATCGAGAAGGCAATGCCCGTAATGGCCGCGATGCGGATCACGCCCGGGTCGGTGATCTTGGTGAGGACCATGGCACCGGTCACCTCGGAATAGGTGGTCACGGGAGGGCCTCCGATAAAGCCGGCCACGCAGCACGCGATGCCGTCGCCGAACATGGTGCGGTGCATGCCGGGCTTTTTCACGAAGTCTTTCCCGGCTACCTGGCTAACAGCGTACACGTCGCCCACGTGCTCGATGACCGGGGCAATCGCTACCGGAACCATGAACAGGATGGCACCCCACGAAAATTCAGGCTTCACGAATTGAGGTAGCCCGAACCAAGGGGCCGCGGCAATGCCGGAGAAATCAACCCTGCCCAATAGCGTCGCGGCAAGGTAACCCACGATGATCCCGGCAAAGATGGGGATTAATTTAAGCAATCCTTTTGCGAACATGCTCGTTACGATGGCCGTGACCAACGCGATGATCGCGAGGAGCCAGTCGCCTTGTGCCATATCTACCCCCGTCCCGGCAAGGGATAAGCCAATCAGCATGATCACCGGCCCAATTACTACCGGGGGGAAGAGCCGTTTGATGATGGATATTCCTTGCCATTTGATTAACGCGCTCATCAGGAAATAGACAAATCCAACCGCTACCAATCCCGATAACGTCCCGGCTAACCCGTACAGTTCGGTGGCCTTGATGATGGGAGCGATAAAGGCGAAACTGCTTCCCAAAAAAATGGGGACCATGCCTTTCGTTACCAAATGAAAGATCAATGTCCCCACGCCCGCCGTGAACAACGCGGTGGAAGGGTCAAGCCCTACCAGTAAAGGAACCAACACCGTGGCCCCGAACGCCACGAAAAGAAATTGAACCCCGACAACCGTTTTGGATGCCGGGCTGAGTTGTTTTTCGTTCTCCATCAATTGTTAAAATTAATTTTTGGCTGCAAAGGTACGCGATTTTTTCAAATAAAACTCTTGAAATAGTTCGTTCCATCATAACTTTCGTGGATTATATTCCACCAAAGTGCTGTTTATCGTGGATTGTAATCCTCGAAAAGCATTAAATTGTGTGAAGTGGAGTACTCCACCTGCCGGTTCGCTATGAAACGGTGCAAAAAAAGCACCCACCGAAATTAAATCGATGAGTGCCTTCTTTCAATTCGTAGCGAGAGGGGGGCATGATCCCCCGACCTCATGATTATGAATCATGCGCTCTAACCAACTGAGCTATCTCGCCAACATTTCCCTAAAATCGAGGTGCAAAAGTAGCACAACTTTTTGAATATTGCAATACCAAATCCCGAAAATAGCGCCAAAAGCAATAAAATACCCGTCAGCCGGAAAATTATTGACTTGTCCCGGACCGTGAGCGTAGGGTATAACGTTTACTGCCCGATCCCGCTATACGAAAAATCTTGCGAGGCCAGCTCTTCCTTATTATAGATGTTGCGTCCATCAATCACGAGGGGGTGGCTCATGATGGTTAGTAGTTTTTCCCAGTCGGGCAAACGGAACTCTTTCCACTCGGTGGGGACAATCACGGCATGCGCCCCTTTGGCCGCGTCGTAGATATCGGTCGCGTAATAGATCTTGTCTTGCAGGAGATCGCGTGCCTCGTCCATCGCCGCCGGGTCGTAAGCGCGTATCGTCACGCCGGCATCCAGCAGGCTGTCGATCAGGGTGAGGGATGGAGCCTCGCGGATATCGTCGGTTTCGGGTTTGAAAGACAGCCCCCACAAGGCCACCGTTTTATTTTTTATATCGTCGTTAAAATGGCTGCTGAATTTTTGGAAAAGGATATTCTTCTGTTTGTTGTTCACGGCTTCCACCGCTTTTAATACCGTCATGTCGTAGCCAAACTCTTCCCCTACTTTTATAAACGCACGAATATCCTTTGGGAAGCAGCTCCCCCCGTACCCGCACCCGGGATAGAGAAAACTGCGGCCAATGCGGGAGTCACTTCCCATGCCGCGACGTACCATGTTCACGTCGGCACCCACCCGCTCGCACAGGTTGGCCACGTCGTTCATAAAACTGATGCGGGTAGCCAGCATCGCGTTGGAAGCATATTTGGTCATCTCGGAAGAGAGGATATCCATGAAAATTACACGGAAGTTATTTAGCAAGAAGGGGCGGTACAGGCGGGTCATTAACTCCTTCGCTCTTTCAGACTCCACGCCCACCACTACCCGGTCGGGACTCATGAAATCGTTCACGGCGGCTCCCTCCTTCAAGAACTCGGGGTTAGAGGCCACGTCGAACACCAAGTCACCAAGCCCGCGGGCATCCAGCCGTTCCTGCACCCGGTCGCGGATGCGGTAAGAGGTTCCCACCGGAACGGTGCTCTTCGTGACGATCAAAAGCGGTTGGGTTATGTGATCGGCAATCGTATCAGCTACCGTCATCACGTACGATAGGTCGGCCGTCCCGGTATCGTCCGAAGGCGTGCCTACCGCGATAAAGATTACCTCCATGTCGTTTAACACCGATGGCAGGTGGGTGGTGAAGTGCAGGCGCCCTGCTTCGAAGTTACGAACCACGATGCTCTTTAAGCCCGGCTCGTAAATGGGGATGATCCCTTCCTTGAGATCTTCGATCTTCGTGGCGTTGGTATCCACGCAGGTCACGTCTAAACCCATTTCGGCAAAACAAGCCCCGGAAACTAATCCCACGTAACCTGTCCCTACAATTGCAATTTTCATGTCTGTTCTCTTGTGTTATATAAACGTTATATAAATAAAAGGATGTGATTTTAATTTGCTGTCCGGATCAAACTTGAACCGGGAACAAAGTTACTTAAAATCGGGTTACGTATGCTCAAATCGAATGAACGAATTAACGCGTGGGGTCGACGCGCCCTTGGTTGGGGGGCAGCTCGTTCGGAAAAGGGACGAGAGGCGCGTGCGGGATAGTTCGTTTGGAGAAGCGATGAGAGGTGCGCGCGGGGGTGTTTTTTTGAACAAGTGAGGCCGCCACCCCCTCAATCTCGGTATAAAATTGTACTTTCGCGTTGGTAATGGTTGTAAAACAAATATATTGAAACAGGCTTGCAGTGATTTACCCCGACAACTTTGAACAGAAGATAGAATTTCAGAAGATACGCCAACTCCTTGCCGAGCGGTGCCTGAGCCCCTTGGGCGAGGAGAAGGTGGAGGAGATGCGGTTCCTCACCTCCCGCGACGAGATCGAGGCGCGCCTCGCGCAGACCGAGGAGTTCGCGCGCGTCCGGGAAGAGGAGGATTCATTTCCCGCCGACCATTTTTACGACATGCGGCCGGTGTTGAGCCGTGCGCGGGTAGCGGGTGCCTGGATCGACCAAAGCGCGCTGTTCGAGCTGCGCCGCTCCCTGCAGACCATCAACGGGATCGTCGCTTTCTTGCGGCGTGACGAGGAGCACCCCAAGTATCCCCACCTGCTCGCGCTCGCGGGCAGCGTGGCGACCTTCCCCGACATCGCGAAGCGGATCGACGGCATCCTCGACGGGTTTGGACAGGTAAAGAACAACGCGTCGGCCCGCCTCGCGGAGATACGGCGCGAGCTGACCGCTGCCGTGAACGGCATCTCCCGAAGCTTGAACGCCATCCTGCGAAAGGCACAGGCAGAAGGGTACGTGGAGAAAGAGGTCTCGCCCAGCATGCGCGACGGGCGACTGGTGATCCCGGTGAGCCCTTCCCATAAACGAAAGATCAAGGGGATCGTGCACGACGAGTCGGCATCGGGAAAAACGGTGTTTATCGAGCCGTCGGAAGTGGTGGAGGCAAACAACCGCGTGCGAGAGCTGGAGGCCGAAGAGCGACGGGAGATCATCCGGATACTGGTCGATTTCACCGCCTACCTACGGCCTTACCTGCCGGACCTGCTGGAGTCGTACGAGTTCTTGGCCAAGATCGATTTTATCCAGGCAAAGGCATCGTTCGCCACGCTGGTGGGAGGAATTAAGCCGTCGCTCGAAGACGCGCCGCGGATCGACTGGGTGCAAGCCATACACCCGCTGCTTCATCTTTCGCTCAAAAAACAAAACAGAAGCATCGTGCCGCTCGATATCACGTTGCAAGGGGCCGACCGGATCCTGGTGATCTCCGGTCCCAACGCCGGGGGGAAATCGGTCTGCCTCAAAACGGTCGGTCTGCTGCAATACATGGTGCAGTGCGGGATACCCATCCCGCTGAAAGAGAACTCCACCGTGGGGCTTTTTAACGACATCTTCATCGATATCGGCGACGAGCAGTCGATCGAGAACGACTTGTCGACCTACAGCTCCCACCTGGTGAACATGAAGTTCTTCGAGAGGCACTGCAACGAACGGTCGCTCCTGCTCATCGACGAGTTCGGGAGCGGTACCGAGCCCACGATCGGGGCGGCGATTGCCGAGGCACTCCTGGAGCGGTTCAACCGGCAACGGTCGTTTGGCGTGATCACCACTCACTACCAGAACCTGAAGCACTTTGCCAACGAGAACGAGGGGGTGATAAACGGGGCGATGCTCTACGACCGCCACGAGATGAGGCCGCTGTTTCGCCTCTCCATCGGCAACCCGGGAAGTTCGTTCGCGGTGGAGATCGCCCGGGGGATAGGCTTGCCGGAAGAGGTGATCGCCCACGCTTCGGAGATCGTGGGAAGCGACTACATCAACATGGACAAGTACCTGCAGGATATTTCACGCGATAAACGGTACTGGGAGCGGAAACGCGACGAAATACGAAGGGAGCGGAAAAGGCTCGACGAGGCGGCATCGAAGTACGAGGCCAACCTGGACGAGATTCACGGCCAGCGAAAAGAGATCCTGGCCCGCGCCCGGGAGGAAGCGGAGCGAATGCTCGCGGAGAGCAACGCGCGCATCGAGAACACCATCCGCGGGATCCAAGAGGCGAAAGCAGACAAGGAGAAGACCCGGCAACTGCGGCAGTCACTCCACGCGTTCCGGGAGGAGATGAAATCGGCAGATACGACAAACATGCCGCGCGCGGTCGGGAAAGGAACTACACCCGGCACCCTTCAAGCACCGGGAAAAAAAGGAAAGAAAACACGGGAGCGAACACACGACGCCGGGACCGCGCCAGGCAAAGAAGCACCCAAGGCCTTGGCCGTGGGCGATACGGTGCGGCTGAAAGGACAGACCTCCCCCGGCGAGATCATGGAGATTGCCGGGAAGAAAGCAACCGTGGCCTTCGGGATGATCAAAACCACCGTGCCCCTCGACAAGCTGGAGCGGGTTAGCGGCCGGCAGCTCAAGAAGGAAGCCAAGGCGGCATCCAATACCCGCGACCTGCTGCACGAACGGAAGCTGAACTTCAAACCGGACATCGACGTGCGGGGAATGCGGGGCGATGAAGCACTGGTGGCTGTCACCTATTTTATAGACGATGCCATCCAGCTGGGCATCCCCCGGGCGCGCATCCTTCATGGCACCGGTACCGGCGCGCTGCGGCAGATCATCCGCGAATACCTGGGTACCGTGAACGGTGTGGTCCATTTTCAAGACGAACACGTGCAGTTTGGCGGCGCGGGCATCACCGTGATAGACATGGAGTAAGAAGAGGGAAAAAGGAAGAGAAATCCACGGCGATAACGGGGTATATATTCAAATAATTTTTTAACTTCGCGAGTATATTTAAATTTTTATTTATTTAACGCCCCGGTGCCGCCGGTACTGAAATTTTCAGGCGAGGACGATCAACGGCGACCAACGGTCAATAAAGAGGAAAGCAAGCACCCGCCGCGTAGTACAGTATGCTTCGTCGGGACAAAAGATATACTATATTTTTAAATCATTAAGAGTTATGAGATTAGATCTGAGTTCGCACATTACCCTTGAAAGAATTCCCAAGAAATACTATCGCCCGGAGAACGATTTCGAGGAGTATAACCTGTCGCGTTTCGAGAAATTGCCTGTCGTACCTTACGAGGAGGCCGGGAGGGCAGCCCGGAAGATTGCCGACGACATCGTGAAGGAGATGAAGAAAAAAGAAGGCGGCGCGCCCTTCGTGCTGGGGATTAGCGGCGGTGCCACGCCCCAACCCATTTACGAGGAGCTGGTGAGGCTCCATAAGGAAGAGGGGGTGAGCTTCAAGAATGCGGTGGTGTTTAACACGTACGAGTTTTATCCCGCGTTCGACGTCTCTTTCAGCAACTTGCAAATGCTGAAGGACCTGTTCTTGGACCAAGTGGACATCGACCCGGAAAATATCTACTCGCCCGATGCCACCATCGAGAAGGACCTCATCGCGGACTACTGCGAAGAGTTTGAGAAAGAACTCAGCAAGGTGGGCGGAATCGACTACCTGCTGCTCGGGTTAGGAACCAAGGGCAACGTGGGGTTCAACATGCCCGGTAGCGGCCTGCATTCGCAGACTCGGTTGGTGATGCTCGACGGCGACTCTAGGAAGGATATCTCCCGTAACTTCGAATCGCTCGAAAAGGTGCCGGTGAGCGCGATCACCATGGGGCTCTCCGATATGATGGGGGCGCAGAAGATAGCCTTGGTAGCCTGGGGGGAACAGAAGGCCGAAAGTATCCGCGATATCGTGGAGGGAGGCGTCACCGACATGGTGCCCGGCTCCATCCTGCAAACACACCCTGATACGAAAGTATTCGTAGACTTGGCTGCCGCCTCGGAGCTGACCCGCATCAGCCGGCCGTGGCTGGTGACAAATTGCGAGTGGGACAGCAAGCTGATCCGGAGAGCCATCGTCTGGCTCTGCGGCGTGGTAGACAAGCCCATCCTGAAGCTGACCAACAAGGATTATAACGACAATGGGCTGAGCGAGCTGATCACTCTTTATGGGTCGGCCTACAACGTGAACATAAAGATATTCAACGACCTGCAACACACCATTACCGGGTGGCCGGGAGGCAAGCCCGACGCGGACGACACCCATCGCCCCGAAAGAGCGGTGCCTTATCCCAAGAAGGTCATCATCTTTAGCCCGCACCCCGACGACGACGTCATCTCCATGGGAGGTACCTTCCAACGGCTGGTGAATCAAGGACACGAGGTGCACGTGGCGTACCAGACCTCGGGAAATATCGCGGTGGGCGACGAGGAGGTGATTCGATACATCTCCCTCTTCGAACGGATCCGCAAGAAATTCGATCCCGACAACGAGGTGCTGCGCGATAAATACAAGGAGGTACGCGATTACCTGTTGAACGAGAAAACCAAGGACGACCTCGACACGCCCGATATCCTCTTTATTAAAGGACGGATACGGCGCGAGGAGGCACTCTCGGCAGACCGATACGTGGGGCTGCCGGAAGAGAACGTGCACTTCCTGGACCTTCCCTTCTATGAAACCGGGAGGGTGAAGAAGAACCCCATCTCGGAGAAAGACGTCACCATCGTGAAAGATTTCATCGAGTCGATCCAGCCGCACCAGATCTACGTGGCAGGTGACTTGGCCGACCCGCACGGGACGCACAAGGTGTGCCTCGACGCTATCCTGGGGGCGGTGGACCTGATGAAGGAAGACGCGTGGTTCAACGACTGCCGTATCTGGATGTACCGCGGCGCGTGGATGGAGTGGGAGATAGACCACATCGAGATGGCGGTACCCCTTTCACCGGAAGAGCTTCGCCAAAAGAGAAACTCCATCCTCCGGCACCAATCCCAAATGGAGAGCGCTCCTTTCTTGGGAGACGACGAACGCCTCTTCTGGCAACGGTCGGAAGACCGGAACCGGGCCACGGCCGACATGTACTGGAAGCTGGGACTGGCATCGTACGAGGCCATCGAGGCATTCGTGGAATATATCCCCGTGCAGTAACCGTCGTGAAAGAACGTTTTGCAGAGCCGCTCCCATCACAGGGGCGGCTTTGCTCGTTTTACCCCTCGATTGCATGCCGGAATTATTACCCGCGGATGGTATGAATATTGAAAAAAAGTTGTATATTGTGAGCCACTATTAAAACAATCGATGTCGAGAGAAAAATTTCATATCGAGTTCCTTATGGGTAACGCCACCCAGAGTAGCCTGTGGCGAATGATCAGCCAAATAGACGGCTTATCGGAATGGTTCGCGGACGAGGTAGCCATGGATGAAACCGAATCGCTCTACACGTTCACCTGGGGGAAAAGCAGCAATCAAGCCCTTATCGTGAACAGCAAGCCACAATCCAGCATCCGCTATCGTTGGACGGAAGACGAAGACGAGGCAATCTATTTCGAGTTTCGCCTGCGTAAGCTCGACCTGTCGGGCGACATGACCCTGGAGGTGACCGATTTTTCCGAACCCGACGACAAAGGGGATTCCATCGCGTTGTGGGAAGCGCAGGTCGACGAGATGAAAAGAAGGCTTGGGGTATTATAGTTCTCCGTTTGATTTTATTATCTTTGCCATAAAATTAAAACGAGCCTCTTTTTGTTAGAGTCGATGAGAAAATACTTCCACATAAAAGGATTATACGGCTATATTTTAAAGACTTTCATCCCGCTTTTCTTGATGACGTTCGCGATATGCCTGTTTCTCGTGTTGATGCAGTTCCTGTGGAAATACGTGGAAGACATGGTCGGGAAAGGATTAGGAGTCGGCGTGCTGGGCGAGATGTTCTTGTACGCCGCGTTGAACCTCATTCCCTTGGCACTCCCGCTGGCGATCCTGCTGGCCTCGCTCATGGTGTTCGGGAACCTGGGAGAGAACCTCGAACTGTTGGCCATAAAATCGGCCGGCATTCCCCTGCTAAAGACAATGAAGCCACTCATTATCCTCGTCGCTTTCATCGCGGTGGGAGCCTTCTTCTTTCAAAATAACGCCATCCCCAAGATACAAACCAAGTTCTACACGCTCCTGATCTCGATACGCCAGGCATCGCCCGAGCTGGACGTGCCGCAAGGCGTGTTCTACAAGGAGATCGATGGCTATAACCTCTACGTGGAGAAGAAAAACCAGGAAACCGGGATGCTCTACGACGTGCTGATCTACGACGTGGCAAGCGGCTTCAATAACATGGCGGTGATCGTTTGCGATTCGGCACAAATGAGCATGACCGAAGACAAGACGATGCTCATCTTCACCATGTACAGCGGGCAGCAGTTTCAAAACTTCCAGCAAGGGGAGAGGAGGCGCGGCCAGAGCCAAGACTTTGTGCCGTACGCCCGCGAAAACTTCACGGTGAAGACCATGATGATCCCCTACGATGCCAACTTCACCCGGATGGACGAACAGATGATCGAGGGGAGCTCCACGAGCAACTACGTCTCCAAGAACCTCTCCGCGTTAGGGGAGTCCATCGATTCCATGCGCACCATCCTCGATAGCGTGAACATCGTGGACCGGAAGATGATGAAGAATTACTCCTACCTCTCCTTCCGGAACAGCTACCCGGCAGACCAAAAGGACTCCCTGGTAAGGGTTGCCCTGCAAGCACCCGTGGAGGTGCCCCGGCCCGACACGCTGCTTCAATCGAAGTCATTGGGCGAACAATCAACCATCCTGCAGAACGCGTTCATGAAAGCAGACAACAACAGCAACGAGTTCCTGTTCCGGTCGCTCAATAAAACCACCACGCGCAGAACCATCAACCGCCACTGGGTAGAATGGCACCGCAAGTTTACCATCCCGTTTACTTGCCTGGTGTTCTTCTTTATCGGCGCCCCGCTCGGCTCCATCGTCCGGAAAGGAGGGCTGGGCACGCCCATCGTGATATCGGTGATCCTGTTCATCATCTACTATATCCTGGATAACGTGGGATACAAGATGACGCGCGATGGCGTGTGGATGCACTGGTTTGGGATGTGGTTCAGCTCGCTGGTATTGCTCCCGGTGGGAGTCTTTCTTACCTACAAGGCAATCAACGACTCGGTTATCATGAACGCTGATACCTACACGAACTTCTTTAAACGGCTTTTCTTCATCCGGGAGAAACGGAGCTACACGGTGAAAAGCGTGGTGATAGAACACCCCCGGTACGACGAGATCAAGGAGAGGTTGCAAGATTTAACGGGAGAGGTCTCCTCGTTCTTGGAGAAATACAATCCCATGAGTTACAGGGATTACTGGATGGGCGAAGGGTACGACACCCGCTTGCGTTCCATAAAGGGCTCGCTGGATAACATCCTGAGCGAGCTCTCCAACTCGCGGCGACGTGAGGTGCTGGCAAAAGCGGAAGAGTTCCCGGTATTGATCTACGGCGTGCGGCCGTTCAAAGCGGGCTCCATCCTGGCCCGGGTGAGCATGTACGTGCTCCCCGCGGGGATTATTTTACGGCTGCTCTCGCTCCCGTTCGAGCTGAGGATTAGTAACGACCTCAAGAACGTGCAACGGTTAAGCAGCGAGTTAAACGTGGTAATAGGCAACGGCAAAGAGCCGGCCCATATAGCAACAGCATAAAACAGATTCATCATATTATGGAGGAAAAATTCAGATTAGACACGATCGAGGAGGCCATCGAAGCCATTCGAGAAGGCCACTTTATCATCGTGGTCGACGACGAGGATAGGGAAAACGAGGGCGACCTGATTATCGCGGCGGAATGCATCACGCCGGAGAAGATTAACTTCATGGAGACCCACGCCCGGGGGCTTATCTGCGCGCCCATCACGAAAGAGCGTGCCGAAGAGCTGGAGCTCCCCATGATGGTCACCCACAACACGTCCATCCACGCGACCCCGTTCACGGTCTCCATCGACCTGCTCACGCACGGGTGTACCACCGGTATCTCGGCGTACGACCGGGCACAAACCATCTTGGCCCTCACCCGCGAAGAGACCGCGCCGGAAGACTTTGGCCGCCCCGGACACATCTTCCCGCTCAGGGCACAATCAAAAGGGGTGCTGCGACGTGCCGGCCATACCGAGGCGACCATCGATTTCGCGCGGCTGGCAGGCCTTTACCCGGCAGGGGCATTGGCCGAGATCAAGAACGAGGACGGCTCCATGGCCCGGTTGCCGGAACTCATCGAGATGTCGAAGGAGTTCGGGCTGAAGATCGTTTCGGTGGCCGACCTGATCAAGTACCGCTTGAAAACCGAGTCGCTCATCGAGCGCGGCGAAGCGGTGCAGCTTCCAACCGAGTACGGCACCTTCATGATGATCCCGTTCCTGCAAAAAGCGACGGGACACGAGCACGTGGCATTGATTAAAGGGGAGTGGCATGATGACGAACCCATCCTGGTACGCGTGCACTCTTCTTGTGTCACCGGCGATATCTTCGGGTCGATGCGGTGCGAGTGTGGCGAGCAGCTGCACAAGGCACTGGAACTGATCGAGAAAGAGGAGAAAGGGGTGCTCGTTTACCTCAACCAAGAGGGACGAGGGATCGGGCTGATGGCCAAGGCGGAGGCGTACAAGCTGCAAGAGCAGGGGTACGACACCGTGGATGCCAACCTGCACTTGGGGTACCAGGCCGACGAGAGGGACTACGGGGTGGGGGCACAGATCCTGCGCAGCCTCGGGGTGAAAAAGATGCGGCTCATGACCAACAACCCCAAGAAACGCATCGGGCTGGAGTCCTACGGGCTGGAGGTGGTGGAAAACGTGCCGCTGGAGGTCTCTCCCAACAAGTACAACCACTTCTACATGGAGACCAAGAAGAAGCGGATGGGACACGTGTTGCGCAACATCAAATAGGAGAGCCTTTTCATGAGCAACCCTCTTTACCTTGTCGCCGGTTGCCTGGCGGTGGGCGTCGTCACGTGGGTCATTGCCACGCTCTGGGCACGATCGCGCACGGTCTCTAAAAGCGTTCACGAGGCGGCAACCCGCGACAACGCGTCGCTGACCGTTGAGCTCGCGATTGCCAAGGAGAAGCTGGAGATACAGAAAAAAGAGGTGGAGGAGCTGAGGGAGCGCTTCAACCTGGAGTTCGAACAGATCGCCTCCAAAATCCTCGAAGAAAAAACCGAGCGGTTCACCCGCCTCAACAGGGATAATATGGACAGCATCCTGAAGCCGTTCGGCGAGAACATCGACTCGTTCCGAAAGAAGGTGGAAGAGGTGTACCTTACCGAAGCGAAAGAGCGCTTTTCGCTGGGACAAGAGGTGAAGAACCTGCGGGAGTTGAACGACCGGCTGAGCACCGAGGCCAATAACCTCACCAATGCCCTCAAGTGGAACCCCAAGATGCAGGGCGACTGGGGGCAGGTGATCCTTGAAAATATACTGGAACGGTCGGGACTAACCAAGGGGAGGGAGTATTTCGTGCAGGAGTTCCTGAAGGATATCGATGGCAATTACCACAAGAACGAGGAAGGAACCCGGATGCAGCCTGACGTGATTGTCTCGTATCCCGACGACCGGAAGGTGATCGTCGACTCCAAGGTGTCGCTCACCGCCTACGTTACCTACATGAGCAGCGATGACCCCGTGGAGCAGAAGCAGTACCTTCGGGACCACCTGCGATCGGTGCGGAAACACATCGACGAGCTAAGCCGTAAGCAGTACCACGAGCACGCCGATTCCCTCGACTTCGTGATGCTGTTTATTCCCAACGAACCGGCCTACCTGCTGGCGTTGCAACACGAGGAGGCGCTTTGGCAGTACGCGTATGACAAGAAGATATTGCTGATGAGCCCCACCAACCTGATCGCCGCGCTCAAGCTGATCGCCGACCTGTGGAAGCGGGAATACCAAAACCGGCACGCGCTGGAGATTGCCGACCGGGGTGCCGCGCTGTACGACAAGTTCGTGAACTTCGTGGCGTCGCTCACCGAGATAGAGACCCACCTCGACCGGGCTACCAAGAGCTATAACAACGCCTACGGGCAACTGAAGTCGGGCCAGGGAAACCTCATCGGGCAGGCAGAGAAGCTGCGCGAACTGGGAGTGAAAACGAAAAAGACGCTGCCCCGTTCCCTCGTTGATGAAGCAACCGAGGGGGAAGATGCAGCCGAAGGGATACAAACGAGATTTTAATTTTTAATTCCTTAATTCTTAATTAAATAAGATATGTACACGAAAATGCAACAACACCTGCAGTCCGAACTCAAAGCTATTGAAGAAGCAGGGCTATACAAGAACGAACGAATCATTGTAACCCCGCAACGGGCAGAAATAAAAGTAGAGTCGGGCCAGCAAGTGCTTAACTTCTGCGCCAACAACTACCTGGGGCTCTCGGATCACCCCGGGCTGATTCAAGCGGCCAAGAGCGCGCTCGACGAGCGGGGCTACGGCATGTCGTCGGTCCGCTTCATCTGCGGCACGCAAGACTACCATAAGAAGCTGGAAAAGACCATCAGCGAGTTCTTCCATACCGAAGATACCATCCTCTATGCCTCCTGCTTTGATGCCAACGGGGGGCTGTTCGAGCCCCTGTTCACGGCGGAAGACGCGATCATCTCCGACGCGCTCAACCATGCCTCCATCATCGACGGGGTACGGCTTTGCAAGGCCCAGCGTTACCGCTATGCCAATGCCGATATGGCCGACCTGGAGGAGAAACTGAAAGCGGCACAAGCACAGCGCTTCCGGGTGATCATCACCGACGGGGTCTTCTCGATGGATGGCAACGTGGCACCCATGGACAAGATCATGCAGCTGGCCAAGAAGTACGAGGCAATGGTGATGGTCGACGAGAGCCACTCCGCCGGCGTGGTCGGCAAGAGCGGGAAAGGGGTTACCGAGTTGTACGACATCCTGGGGAAGGTAGACGCGATCACCGGCACTCTCGGCAAGGCGTTCGGGGGCGCCATCGGCGGGTTCACCACCGGCCGGAAGGAGATCATCGACATGCTGCGCCAGCGCTCCCGCTCCTACCTTTTCTCCAACTCCATCCCCCCGCTGGTAGCCGCGGCAGGGGTGAGAGCCTTTCAACTCCTGCAAGAGTCGAACCACCTGCAAGACAAGCTGCACGAGAACGTGGACTACTTCATCGCCAAGATGAAAGAGGCCGGGTTCGATATCAAGCCAACCCAATCGGCCATCTGCGCGGTGATGCTCTACGATGCCAAGCTGTCGCAGGAGTTCGCGAATGCCCTGCTGGAAGAAGGCATCTACCTGACCGGGTTCTACTACCCCGTGGTCCCGAGAGGCGAAGCCCGTATCCGGGTGCAGCTCTCCGCGGGGCACGAGCGGGAACACCTCGATAAAGCCATCGAAGCCTTTATTAAAGTCGGCAAACAACTAAATGTGCTAATGTGCTAATGTGCCAATGAAATTATCATATCATCCAATCATCACATCATCACATCATCATATCAATCATATGAAAGCACTGGTAAAATCATGCCCGGGGAAGGGCATTTGGATGGAAGAAGTGCCCGTACCCTCGATCGGGGTGAACGACGTACTCATCAAGATCAAGAAAACGTCGATCTGCGGCACGGACCTTCATATTTACAAGTGGGACGACTGGTCACGGAAGACCATCAAA
>WPCG01153916.1_pt1 | contig 52273 bp, 81 predicted proteins | sample 5403311 | NCBI WGS metagenome assembly WPCG01 (sample SAMN12869467, study PRJNA574797) | sludge metagenome | isolation source: wastewater treatment of Control | place: China:Beijing | collected 2019-05-17
GTTACGTTGAGAACGCTCGACTTGAGGCCGGCGGTGAAGTCCTCAGCGCACACCTGGGTCATCAGGTATTCAGCGCGGGTAACTGCGTTATAGTCGCTGGAAGCGGCCCTTCCGGTGCGAGGATCGACCTTTGCCGACCAATAGCTGCCGACCGTTTTTTCCAGCTCTTTGCGGATCGTTGTCGGTTCGCCGTGTGGCTCGCCAAACGCCGTCACTCGGCGATACTCCTGCTCGAAGGACTTGGCGACAGCTTCGTCGATTGCTTGCTGAATCTGCTGGGTGGCGCGGTCCGCGAAGATCTTGTCGACCCTGGATTGCACCTCCTGACGCACCATTTCAGTCAGGTCATCGTCGTGACGGAGGATTTCGTCGGCTGCTTTAGCGACGATGGCGGCTTTCAGATCTTCTTCGTTGATATTGAGCATTTCACTTCTCCTTGTCGTTTTCCCAGATGGCCCTCATAGAAGGCCATCGAGGAAATCAATCGTCGGCAGGCTGGGCCACTGCGCGAACCAGCGCCATTACTCCAGTCTGAATGTCGGTCTTGCCGATATTTACCCAGCGGAACGGCTCCGCATCTCGGAAGCGGGACAATTCCCCCCTGGCCTGAGCCTCTACGTCGCTCGTATTCGCGCTGTCGATAGAATTGAATATGGCGATTTCGGCTTGCTTGAGACTTTCAACCAGCTCGCCTTGCAGCTGAAGTAGCTCTGCGCCTTTCGCCTTAATGCGGTTCATCAGATCAATTTCGGCCTGACTCAGCTCGCGATAGCCTTTGATCTTGCGGTGTTGATTTTCCATCTCGTGTTACCTGCGTTGTGGACTTCCCGGATGGCCCTGCTGCCAAGGCCATCGAGGAAAACTGTCTCTGTGCCGGTGTTATTGGCCACCGCCGGCTGGGCGTGAGGTCTTACGTTGCGCGCACCTGCTGGGATCTTGCGCATTCCGCCTCAGTCTCAAGTCTTTACCGCTGGTACCGATTACCGCGTAGCAGCAGCTATCACCTGACCAATTACCGCTTGGGTTGCGGTGCGCATTGCATATCGGGTCTTCCTCTCGGTTCGGGCATTCCACCCTCGATCAGCCGTCCGGTCTCCGCGTAGGTGAGCCATCGGTTGGTAGGTTTTCCAGTCGCCTATCTGATCGCCGGTCGCCGTAGAGGCAATGCGGTCTGTTGTTGATGTTTCGTTGTTCCGAGTTTTAAAAGAACGTCGGGGCTGGCCCTGGCCACTGGGTGGCTTGGGGTAAATATAGGCATGCCTGTATATCGTGTCAATAGGTATTCCTTTAATTCTTTATCGGTAAGCCTATTCTTGGTTGGTAGCGATTCAGATTAAAAAAAACGGAGGCACAAAAAAGCCCGCATAGGGCGGGCTTAAATCGTCGATTTTGTCGAATAAATCATGAAAGGCAAAAATAGGCGGCTATAGCTACAGCCCACATGAAAAGTATAAAAATTGCTCGCCGGACAGCCCAAGCTCTGCCGGCAATAAGCGCCTCAACGAATCCTACGTAGCGCAAGATCAAATACCTGGGTAGCCATCTGTTTCAAAGTCAAAGGTGCGGATACCGCTTCTGTAAAAGTCAATGCCGATCCTGAGCGGTTGCCCGGATTTAATGATTGACTCAATTTGCCCTGCATCCCTGATAAACATAGTGTCGGTCATGCCGCTTGCTGCACGATTTCCTGTCCAGGACTGAGGGGCTTGGTCAGCTATTTTGAGCTGGAACTGGCAATTCGTTACGCCACACACCATCTGACCTTTATCGATAATCATAAACGCTTCGAGGCGGCCGCTTTTTCTGCGCAGATAGAGTTCCAGGCCAGATCCTCCGCGCTGATTATAGGGAAACTCAAACGCTGTAGTATTGATCGACCTAATAGAGACCATTTTTACCTGCTCTTCTGTCATGCTGTCGGTATAGCTTTTGTCTTTCCAGCCAGTCACATGACCTGCAGGTTGTTGATCCTGAGTGCTTGACGATGGGTTTCGAGGCTGATCTATTGGGCTTGTTGTGCTGGTTCCGCTACCAATAGACCACGCTATAGGTAGCACAACAATCAAGGCAAACGCCCAACCCAGAACGCCAACTTTTTTTGGGAGCTTCGCGCCGCAACTTGGGCATGACTTAGCGCTCTTAGCCACCTGGCCGCCGCACTCTTTGCATTTGATTAAAGCCATTCCAGCCTCCTTTCAATAAATCTCACACTTCCCGATCACCACTCCTACAATGTGGCAATTTCCGTTAATCTGGACGAATCGCTCAGGCCATGCCGGATTAAGAGCCTTTAGATAGCGCCGATCGCCATCTATAACCAGCTCCTTGAACGTGGCCTGCTGATCTTCCTCAAGTTTTGCGATTACCAGACTGCCGTTCTCAGCGTGCCGCGCAGGGTCAACAAAGATCATGTCTCCATCCTGGAATGAACGCCGCCCGTGCGGATTAAACATGGATTCGCCGCGAACTCTGAGAGCGAAAGCGCTTTCACTATGCCCAACCGGGCATGGTAGCCAGTCCTCTGCATCCCCCGGGTGAAACAAGTCAACAACCTCACTCCAGGACCCCGCCTGCACCCAGCTTATGAGGGGAAGCCGGCCCTTGATCTCAGGCCCGAGCTCAACATTAGCCCCCTCTCTTATCATCTGCCCTTTACCCGTCTCAAGCCACACAGCGTCAACTCCGCAAGCTCTTGATATCCTCGCATTGTATGTCGATGACAAGGACTTGCCTGTCTCCAACTCTGATATTGACGCCTGAGTTATACCGACAGCCTCGGCCAGCTCTGCCTGGGTGAGCTTTGCGTGTTTTCTGGCTGCTTTGATTCTGTGCTTGTATTCCATAGCTCTCTTATAAAGGTTCGCCTATAGGCTTGCAAACAGGTATTCCTGTGTCCATAATTACAGGCATGCCTATACGGAGTGCATGCAATGACAATTTTTGAATCTCTCGTGGCCCACTTCGGCGGGCAGACAAAAACAGCGGAAGCACTTGATGTCGAGCAAGGCACTGTCTCTGGCTGGGTCAGAGGTAAGCACGGCATGAGCCCGCTTACCGCCATGAAAGCCGAGGCCAAGACTGACGGCCTTTTTAAAGCTGCTGATCTGTGCCCAGCCATGGCCGGGCTTAACAAACCCGCCGCCTGAAATTTATTTACCCGCAATTCCTACAGGAAATGGCAGGAAAGTAGGGGAAGCAAAAAATGCAACTGACCATAAATTTCGACGCCGGGCTGACAGATTGCTACTCGACATGCCGCGAGTATGTGGCAGCCAGGGTGCATCAGCTCGGCAAACCGCAAAAGGCGATTGCCGCCGACATGGACTACAGCCCGTCCGACCTGAGCCGAAAGCTGGCCCAGAACCCGGATGATTCGCGCCGGTTCACCCTAGATGATCTTGAGCGCTATATCGAGGTAACCGGTGATAGCGCTCCAGTTCTGTATCTGGTCGAAAAATACCTGGCTGACCCGTCATCTGAAATTGAGACGTTGAAGCGCAGATTGGCTGAGCTGGAAGCGGGGGCGCGGGCATGACCAGGCAGATGCATCAGCTGACGGAGCTCGATTGAGCCATGCCTGCATTCCAGATCAATGATGAGGAATGGTCGGCCTTGGTTGATGAGCCGGGTGACATTTTCCTTGCCTATTGCGCGATACGCCGGGTGATGGACTACCGGACCGGTGTTGCTGGCCGCACTCGCCGCTTGAGCGAGCAGATGTTGTCTGAGGTGCTTTATGTAACCCCTTGCAGGGGTCGGCACGAGTCTGGATCACCAACCAGGCAGCGCGTTCGCTCGGTGGTTGCTCGTCTTGTCACGCTGGGCGCTCTGATGCAAGTGGGCCCTATGGTTTTTGAGCTGCCGCTGGCAACGCGCATTGGTCCGTCTAAAGGATCAGCAACCGATGAACAACCAGATCAGCAACCAGATCAGCAACCGAACAACAACCAAGAAAAAACCAATAAAAACAATGCTGTTAACTCAGGCGATGGGGTATCAGGAACCGCATCAGAATCAGACCGTTCCGCGAACAGCAACCTACCTCTGGTATCAGGAAAACCTAAACATAACCCCCCCTGTATCCCCCCCGAGGGGGGAGCCAAGCCACAGGCAAAGCCAATCCGCAAAACTCGATTGCCTGACCCGTTCAACGTCAGCGCAGTGATGTGCCAGTGGGCCAATGAGCGAGCGCCGGCAGTTGACCTCGCATTCGAGACCGAGAAGTTCGTGAATTACTGGCGCGGCACCGGTGGCACCAAGGTTGATTGGGTTGCTACCTGGCGAACCTGGATGCTCAAAGCGCAGGAAGACGCCAATCGCCGGCCCGGAAAGCGCCAGACAGACCCGAACAGCACCTCATGGGCCAAAGACCTCGGAGAGCTATGACATGAAACGTGTTGACCTTGATCCAAACAACCCGTTGCCAACCCTGCCGGAAAGCAAGCAAGCCAAGCCCGGCAGCGGAATCGACGAATCCACAGCCGCCGTCGTCAACAAGCTGTTCGTTCAGATCAAGGCATGCAAGCCTGCCTGGGCGAATGCCTGGGGCGACGCTCGAGCCGAGGCCGAGGCCAAGCGGACTTGGATCAAGGCTTTCGTGGCGGCCGGCATCAGCCGTATCGAGCAGATCCGATTTGGACTTGAGGCCTGCCGGGCTGAGCCTGCTGATTTTGTCCCAGGGCCAGGCAAGTTCATCGACTGGTGTACGCCTGCAGCTGAGCGGCTTGGCCTGCCATCGGACGAACAGGCGTTCCGTGAGGCCTGCCGCAACAGCCATCCGTCGATGTTTGGGCATGAGCGCTGGAGTCATCCGGCCGTGTATCACGCAGCCATGAAGGCAGGCCAGTACAGCCTCAGAACGCTGCCGGGCGACGGTGCGCGGCGCAAGTTCGAACTGGCATACAAGGAAATCCGAAAGCACCTGGCTGCCGGTGGGCATTTGACAGATCCGCCCTTGGCACTGCCGGAGACCGTTTACCGGCGCGGCGATCCGGAGAAGGGTAGGGCCGCATTGGCCGCAATGCGCGAATCGGTCGGGGGTGCCCGGTGAAATACCGCCTCTTCAGCATCGCCCACGCATCCGGCAAGCGCGCCGTAATGGTCTGCACCGAGCCGATGACCCTGCAAGAGGCCGAGTCCTGGGCACGCAAGCAATTCAACCCTGAGAACGTGCTGGGGGTAACTCATGGCTGAGTTCATCGTCCGAACCGAGCGCGAGCGCCAGAGCCTGCTGTCAGTGCTGGGCAAGCACGACCTGACCAAGCCGCTCAAGGTCACCTACACCCAGGTGCGCAGCAAGCGCAGTGACGCCCAGAATCGGCTGCTCTGGATGTGGAACAACGAGATCCAGCGCCACATGCGTGAGACGCACGGCCAGCTCGCCGCCGCTGAGGAATGGCATGAAATCTTGGTGGCGAAGCTGTGGCCGGCCGAGGTGCATAGGGTCGAAATGCCAGACGGATCCAGCTATCGGGTCGGTCGGGCCAAAACCCGGTCATTCACCCAGGCCCAGATGACTGAATACCTCGAACTGCTGGATCAGTACTGCGCGGAATGCCTGGGCCTGGTCCTTCCGCATCCAGACGATTTGATGATGGCCATCTACGGCCAAAGGAGTGCCGCATGAAACTGCGCTGCCTGATTTTCGGTTGCAAGTGGGGCAAAGGTCATCGGTTTCCGGTAACCGGTGAATGGCTGATCCTCCAGCGCTGTGAGCGCTGCGGCACTGAAAGGGTGATGAGCGAGTGAAAGCGCTCAGCGGCAAGCCGAAGAAGTGCGCGGTCAAGACATGTCGGGCCCTGTTTGTTCCGCCTCGCCCGTTCGTGACCTGGTGCAGCCCAGACTGCGGCGTCCTGATTGCTATCGAAAAGCGGGGCCGCCAGCTCAGGGAAGAAGTCAGAAAGCAGCGGCAAGAGATCAAGGTAGCTAAGGAGCGCATCAAGACCCGCTCTGAGCATATGCGCGAGGCTCAACAGGCGTTCAATGCCTGGGTGCGCCTGAGAGACGCCGGAATGCCGTGCATCAGTTGCGGGTCTATGCCTGACGACTCTGATCTGATCACCGGCAGCCGAATCGACGCCGGGCACTATCGGTCAACCGGTGCCTGTCCTGAGCTGAGATTCGAGCCGCTGAACTGTCATGCGCAATGCGTGAAGTGCAACCGCAATCTGTCGGGCAATGTCGTTGAGTACCGCATCCGGCTGATCGCCAGAATTGGCGCTGATGCCGTGTCCTGGCTGGAAGGCCCGCATGAGCCAAGGCGATATACGGTCGAAGAGCTAAAGGCCATCAAGGCCGAATACCGGGCCAAAGCCCGCGAGATTAAACGGAGAGCAACCACATGACTATCGAACGGCGCATGCAGCTGGACCTGAGAGCCACTGTTGACCTGCACCTGGCAAATGGCTGGGTGATTGTATCCAGAGAGCCTATCGTTTTGGAAAAGGGCGAAGAGTCAATGAGGCTCGATGACGGGGTATTAAAACCGGTTACAGCGGAAACCGAAAATCACTAAATCCACTGTCAGGGGGTCGGTATGGGGAAGAAACGGGCGAGCACAAAAAACCCGCTGGGAGATACCGAGTGGATGTTGGAGCAATGGGGTTGGTGGCGGATGAGCGGTCAGGGCATACCGCGCTATGTGTCCCCGTCGTTCGCACTGATGCGGGATAACATCGAGCAGAACACGGGGCCGTCGGCATACATCACTGATGAGTTGGCGATGACGATTGATGGCTGCGTGGCCAGACTGAGCCGAAGGGAGTCAGAGCGCAAGACTGGCTCTCCGCTGATGAGCGACTGCTTGTGGCTGTACTATGGCGCTAAATGGCCAGCCATGCGGGTAGGTCGGGAATTTGGGGTTTCAGAGGCAAAGGCCCGCGAGTTGATAAAGTGCGGCGTGGCTTGGGTTGACAGTCAACTGGAATCAATGCGGGAGGCGGCATGAGCAAGTCAATTGCGGGAGTGCCTTATAAGTGACTGAAAAACAAAAACGGCAGTACATGTGGCCATGCAAGGGCGGACCGCTTGATGGTCAGCATGTCGCGTGCAGAGAGAGTGTGTTTATATGCGCTGTGCCGCCGCCGATAAACACCGCGTGTTCAGATCGCAATGAAAAGCCTCTAAAAGCGCAAAGAATGACGCATCGATACCATCTGCGCGAACTGGATTCAGGCGGATACATATGGCTTTACAATAACGACGACAGTTGACTCCCGCGCGGAAAGACGGTAGAAATATGCCAATCGTGCAGAAATGCGCGAATCAAACACAGAACTCGGACAATGTGCCGGGTTTTTTATTGCCTTCCAGCCTTTACAGCCTCGCCAAGTGCGGGGCTTTTTCGTTTCCGGAGGTCGCATGTCCGCCTCACTCATAAGGAGTTATCGGATGAGCCAGGCCGCACAAGAGACCATGGTCGCCGTTGGCAAAGCCGCCCCTGCTGTCGCTGTTGCTGCCACTGGTGCGACCGGTGCCATTGACTGGACATCCATCGCCTACATGCTGACGGCTCTGTATATGGCCCTGCAGATCGTCCTGCTAATCCCCAAGTACCGCCAGATGTTCCGAGACTGGCGAAACCGGAAGCGGTGCGGTAAATGACCCCGGCAAAAAAAGCGATCATGGCGGCCAGCCTTGCGGCAGCCACCTCAATCACTGCGTACTTTGAGGGTCGCTCGCTCGTTGGGTATCTGGACCCGGTCGGTATCCCCACCATCTGCTACGGCCATACAGCCACCGCTGCGCTCGGCCAGACACTGAGCGAGGAAGAATGTCAGCAACTACTGGCGGCCGATCTTGGCTGGGCCTTGAGCGCCGTTGACCGGCATCTGCCAGGCGCGCCGCCACTCACCAGAGCCGCGCTAGGCAGCTTCACATACAACGTCGGCGTCGGCGCGTTTGAGCGCTCAACACTGTTGCGCAAAGCCAGGGCTGGCGACTGGGTTGGCGCATGCCATGAGCTTGATCGCTGGGTGTATGCCGGCGGGCGAAAGCTGAATGGGCTGGTACGACGCCGAGAGGCTGAACGACAGCTCTGCTTGGAAGGGCTCAACTATGAACCGAATACTGGCTATCGCGCTGGCCTGCCTGCTGCTGACCAGCGGCTTTCTGTGGTGGCAGATCAGCATGAAGACCACCCAACTCGGCCAGCTATCCGAGCGGCTGGATACGATGACAGCCAGGGCCGACAGTCTGCGCAATACGCTCAATCTCCAACGGCAGTTGCTTTCTGATGCGGCCGAGATCGATCAGCAGCACACGCGAAACCTGGCTGACGCCCAGGCTGAGAATGAGCGCCTCGCTGCTCGTGTTGCTGCCGGCACTCAGCGCCTGCTCATCCGCGCCGAGTGTCCCGCCAGAGTGCCCGGTGCCGCCGAATCCGCCAGCATGGATGATGCTGGAACAGCCGAGCTCGATCCCGTTGCTCGACAGGATTATCACGCCCTCAGAGCGCAAATAACTCAGACCGAGGCCGCGCTTCGAGGGTTGCAGGATTACGTCGCCAAGGTCTGTTTGAGAGGTTCCGGTGAACGCTGACCACATCCATACGCCAGACGACCTACGGGGTCCACGCCGGGTTTTCTTGAATGGGCGTGAGGTTTGCGACTGCGTTTATGTGGACACCAAAAAAGGCATCGTTCGCTGCTCAGGCAGCCCGGCCAAGCTTGACCGGTGGCGCAAGAGAATCATCACAAGAACCCGGCGCGGAGAAGTTCGCGTTGAGTTCGTTAAAGACCATTAGTGATGGCCTGCCCAGGATGCGAGAAGCGCCGAGCATGGCTCAAGAAGTGGAGCGCTATAGCGTATGAGCGATCACGCCGAATCCTTGCTAAGCCAGATGCTGGAAGAGCAGCGCAAGACCAACGAGCTCCTGATGATGTTGATCCAGGCTCTGGCTGATGAGGGCGAGGATGTCGAAGATCAGCAGCCTCCATGTTATCTGGACGGATCGCCGAGGGTGTGATGGGTAAGCTCAAGACGCTGAAGCCAAATGTGAAAACTCTCGGCAACCGATTGCCGGCAGTTAACCCGGATAGCTGGCGATCTGGCAAGACCACTGCTGAACGCGGTTATGGCGGTCGGTGGCAGCGGGCCCGTGAGCGCTTCTTAAGAGCGCATCCTTTGTGCTGCTACTGCCAGCAATCAGGAAGGGTTACAGAGGCTACCGTGGTTGACCACATCCAGCCTCACCAGGGCGACCAGAAGCTGTTCTGGGATGAGTCGAACTGGCAGCCGCTCTGTAAGCCGTGTCACGACATCGTGAAGAAGGCGGAAGAGGCGCAGCGCTGACCAGGGGGGGTATTCGATCATTTTAAATCGATTTTCTCCCTGACCGCCCCCGAACTCATTTGCAGAAAATTTCCGCGTTAACAGGAGTTGTTAACAATGGCGTTAACTGAACAAAAGCGCCGGTACGCCGCCGCGCGGCTGTCCGGTATGACGAAAAAGGAATCGGCGATAGCGGCCGGATGCCCTGAAAAAACAGCGTCTCAGGCCGCTTCGCGGTATGAGAAAGACCCTGATGTTCAAGCGGCCATGGGGCGGGCGGTTGTTGCCGCCGAGAGGAAGCAGGAATCACTGCCAGTTAACGAGCAGCCGTACATCCCGGCTGCCAATGGTGATCCCCTGCAGTTCATGCGCGACATGATGAGTGACGAGATGGCCGATCCGAAGCTGCGCCTGGACGCTGCCAAGTCCCTGGCTGCCTTCACCGTCGCCAAGCCCGGAGAGAAAGGCAAGAAGGAAGAGAAGTCTGAGGCCGCTAAGCAGGCGTCTAAGGGGAAATTCTCCCAGGCTCCTGCGCCCGGACAATTGCGCGCGGTCAAGTAAATGGAATGGTCTACGGCGTGCCCTGATTGGGAGCGACGACTGATCGCTGGCGAGTCGATCATCCCGCCGCCGATCTTCCCTGAGATGGCCGAGCAGGCGCTTGATGTCTTCAAGCAACTCAAGATCGTAGATGCTCCGGGCAGCCCCACATTCGGGGACGCTTGCGCGCCATGGGTGTTCGATCTGGTCGCGTCGATCTTCGGGGCATATGACCCGGACACAGGGCGCCGGCTGATCACTGAATGGTTCATCCTGATTCCGAAGAAGAACAGCAAAAGCACCATCGCTGCCGGAATCATGATGACGGCGCTGATTCTGAACTGGCGGCAGTCCGCTGAGTTCTCGATCCTGGCGCCGACCGTCGAGGTGGCAAACAACGCCTTTGCGCCGGCGCGTGATATGACGCAGCGGGACGATGATCTCGACGCGCTGATGCACGTCCAGACTCACGTCAAGTCGATCACCCATCGGGAGAGTGGGGCGACGCTGAAGGTCGTTGCCGCTGACTCCAACACGGTTGGCGGCAAGAAGTCGGTTGGGACGCTGGTTGACGAGCTATGGCTGTTCGGCAAGCGGCACGACGCGGAAAACATGCTGCGTGAAGCCATCGGGGGCCTGGCCTCTCGGCCTGAAGGCTTTGTGATCTACCTGACTACGCAGTCTGACGAGCCGCCAGCTGGCGTGTTCAAGCAGAAGCTGCAGTACGCCCGCGACGTGCGCGATGGCGTGATTGAGGACAAGCGGTTTGTCCCGATGATCTTTGAGCATCCACCTGAGATGGTGGCGCGCAAGGAGCACTTGCTTTCGGAAAACCTGGCCTTGGTTAACCCAAACCTCGGCTACTCGGTAGACCGAGAGTTTCTAGAGCGCGAGTTCACCAAAGCCCAGCAGGGCGGCGAAGAATCATTCCGTGGATTCCTGGCCAAGCACGGTAACGTCGAGATCGGCCTGGCGCTGAGGTCAGACCGCTGGGCCGGAGCCGACTTCTGGGAAGATGCGGTAGAGCCATGCACGCTCGAGCAAATGCTTGAGCGCTGTGAGGTGATCGACTTTGGCATTGACGGCGGCGGCCTTGACGACCTGTTGGGCGCCTATGCGCTAGGGCGTTGCAAGGATAGCCAGCAGAAGCTTGGTTGGGGGCACGCCTGGGCGCATCCATCTGTGCTTGAGCGGCGCAAGGAGATCGCGCCGGCGCTGCAGGACTTTGCCAAGGCCGGACACCTGACGCTCGTAAAGCGAGTGGGCGAAGACGTAGACGAACTGGCGGACATCGCCGAACAGATCTACGAGGCTGGCTTGCTCGACAAGATCGGCTGCGACCCAGTCGGTCTCGGCGCCATTCTGGACAAGCTCGAAGAGCGCGGCATTCCTGCCGAGAAGATTGTCGGGGTTAGCCAAGGCTGGAAGCTCGGCGGCGCGATCAAGACCGCTGAACGCTGGCTGGCTGAAGGGTCGTTCAAGCCTGCGGCTCAGCCAATGATGGCCTGGTGCGTTGGCAATGCCCGAGTCGAGCCTCGGGCAAACTCGATCCTGATCACTAAGCAGGCGAGCGGCTCGGCCAAGATTGACCCGTTGATGGCGATGTTCAACGCGGTAACGCTGATGGCGCTTAACCCGCCCGCTGCGACGAAGAAATACCAGATGTTTGTTCTGGGGTGACTAGCTCAGATGGTTATAGCGCTCGGCCTGGCGTCTTTACGCCGGTTCACGTGCTGAGAGGTCGTTGGTTCAACTCCAACGTTGCCCCGCTTATTTCGCAACCCGCTTCGGCGGGTTTTTTAATGCCCGGAGAAAAGCAATGAAGATCAAGGCCTACAGCACCCTTGTGATCAAGGAGCTGGATGACGACAAGCGCGAGATCGTCGGCATTGCCAGCACTCCTGGCACCGATCGGATGGACGACATTGTCGAGCCCTCTGGCGCTGAGTTTGCTTTGCCTATTCCGTTTCTTTGGCAACACCGCGATGCCGAGCCTATTGGCCAGGTCATTAAAGCCAAAATGACCGACAAGGGGATCGAGATTGTGGCCAAGCTTGTGGCCCCAACCTCGGACATGCCGGCTCAAATGGCTGCCCGACTGCAAGAGGCCTGGGCCTCAATCAAGACCGGATTGGTGCGCGGGCTTTCCATTGGGTTCAACCCCAAGGAATACAGTTTTCTGGATAACGGTGGCATCCATTACCTGAAGTGGGATTGGTTTGAGCTCAGCGCCGTAACCATCCCGGCTAACGCAGAAACCACCATCACCTCCATCAAATCATTCGATCGGGAACAGCGGGCCGCGCTTGGCCAGAAAGCTGTGCCTGTCGTTCGTGCAACACCTGCCGGCGCTTCGGCACTCATCACCAAATCAATCAAAAATCCGAAGCCCCGGGAGGGCAACGACATGAAAACCACTGCTGAACAGATCGCGGAGTTTGAAGAAACCCGCAAGGCCAAAGCGGCCGAAATGGAAGGCATCATGACCAAGTCTGCCGAGGAAGGCGTAACTCTGGATGCCGAGGAATCCGAGCAGTACGACACCCTGGAGTCTGAAGTCCAGGCCATCGACAAGCATCTGGACCGCCTGAAAAAGCTGCAAGCTGCACAGGCTAAGTCGGCCAAACCGGTTGCCGATGATGAGCGCGGCATTCGCCACGTTCAGGCTGTCGAGTTCAAGGGCGGCCCGCAGGTGCGTGCCAAAAACACCCAGAAGCTGGAGCCTGGTATCGCGTTCGCCCGGGCCGCCAAGTGCTTGGCACTCGGGCATCTGGAGCACCGAGATGCTATCAGCATCGCCAAGGCGCTGTACGATGGGCAGGATAGTGTGATCGCTGCTACTCAGCGCCTGGTTACCAAGGCTGCCGTAGCGCCGGCCACTACTGACGATGCGACCTGGGCAAAGCCCCTGGTTGGCGACGAGACTGATGTGTTCGCCGACTTTGTCGAATACCTGCGCCCGCAGACTATTCTTGGTCGTTTCGGCCAGGGCGGCGTTCCCAGCCTGCGCAATGTTCCTTTCCGCACCCCGCTGATCGGCCAGACCTCTGGCGGTGACGGCTACTGGGTTGGTGAGGGTCAGGCCAAGCCGCTGACCAAGTTCGACTTCAGCCGCACCACTCTGGCGCCGCTGAAGGTTGCCAACATTGCTGTGGCTACCATGGAAGTTATTCGCGACTCCAGTCCGGCGGCCGACGGCATCATCCGCGACCAGCTGGCCGCAGCTTTGCGCGAGCGCCTGGATATCGACTTCATCGACCCGGCCAAGGGTGCAGTCACCGACGTATCGCCTGCCTCTATCCTGAATGGTGTGGCTGGTATCGGCTCCAGCGGCACGGATGCTGACGCGGTGCGGGTTGACATGAAGGCCGTATTCTCTGCATTCATTGCTGCGAACAACGCGCCGACCTCTGGCGTCTGGATCATGTCGGCCACCACTGCCCTGGCACTCAGCTTGATGGTAAACCCGCTTGGTCAACCGGAGTTCCCCGGTGTCAGCATGACCGGGGGCACCCTGTCCGGACTGCCGGTTATCGTCTCCGAGTACATTCCGACCGACTCCAGCGGCTCTATCGTGGCACTGGTCAACGCTCAGGATATCTACCTCGGCGATGAGGGCGGTATCGATCTGTCGATGTCCACTGAGGCTTCTCTGCAGATGGATAACACTCCTGACAATCCGACCACCGCAAGCACTGTCCTGGTGTCTCTGTGGCAGCGGAACCTTGTTGGCTTCCGTGCTGAGCGAGCTATCAACTGGGCGCGTCGTCGCGCTTCGGCTGTTGCGTACCTCACCGGTGTCAACTGGGGTGCTGGCGCATAATCGAGCCGTCTGGCTCAAGGGGCTGCGTTGCGGCCCCTTCTACAAGGCGGCACGGAGAGAACCATGAAAGTCACTTTCAAGCACAAAAATGGGCGCGAACAGATCATGGATGAGCGTTACGCGAAAATCCTGCAAGGGCTCAATCGAGGAACCTACCGGAAACACGACGGCATCGACGCCGTCCCCAAAACCGGCACCTGGCTGCTGGAAAAGGGCGAGCGCGTTGCCGCCAAGGATGATGATCCACAGTTCCAATCACGAGGCAATGCTATCCAGCCGCCACCAAAGCGCCGGGGCCGAAAGCCAAAATCCGCCAGCGCTCAGTAAAGGAACGCTATGAAACTGTTCGGCTTTGATATCAAGCGCCGGGAAAAGTCGCTGACCCAGGCATCTGCCGGTCGCGGCTGGTGGCCGCTGATTCGCGAGCCGTTTACCGGTGCCTGGCAGCGCAACAAAGAAGTGAAAATTGACACGCTGATCCAGTATCCGACGCTGTATGCCTGTGTCTCACGCATCGCAACGGATATCGGAAAGCTGCCATTTCTGCTCAAGCAGCGGCAGACAAGCGGCATCTGGTCCGAGGTTTCCCGGGCAGAATATGCCGTGCTGCGCAAGCCGAATCACTACCAGACCCATCAGCAGTTCCGAGAACTCTGGGCGCTGGCCAAGCTGGTGCAGGGCAACGCCTATTTGCTCAAGGAGCGGAATAATCGCGGTATCGTTGTTGCGCTTTATGTACTCGACCCGTTCCGGGTGATGCCGCTGATATCGGAGTCAGGCGAGGTTTTCTATCAGCTCAGGACCGACAATCTGAACCAGCTGCCAGAGGATTCGAGCGAGCTGGTCGTCCCGGCATCAGAGATCATCCACGACCGCTGCATCTGCCCATTCCATCCGCTGGTTGGGTTGCCGCCGATTGCTGCGGCGCATTGGCCCGCGCTGAAAAACATGCGCATCCTGAAATCGTCGTCGGAGTTCTTCGCCAACAATGCCCAGCCGTCAGGGATTCTGTCTGCCCCTGGCGCCATTTCAGACAGCACTGCAGATCGCCTAAAGACCTACTGGAATGAGAATTTCACCGGTGAGAATGCCGGTAAGGTGGCTGTTGTGGGCGACGGGCTTCAATTCGTTTCACTGGCTGCGAAATCCGTTGACGCCCAGATGATTGAGCAGCTTCGTTACTCTGATGAGCAGATTTGTCAGCCGTTCGGTATCCCGCCGTTCAAGGTCGGGATTGGCTCTATCCCGGCAGGCATGAAGGTCGATGACATCAACCAGCTGTACTACTCGGACGCCCTGCAAACGCATGTCGATGCAATGGAAAACCTGCTCGATGAGGGGCTGGGTATTGAGCTGCCTCTGGGTGTTGAGCTGGACCTGTGGCCGCTTCTGAGGATGGATCAGAGCAAGCAAGCCGAGGTCGAGTCGAAGTTGGTTGGCGGCGCGATCAAGACGCCGAATGAGGCCCGTAAGAACTTTGACCTCGAGCCCAAGTCTGGCGGTGATGCGATTTACCTCCAGCAGCAGAATTACAGCCTGGAGGCGTTGGCCCGGCGCGATGCGCAAGAGGATCCGTTCGATGCCGATCCAGCCGAACCGGTTGACGACGATATTGAAGATCAGGCGCGCATGCTGGCGCTGATGATCGAAAAGGAGCTGACCAGTGCTTAATCTGCGCGACATTGAAGCCCAGGCCAAGGCGCTGGCGCCCGTGTTCTCACGCATTCTGGAGCAGGCCAAATCCGCGCTGCGCGATGAGTTCAGGTCGCAGATTGCCGAGCGTGACAAGCGGATTGCCGAGCTCGAAAAAGCCCTACAGGATCGACCGGCGCTGGAAGATATCGCCAAGCAGGCGGCTGCCATGGTGCCCGCTCCGAAAGATGGAGACCCCGGCAAAGATGCCGACATGGATGTTCTGAAGGAATATCTTGCCGAACTGGTGAAAGGCATCCCGGCACCGGCCGATGGCCAGAGCGTAACCGTTGATGATGTGGCGCCTCTGATCCGCGACGAAGTTTCCAATGCCGTAGCCGCTGTGCCGCCGCCGAAAGATGGCGAGTCCGTCACGGTAGATGATGTGCGCCCGGTGCTCGCCGAGCTGGTAAGCAAGGCCGTGGCCGATCTTCCTCAGCCGCAGCCCGGCAAAGATGCCGACATGGAGGCGCTGCGCGCCCATCTGGACGGCCTGGTCAAGTCGCTGGAACTGCCAAAGGGTCCGAGCGTTGACGAAGTGGCGGCGACTTTCGAGCGACGATTCTCTGATCTGACTTTGTCATGGGAGCGCCAGGCACGGGACACCTTTGAGAAAGCTGCCGACCGTATGCCGGTGCCGAAGGATGGCGACAACGGTCGAGACGCACTGCCGCTGGAATCGTTCGACATGGCGCTGGGCGATGACGGTAGAACCGTTACCGTAAAGCTCCAGGCTGGCGAAACAATCGTTGAAAAGTCGGTGAAGATCGCGACCGTGATTGACCGTGGCGTTTACTCGAAGGGCGCGGGATATGAGCGCGGCGACGGAACTACCTATGGCGGCTGCTACTGGATCGCTCAGAAAGATGCTCCTGAAGGCGTCCCCGGCAGCTCTGACGACTGGCGTCTGGCCGTGAAGAAAGGTCGTGATGGCAAAGACCTGCGCGACAGCGCTTCGAAGCATGATCCAGACAAAGGGGTCAGCATCAAATGATGTACGTCACTGTAGCTCAGGCCAAGCATCACGTTTATGCCGATCACGATGATGATGACTCGCTGCTCGAATCCTATATCCGCGCCGCCTCCAGGGCGGTCAAGAATTACCTGAAATCGGCGTCACCCTTTGAGGTTGAGCGGGATGCTGACGATAACCCGGTATTTGATAGTAGCGGCAACCCGGTTTACGTGACTGACAGCGCCGGCAATCGGATTGTCTCGGTTGAAGTTCGGCAGGCTGTCCTCCTACTGGTCGGCCACTTCTACAAGGACCGAGACGAAAACCCGAACGGCGCGTTTGAGGCCGGCTATTTGCCGAAGCCGGTGACGGCGTTGTTGTATCCGTTGAGAACGCCGGCTCTCGCCTGATTAAGGCCCGGTTATCTCCGTTCCATCGACTTTGTAGACGACCGTCACACCAAGGGCATCGCATAGCTTGCGGATGGTATCGGCGCGCAGATCGCGCTTGCCGGATTCGTACTCGGCAATAGCGGATGGGGATACGCCAGCGGCAGCCGCCAGTTGCGCCTGAGTAATGTTCTTGAGCGCCCGGATGGCGCGAAGTTTCGATCCTGTAAGCATGCCACTCATTGTACAGCCCTCCGGTTGTAAAGTCTTTTGACTTGGATTCAAGTCTACATCATGCGGAAGAGAGTTGCACACTACCGAAAACGGTAGTATGGTAGTCGCCAACGGTAGGAGAAAACTCCAGCCGACAGACAAGCCTAGGAGTGCAACTGATGGAAATGCTGACCCTCAAGATCATCGGCACCTCCCCGCTGATGATGCACAGCGACAAGCTGGCCAACCCGCTGCTGCCTGAAACCAAGGCGCACAAGGAACTGACCGGCAAGCGTAAGAAGACGGACGAAGATCACCTGGCCATTGCCAGATCCGAGTTTATTGCGGGCGCTTACTTCGACGAGAAGGAAGGCTTCTACATCCCAGGGCAGAACTTCGATGCAACGTTCTGGGCCGGGGCGAAGCTCCAGAAGATGGGCGTTCACTGGAAGCGTGGCGCGCTGGTGATGACTGATCGGGCGAAGCTGCTCTTCGATGGCCCGGAAACTCCCGCGAAACTCTGGGAAGACACTCGATTCGTGGATTGCCGTGGTGTCAAGGTTGGGCAGGCTAAACTGATGCGCTACCGCCCGATATTTTTGGAATGGGGTGTGGAGCTGGAAGTCGCCATCAATACCGACGTGCTGAACATCGAAGAAGCCAAGAAGGCCATGTCGGACGCCGGCAAGCTGATCGGCGTCTGCGAGTACCGTCCGCGCTTCGGCCGCTTTGAGGTGATCTATGGGTAAGCTGACCAAGTTCCCGCTGTACAAGCAGGCCGTTCAGGATTTCATTGCCGAGTTCAAATACGGCGATCTGGTGTCGCACTCCTGGCTTGAGCAGCATTTCGGCATGCCGACGCTGGAGGAATCCAAGCAGCTCACGGCAGAACAGTTCAGTTCCCGCCAGTTCGAATGGCTGGCGAACGTCGAAGCCTTCAAGGCTGACCTGCTGAAAGAGCATCAGGTTTGCCTGCAATCGGTGCGCGGCAAGGGCTATCGCTGGGTCCCGCCGCATGAGCAAACCGATGTGGCCATTGGCGAGTTCCAGCGCGAAGCCAAGAAGATTTTCCGCAACGCCGGGAGCAAGCTGCGCAACCTTCGCCTCACTGAACTGAATGACGATCAGCGCCGCGCCAACATGGATGCGGTGGCAAAGTTCTCTGCTTTGCAGGGAATGGCGCAGCGAGCTCTTACCTAATCTAGGGCAAGGCTCGGCCCGGCGAGGCTAGACGTGTCAGGGTCAGGCTAGGCATGGGCTGTAAACAGCGTATAGCCGCTCAAGTGGGCGGCTATGCGGTGGCGATAGCCATCATGGTACGGCCTGATGAGCAGAGGTGCGTCGAGGTTGGCACTGGCAGGCCGGGCTCGGGCGAGGATTGGCCAGGCAAGATTTGGGCTGACAACAGCGTAATGCCCATTCGCTGAGTGGGTATTGCGGTGGAAACCAATGGGGTTCGCTCGGCTAGGCTGGGGTTAGGAAGGCCAGGGTGCGGAGTGGTACGCCAGGGCATGGGCTGAAAACAGCAAGGTGAAGGCGCCAATGGCGCCTTTCCTTTTTCTGGCTTGAGGAAATCAAATGAGCTTATTGGCAGGCCGACTACGCCACCGCGTCGCCATCCAGGCCAGGGCCTCGGTGCAGGACGAAGATACGGGCGAAATGGTGCCAGGCTGGAAGACCATTGCCGGCCTTGAGTCTGTTCCGTGCGCCATCGAGCCGCTGAGCGCCAGAGATTTTATTGCGGCCCAGGCCGGTCAAAGTCAGGTCACTGCCCGCATCGTGATGCGCTATCGAGCCCTGGCGCAGACTGTGCGCTTTGTCCACGGCGACACCATCTACACCCCGGCTGGCATGCTTCCTGATGCCAAGTCAGGGCGGGAATACGTGACCATCCCGGTCTCATCTGGGGTGATCGAGGTGTGAGGCGCTGGCAGGGCAAGACCGCCGTATGCATCGCCTCAGGCCCGTCACTGACCGCCGATGATTGCGAGCTGGTGCGCCAGAGCGGGCTGCCTACCATCGCCGTCAACCATTCCTGGAAACTGGCACGGTTCGCTGATGTGCTCTATGCCGGTGACCCTTTGTGGTGGGATAAATACGGCGCCGAAGTGGATATTGAGGCCGAGCGCTGGACGCATTTTCCGAGCGTTGCGCAGAACCACGGCATCAACTCAAGCGGGCGCGGGCAGTCGGTTTTCAACAGCGGTTACCGGGCAATCGAGCTGGCCATCAGCTTCGGCGCTGCCCGGGTAATCCTCCTCGGGTATGACTGCTCACTCACCAATGGCATCCACTGGCACGGCCCGCACGAGCAGACGACAAACCCGAGCGCTCGGTGTTGTAGCAAATGGCTGGACCAGTTCGCCAGGCTGGAAACGCATGGCGCCGAGGTTATCAACTGCAGCCGGCATACCGCATTGACTTGTTTCCCGCGCATGCCGCTGGAGCAAGCGCTTGAAAATCACCAGGACAATCAATGAACCCGGATCACTACTACGGCCAGGCCGCAGCAGGGTACGAGGCGCAGCGCGCCCATAAGCCCTGCTGGCAGCGAGAGCAGCAGGCCGTCGCGGAATTCGTCACTGTCGGCCCGGTGCTGGATTGCCCTGTCGGTACCGGAAGATACCTGCAAATCTACAAGGACAAGGGCCTGGATTGCCTGGGCGTTGATGCCTCGACCGACATGATGGCCATTGCAGGCGAGCGCCATCCGGATGTTCGGCTGATGCGCGGGAATGTTCTTGAGCTGCCATTCAAGGATGGGGAATTTGCTACCGCCGTTTGCTCCAGGCTGCTTCCCTGGCTTTTCCCTGGCGAAATGGTCCGAGCGATTCAGGAGCTGGCCAGGGTCGCCGCCGAGGTGGTCGCGTCCATTCGGCTTGGTCGTCAAGGTCGCCACGCGGACCAGAGCAACTACACCCACTCGATGGATGATTTTCTGTATGCCTGCGAGCAGGCCGGGCTTGTCATCGCTGACGAGCGGCACATTCTCAGCGCCGACGATGGCGAGTTCATGATGTTTCGCCTGCGCCGACCATTCTGGGCTGACGTAGCAGAGCAATTTCAGCATCATCACGACGGCGAGGATGCCATCAAGCGGCTGACGGCCAACTGGGTTGCGGCCTATAGCATTGCGCCGGTCGATCTGTCCCGCTGCGCTATCAAGCCGGAATACTGGGACCATGAGCGACTGAATGCCCTGGTGCTGGAAATGGCGAGAACCCCTCGCCCCGACGGCAGCCGGAACAACATGATCACCACCGAGCCGCCGCGCTACACCGGTCACCCGTTGACGGTTCTGCGCAGCCAGGGCCGAGAGGCGATATTGGATGGCCGCCGCCGAGCCAATCAGTACCGGACACAACCTGGGCGTTACCCGGTGCTGGTCATCGAGGATGTTGAGCATGTGGCCAAGGGCTGATCGCGTCCTGATTGTCGCATCAGGGCCTAGCCTGATGAGCATTCGACCTGATCGGGTGTTCAGCGCTAGAGCGGTGGTGATCGCCGTCAACGGCGCTATCGACTGGCTCGGCATTGCTGATTACTGGTTCACGCTGGACCCGAGCGCCGTCAACATGCGCCGAGCCTGCAATCCGGCGCCCGGTGCACGATATGTCATGGCCGTGCCGAACTGCGTCACGCTGCCTGCCCATGTTGCGCGCATGAACCGGGTAACCGGTGATCTGTATGACTGGGTTCGGGCTCCGGGCGGGCTGAGCGATGACCCGTGCAGCATCAATACGGGCAACAGCGCATTCGGGGCACTGAACCTGGCCTACCACATGCGCCCTGACAAAATAGCCCTGCTGGGCGTGGACGGCAGCCAGCAGCGGCGAGTTGACGGCGGCATGCCGCGCTCACTGGCGCATCTGCCGGAACTGTTTGCCACTGCTTGCGATCAGCTCGACAGGGCAGGAATACAGGTGGTCAACGGTTCGCCGGAGAGCGCCGTCGATTGCTTTGAGCGCATGACCCCAGACGAGGCTGTCGAATGGCTGCAACGCTGATTTGCGTACTGCGCAGCGGTGGCGAATATCGCGCCGAGCATGTGCAGGCTCTGGCTCGGCAGGTGCCTGGACTTGTCTGCCTGAGCGATCAGCCGATAGATGGCGTCCCGATTATTCCTATGCTGCACGACTGGCCTGGCTGGTGGTGTAAAATGGAGCTGTTCCGGCCGGACATCTACGGCGACCTGTTCTATCTGGACTTGGATACGGTGGTGTTAGGCGACATCGGTGCCATGGCCTCCGTTGGCCAGACGGTAATGCTCGATGATTTTTACTGGCCTGGCCAAGCGGCATCTGGCGTCATGTATCTGACCGAGCAGGACCGGGCGACAGTCTGGCAAGAGTGGGTCAAGTGCCCCGAGCAGCACATGACTGCTTGTGGGCGCCTGGGGGATCAGAAATTCATCGGCGACTGTCTGCCCCATGCGCGGCGCTGGCAGCATCTGTTTCCCCGGCAGGTGATTAGCTACAAGGTGCATGTCTGCACCCGGCAACAGGCTCCGAGGGGTATTGGCACCGGGCTGTTGCCGGCTGATGCCAATGTCGTTTGCTTTCACGGCCAGCCCCGTCCATGGGGTGTGCGCCATGACTGGGTGCCCCGCTATGACTGAATCGGTCGATTTTAATTTGATCGGCCTTGACGAGCTGATGGGCAAGCTCGATAGCGTGACTGAAGACGTGCGCTATCGTGGCGGGCGTTCGGCACTGCGAAAGGCAGCCAATCTGGTGGCCAACAAGGCCCGCGAAAAGGCCCAGTCGTTCGACGACCCGGAGACCGGGCGCAGCATTGCAAAGAATATCGCGGTGCGCTGGAACGGCCGCATGTTCCGCGATACCGGGAATATTGCGTTCCGGGTCGGGGTGATGCATGGAGCGAAAATTCGCACGCCCGGCAACCCTGACTCTGGCATCAACGGGCCAACTCCGCACTGGCGCCTGATCGAATTTGGCACAGCAAAAATGGCAGCCAACCCGTTTATGCGGACAGCCCTGTCAGACAATGTGGCGGCGGCCACTGCAGAATTTATAACCGAGTACGACAAGGCCATCGACCGGGCGATCAAGCGCGCCAGAAAAGCTACCGGAGTGACCTGATGTTTGCACCCATTTCTCAAGTCTGCCGAGCCTCACCGGCGGTGCTGGCGCTGCTTGGCATGAGCCCGACCAGGCTTTGGCTGTTCGGCGAGGCTGAACCTGATTCCCCGCTGCCGTATGCGGTATGGCAGACCATCAGCGGAAGCCCTGAGAACTATATCAACCAGGTGCCGGATGTTGATTCATACAGCTTGCAGGTAGACGCCTACGCCACTACGGCATCAGGCGCCAGGGCTGTTGCCCAGGCGATTCGCGACGCCATCGAGCCGCACGCCCATATCGTGGCCTGGCGCGGCGAAAGCAGAGACAAAGAAACCAAGCTGTACCGATTTTCATTTGATGTTGACTGGATAGTCCAGCGATAAACAGCAACCCCGAACCGACCCGCCTTGTGCGGGTTTTTTTGTGCCCACGAAAAGCCCGCAGGAGTAATACACATGGCAATTCTTGCTCAAGGTACCCAAATTTATGCTCTTGTCCGCGCCCTGGATTCCAGTGGCGCGCCGACCAGCACTCGAGAGGTTATTGAGATCGAGTGCGCAACCGCATTCACCCCGGGCGGCAACCCTGCTGACCAGATTGAGGCCACCTGCCTGAGCGACACAGTTCGCCAGTACCTTCGCGGTCTTCGCACTCCTGGACAGGCATCGCTGACGATCAATGCCGACCCGCGCAACGACTCTCATTACCGGCTGTATCAACTGTCTGAGTCTGACGACCAAGAGGATCAGGATATTGCATTCGCGGTCGGCTGGTCTGATGGCAAGGATATCGTTCCGACAGCGATTCAGGATTCTGGCGGAGAGTGGGATTTTGTCCTGCCAACAACCCGGACATGGTTCCTTTTCCGTGGCTATGTCAGCGACTTTCCATTCGACTTTGCCGCGAACACCGTTGTAACTACCGCAGCCACCATTCAGCGCTCCGGTGGCTCGGCCTGGATTCGGAAGGTCGTCTGATGCAACTCAACATTGAAAGCCTGAAACAGTCAGGTGCGTTTGCTGGCGCTCCGGTTGAGCGAGAGATTCGTTGGGCTCAGGGCGATGACGAGCTTGTTGCCACGGTGTACGTCAGGCCGCTGTCTTACCACTCGGCAGTGTCTGACGTTGCCGCCATTGCGGGCAAGCGTGACGGAGTGGCCGGGCGCATCGCGGCCTGCATTTGCGACGAGCACGGTCACCCGGTATTCACGGTACAGGATATTACCGAAGGCCCTGTCGTGCTCGGGGATGACGGCAATCCTGTGCTGGATGGGGACGGGATCCCTAAGCGAACAGGCGGATCCCTAAATGACAAGCTGACCATGGCCCTGCTTGAGGTAATCGGCGAGGTAAGCGGCGCGGGAAAGACGAAGAGCTGAGCAGCGAAGATGAGCTGTTCTGCGAGCTGGTCATGCACGGGATTGGCGGGAACTCCATCGAGCAAGCCAGGAGAACATTGACGCTGGCAGAGGTCATGACCTGGCAGGCCTATCGGCGCAAGCGCGGAACGCTCAATCCTGGCCTCATGACAGAGGCCGCCGTTGCTCGGCTCGCCTCTTTTTACGCTAACTCTCGCAGCAAGAATGGCGGCTACAAGCCGGCTGACTTTATGCCGCACTTTGACCAGCCCGAACTGACGCTGGAAGAAGCCATGGCGACATGGTACTGATTTTCGGAGACGCTCATGGCTGTCAGATCACTTGGCACGTTGACGCTCGACCTGGTTGCAAGGACAGGTAATTTCACTGGCCCTTTGGACCGGGCCAAGCGCCACACAAAAAAGACCAGCGACGATATCAGCAAGTACGGCAAGGCCATTGGTGTTGCCATCGGTGCCGGCGCTATTGCCGCCGTTACCGGTATCACCATGATGGTAAATCGTCAGCGTGAGCTGATCGACCAGGCCGCAAAGACCGCCCAGCAACTCGACACCACCTATGCGAGCATGGCTGTTCTCGAGCGCGCTGGAGAACTGGGCGGCGTCGGCATAGACAAAATAACGGCGGCCAGCCGACAGCTCAACCTGAATTTGGGTCGGGCGATCCAGGGATCTGAAGCTCAGGTCAGAGCGTTTAACCGTCTCGGCCTGTCAGCAGAAAAAATTGCCGATCTGCCCCTGGATCAGAAAATATCGACAATCAACAGGGCGCTACGTGACAACGTTCAGGCGTCTGAGCGGGCAGCTGTGGCGGCCGACATCTTCGGATCTCGCAATGCTGCAGCGATACAACAGCTCGACCCTAGCACCATCGCCGAGGCAAACCGCCAGCTAGAGATTTTTGGGCTGAAGCTCTCAGATGTTGATGCTGCCAAGGTCGAAATGGCGAATGATGCCATGTCTACTTTTGGCATGCTGACTGATGGCATCGGAAAGCAGCTGACTGTCGAGTTGGCGCCGATATTGAGGGCTGTTGGCGACTTGTTTCTCAATGCGGCTGATGAGGCTGGCGGTCTAGGTACGGCGGTTCAGGACTCTGTATCAAGAGCAGTTTCTGCGCTAGCGTTTGTCATTGATGCCGGCGACGGTGTTAAACGGGCATTTACCATCGTCGCTGACATTATTGTCGGAGTGCTGACAACGGCTCAGTATCGGGCGCTTGAGTTGGCCGCCAGCGTCACCGAGGCGGTAAACAGAATCCCTGGCGTCAACATCGACACATCTGGAATGCGGCAGTCGGCAAATGAAGCGCGCATGATCGCCGCAGAGGCTGCTGCCAACATTCAGCGCACCCTTGACGAACCGCTGGCCGGGACCAAGTTCAAGCAGTTCTATGCCGATGCACAGCAAGCAGGGCAGGCCGCAGCCGAGGCGGCGGTAGCAGGACGCGCTGCCGCTGAATCCACTGGCGATGCATTTGAAGATTCAGCAGAAAGGGCGGGAAGGGCAACACGTAGAACCGTTGACCTCGTGCAAGAGCAGATCAGCGCCATTGAGCGCGCAGCGGCCACTTGGGGGATGTCTGCCGATGAGGTGAAGGTCTACGACCTGAGGCTGGCCGGGGCTACCGAAACCCAGGTCCAGTATGCTGCATCGATACTCGAAACGGTGTCAGCCCTTGAGGCTCAGGCTGAGGCCGAGAAAAAGGCGGCGGCAGAGCAAGAGCGCATTAACTTGCAGGTTTCTGGGGTGTTGGACTTCCTGAAAACCGAAGAGCAGTTGCTGGCCGAATCCTATGAGGCCCGCCGTCAAATCATCCTCGACAACACAATCATGGCCGAGGAAGAGAAGGCGGCTGTCATCCTTGCCCTGAATGAAAAGCTGAACGAAGAACTGCTGGCCATGGAGCGCCAGCGACAGTCAGTTATGTTTGCCAGCTACTCTGAACTGTTTGATGCGCTCGGCGGGCTGAGCGCGCAGTTCGCAGGCGAGCAGTCCGGAATCGCCCGGGCGATGTTCGCCGTGTCGAAGGCCTTTGCCGTGGCTGATGCTATCGTGAAGATCCAGCAGGGCATTGCCAGCGCCGCTGCAATCCCGTTCCCGGCAAACATCCCGGCCATGGCCAGCGTGGCCGCCGCAACAGCGGGGATTGTCTCGACCATCCAAGGAACTCAGATGACCGGGATGGCCCATGACGGTATCGACGCCATCCCTAAAACCGGCACCTGGCTGCTGGAAAAGGGCGAGCGCGTCACTACTGCCGAGACCAGCGCCAAGCTGGATCGGGTGCTTGATGATATCCGCTCGCAGCGCCAGTACGGCGGCAGCTCGGTAAATCAGAACATCTATGTCCAGGGTCAGGTTGACCGGCGCACCGCCAATCAGATGGCCACTGACACTGCCAGAAAACAGCGACTGGCCCAGGCCCGTCTGGGCGGCTGAGTAGCACAAAACTCCAACCCGCTTCGGCGGGTTTTTTATGGGTTATCGGTTTTTCGTGTTGTTGCAGGCAAAGCGCAGCCTTAAATCATATCGGTATTAGCTTCGGCTTTACGTGTTGTTATACTGAGGCCTCAACGCTAGTTATTGAGGTGCTTGATGAGCGCAATAATCAGTCCATGCGGTAGATACCGTTACCGTCTTGAACGCGAGTGCGGCATGCCGCTGGAGGGGAGCAAAACGCTCGCCTTTTTCGGGATTAACCCCAGCACTGCAGACGCCATGATCGATGACGCTACAGTGCGGAAGTGGCGCGGCTTCACGATCCGAAACGGCGGACACCGCTTCATCGTGGGCAACATTTTCGCGTACCGCTCTACGGACCCGAAGGCATTGACCCTTCAAGACGACCCATTTGGTCCTGAGTGGCTGCCGAACCTGAATGCGATCATCGCCGACGCAGATGTTCTCGTGCCGTGCTGGGGGAGCTTGTCCAAGATGCCTCGCGACCTTCGCGGTGCGCCAGCGCAGGTCCTGGCAAGCCTGGTGCGTAGCGGCAAGCCAGTGATGCACTTCGGGGTAACTAGCTGCGGCCAACCCAAGCACCCACTTATGCTGGGTTACGACACGCCGCTCGTTGCATGGCCCGCCCAGGGAGGTGCTCAGTGAGCCTGTTTCAGTGCTATGAATGCGGCTGTCGTGAGAACACAGCAACCAGTAACTTCTGGACTCGCCAAGAAGGGCCATGGCGAGGACTGCCAAGCCAGCCATGGATGCTTTGCTCCGCCTGTGACCCCGAAATCGGGAAATGGCACGGCAGGTTTGAACGGAAATACCTAGCGAAAGGCCAGTTCGTTACCGACCGGCAAGGCAATCTTGCCCACAAGGATTCCGTTCCCGCAGATCAAGGTGCGGCCTGTGGTAGCTGAATCGCTCTCACTGCTGCACCCGTTGAAAGTTGAGATCGTGGAATTCCTTGAGGATGAACATGATCTTCAATTCAAAGTGGAGTTTCCTGCTCCAGAGTTCTGCACAGCCTGTGGCGCTATTGGCCAGTCGATCCGCTTTTCTAAGAAGCTGACCAAGTACGTTGACCTGCCAATCAGGGGCAAGCGCACGGTGCTCTGGGTTATGCGTCGGCGCTACAAGTGCAAGACGTGCAGCAAAGTGTTCTCGCCGGCCCTGCTGGATTTCGACGAGAAGCACCGCATGACGAGGCGCTGCCATGCCTACGTTATCAAGCAAGCCATGACCAGCACAAACTCAGCGGTAGCCCGCGATCTAGGCGTTGATGAGTCGGTGGTACGCCGGGCTTTGCGCGACTACTGCGCCGAGCAGGAAGCGGGGTACAGGCCCATGCTTCCGCGTGTTCTTGGCATTGACGAACTGCTTGTTGGCGGCGAGTACCGATGCGTACTGATCAACCTGGAAGAAACGACGATCATCGACGTTCTGCCTAACCGCAAGAAGATCGTGATCCATAACTACATCTCCAACATGCGCGGACGGGATAGGGTCCAGATCGTCTGCCAGGACATGTTCCACCCATACAAAGACGTCTCGCTAGAGCTGTTCCCTAACGCCACAGTCATCGTCGATAAGTTCCACGTTGTTCGTTACGCCAACGATGCGATGGACCAGATACGCAAGCGAATCAAGCGAGGTCTTACCGCTCCCCAGAAGCGCACCCTGAAAGGCGACCGCAAGCTAATGCTGATGCGACGGCGTGACCTGGACGTTTGGGCGCACCTGAAAATCAAGACGTGGTTCGATCAGTTTCCCGAGCTAGGCACCGCCTACAATCTCAAGGAAGGCTTCTACAACATCTGGAATAGCAAGACCCACCATGCAGCTAGGCAAGCCTATGACGATTGGCGGCAGCGCATCCCCGCTGAGCAGGAGAAGGACTGGAAGGTCGTCACGACCATGATGACCAACTGGGGCGAGTACATTTTTAACTACTTCAAATTCATCCCTCAGCGGTACACCAACGCGCTAACCGAGTCGGTCAACCGCTACCTGCGCGACGTAAACCGTAACGCACGAGGCCTGAGCTTCGAGATGTTCCGCGCCAAGATCATGTTCACCCTTGAGCACAAAGTTAAGGCGCCGGAGACCAAGCGCCTAGCGCCGTTCCTGGCCAGGGAAATCATGGCGGTCGAGCCCATCGAGGACGAGCTGGTGGACTACGGGGTTCCGATTTTCAGCATCCTGCAGCTGTACTCAGAATCAGAAACAGGAGCTTTCCAAGAGGAAGGCTAACAACACAACCAACCACCTCACCTAGGGGTATTCAGAAAGGGCCGAACAACACCCTTTCCCGAATACCCTTTTTTATTGCCCGGAGCTTGCATGTTCAACGAATCACGACTGCTGGACTGCGTGGCCTACGGCTCGCAATTCGGGCACGAGTTCAATACTGATATCGCCGAACTGGTGTCCGGGCATGAGCGGCGCACGGCCCTGTGGGAAATGCCCAGGTTCGTTTATACGGTGCTGTTCCAGCACCTGAATCCGGACGATCACGAGCAAGTAAAAGCGGCGCACATGGCCAGCCTTGGCAGCCTTATCGCATTCCGATTCAAGGACTGGACTGATTATTTCGTTGAGGACGAACCGCTGGGCACGGCTTCCGGGGTGCAGCAGACCCTCCAGCTGGTCAAATCCTATGCGTTTGGCCCGCTGACTTTTGTGCGCGAGATCGTCAAGCCGGTACCGGGCACGGTTGTAATCAGCTCGGCCGGCGTACCCATTGCCGCAAGCATCGACTACACGACCGGCCTGGCCACATTTACCGGCAGCCCTGGCGATCCGATCACCTGGACCGGCGAGTTCGATGTGCCCGTGCGTTTTGCCTCTGACCGGCTCGACTCTGACCCGGCCGCCAAGCGTCAGCGCCGGTTCATCTTGTCGTCCGACGTTGAACTGATCGAGGTGCGCGACCGATGAGGGATATGTCGTCTGCACTGCGCGCCCACCTGGCCGGCCCTGCCCGTACTACCTGTTGGATGCTCAGGCTGACCCTGGCTGATGCCCGCGTATTCGGGCTGACCATGCTCGACCGTGATGTCGAGTATCAAGGGGTTACCTACAGCGCCGCAAATGGATTTGATCCGTCGATGATCGCCACTGATACCGGGCTCAGCGTTGACAACTCCCAGCCGCGTGCGCTGATCGAGGGTGATATCCCCGGCATTACCGCGCAGATGGTCGCCGCTGGCGAACTGGATGACGCGCAGTGGGAAATGATCCTCGTCAATTACCGCGACCTGAGCATGGGTCACGCGATCATTGGCGCCGGCGATGTGGGTGAGGTGAATCTGGTCAACGGCAAGGTCTACATGCCGGAATTGCTCGATTATGTGATGCGGCTGCGCCAGAGCTTCGGTTATTTCTGGTCTCGCACCTGCCGGGCTGTTTTCGGGTCGCCCGCCGAGAGCCATACCGGTTGCGGGGTTGATGCTGAGGTTATGTGGGTGGCCGGCGAGGTGACCGGCCTCAGCGATGAGCCGACCAGGGTATTTGCCGACAACGGCTTGATCGATCTCGACCCTGAGCCCATCCCGGGCCGGGTCCAGTGGCTGACAGGGCCAAACGCCGGGCAGCGACTGTATCAAGTTGAGGGGTACGGCTCTATCACAGGGACCATTGCGCTAGTCGAGCCGACCCCGTTCCCGATCAGTGCCGGCGATGAATTCCGCATTCGCCCGGACTGCAACAAGACCCCGGCTCAATGCACGGCCTACGATAACTGGCTGAATTACAAGGGCGAATCGCTGATCCCGACCGGTGAGGGTGCAGCACTGATGACGCCGCAAGCCTCAATCCCTGGGGGATTCCAGGGCAGCGAGGTGATCGAATGACCCCTGCTGAACTGTGCGTTGCTGAGGCCCGGACGTGGCTTGGCACGAAGTGGCGGCACCGGGGCCGTAGCCGCTACGGCATCGACTGCATCGGTCTTGTCGTCAAGGCCGTGGCGGCTGGCGGCATTGAAATGAAAGACCGCACAAACTACGGTCGAGAGCCGTGGCGTGATGGCCTGCAGCGCGAACTGCAGGCGCATTTCGGCAACCCGGTTGACGATATGCGGCCCGGCGACATCGTGCTCATGCAGTGGGAGGATCAGCCGGCCCCGGCCCATGTCGGCGTGATCGCCGATTACGCCTACGGCGGACTGTCATTGATACACAGCTACAGCCTGACATCAGTTATAGAGCATCGCATTGATCAGCAGTGGCAGGACCGAATTGTCGAGGTATACCGCCCATGGCACAGGTAGCGATTGCAGTAGCGGTCGTTGCCGTTGGTCTTTATGCAGCCACTCGCACGATCAATGTGCCCGGCCAGAAACTCAATGACCTGGCGGTGCAGACCGCGAAAGAGGGTGAGCCGATACCGGTTGTCTGGGGCCTGGCCAGGCCCATCGGCGGTAACCTGATCGCAGTTCAAGAGCCGCCACGCATCGAGCGCCGCAAGCAGAAAAGCGGCGGCAAGGGCGGGGGTGGCTCAAGCACCACGGTAGAGGTTCCGCGTCGGACATACGCGGTCGGCGTCTGCGAAGGGCCGATCACCGGATACCGCAGAATCTGGCGCAACAACAAACTGGTCTATGACGGCCGCCCCGGCAGCGAATGGGGTGCCCGCAACAACGGTACATTTCTCCAGCGATTCACCCTCTACCTCGGCGCATGGAATGCCATGCCTGACCCGAATCTGGAATCGATCTTCGGCGTCGGCAATGTTCCTGCGCATCGTGGCATAGCCTACATGGTCGCCCGCGATGAAGACCTTCAAGACACGGGCGGCGCGGTCCCTCAGTGGATTTTTGAGGTCGAGCGGGCTGAAGGCTATTTTGTCACGTCGCGTCCGTATGCGGTTGAAAACATTGATGAAATGTCGATTTCAGGTATTCCGGTTAGGACCAGATTTTTAACATCGCCTGCGGATCACTTGGATATTTCCGGAGACCTGGTGTCCGCGAACCTGCGGCCCCTGGTGCATCGTGAGGATTATCCAGATGGGGATGAGCTGGATATTTCCGGAGACCTGGTGTCCGCGAACCTGCGGCCCCTGGTGCATCGTGAGGATTATCCAGATGGGGATGAGCTGGATATTTCCGGAGACCTGGTGTCCGCGAACCTGCGAACAGTGCTCAGGCGATACACAATCGAGACCGAGACAATGGACATTTCAGGCGCTCTAGTTTCCGCTGATCTAGTCCAGGCGCCGGTTGCCCCTTCGCTTTTGATGCATTTTGACGGCGATAACGGCTCGACTGTATTTATAGACGAGGCAGGTAACACTGTAACCCGAACTGGCGGGGCGCAGATAGACACCGAGTTTTATGTTTTCGGCGGGTCGTCCCTGCTGCTTGGTTCGTCCGGCGATACCCTGCGGGTGCCCTATGCCGTCAGTTTAGATATCGGCACTGCCGACGTAACGCTTGAAATGCGAATACGGCGTGCTTCGGGCGGCGCAAATCAGGTGCTAATAGATTTCAGGGGGACATCGGCGTCGTTTTCATCTGGTTGGGTTATGTACGTGTCGTCCGATAATAAACTAGCGATATATAACGGCGTAACAAATACCAATTTTGTATCTGAATTAACAGTCCCCGTCGGTGAATTTTGCGCAGTAGCCGCTGACCGAGAAGGGGCTCAATGGCGACTCTACGTTAACGGGGTTGCGTCTGGCATTTTCAGCAGCTCCGCAAACTGGGCTACCCATAGCACTGGTATAAAAATCGGCGCTCAACACGACGGCGCAAACCAATTTTTGGGCCATATTGACGAACTTCGCTTAACTAAGGGGCTGGCGCGGTATAGAGGCAGTTACACTCCGGCGTCTGAGCCGTTCCCGTATCCATGAGGTGATTTATGTTTGAAATATGTTGCGACCTAAGCGGGCGATTCAAATTGCAAAAATTCCGTAAAGGGCTGCTGACCGGGGAAACGCCCTGGTTTTCCAATCACATTTTGAACCAGGGCCTGGATGTGCTGGGTGCTAACATATCTACGCCGCTGTTACAGTGCGTAGTGGGCACGGAGTCAACCCCTCCCAGCGACGGTCAGACGCAGTTAGTCAGCCAGATCGCAGCGTCAAGCTTGATTGCGTCATCGCAGCGGGAAACGTCGAATGTGTCGCCATATTGGACTCGGAAAACCAATGTATATCAGTTCAATGAGGGGGCGGCTGCGGGAAACTTATCGGAGGTCGGAATAGCACTGGGTGCGGGTAACCCGGCGCCGCTTTTCAGTCGAGAATTAATCAGAGACGATGAAGGCAATCCGACTACAATTACAGTGCTACCCGATGAAATATTACAGGTGACATATGAAATTACGGCATATCCGACCCTGTCTGATCTAGGCGGCAATATCAGCATCGGATCCGGAGACCACGATTTCATCGTCAGGGCCTCGCGTCTTGGGGTTGGCTTGGGGCTCAGTGGGTGGCAATTTGCGGTGGCAAACACCGCGCTCTTTTCCGGTGCGGGGACAAGCCTTGCGTCTAACGTTATGGCGTTTGATGGCGAAATCGGCCCTGTTACCGGGTCCCCTTCAGGTACGTCGGCGGCCGCGACCTCGGTCAGCAGATCCGCGTATACAGCTGGAAATTACTTTCGAGACGTAACTGCGGTATGGGCTATTTCCGCAGCAAACTTCCCTACCGGCATACAATCCGTGGAGCTTAATTTAGGGAGCCCAGGTGTTGCCCGGTTTCAGCTACAGTTCGACCCGCCGGTTACGAAAGACAATGAAAGCGAGTTTTCGCTAGTTTTCCGACACTCCTGGGCGCGCCGCACATGATGCCGCAAAACACCCTGTCAACCCTACCGGTTCGAGCCCGGTTTACCGGCGCGGCAGGGTTGGGCATCACTCGTACTATTTGTTACGAGGATGGCGGTATCGGCATTCAAGATCCTTCCCGGGGCCTGCTGTACCAGCGCTGGAGGGCTCGACTGATTGATGACGATGTGCTGCTGAGCGCACCGAACACCCCGGAATTCGTCATGTTTTCGGGGACGGATATCACTGAAATCAGTTTCACGTTCGATCAAAACATGCGCCCGGTTCTGGCATTCGTCGAAGCTGGCGTGGCTAAACTCCGCTGGTTCGACCCCGTGCCCAACGAGCAGGTGATTGTCAACATAGGCTCGGGTGTGATTACGCCACGGATGACGATGGATGACAAACGTTTCGTGGGGTCCGCCGGGTTTTCAACGAACGATATCATCCTCGGCTACATGCGTGACGGCGCCCTGTACTACCGGCAGCAGCGTGACCGGTTCACCGTCGAGTACGACCCGACCGAACCGATGCCGGAGCCGCAAAGGACTGAAATGCGTGCCGAAATTGCAAAGCGTACAGGGTTGATTAAAATCGGAATGAATCGTCAGCTTCGGCTGCAATTTATGCTGGAGATCGCATGAGCAACGCCGGGTCGCTGGAACCTCTGCTGTCATCATGGGCGCTGTCGTCGGTTATCTCCGAGATATGCCAGCGAGTCGGCATTCCGTTTGAACGGATTAATCTTCAAGGCCTTGAGGGCACCGTTGATGGGGTTGTTCACACCCCGGCTGACGAGGCATTCAAGGTCATCGAAGCCCTATCTCAGATCTTCCTGTTTGACGTCGCCAGCTTTGACGGCCAAGTGCGCTTTGTCCCGAGAGGCGGCAACCCTGTTGCTCATCTGACTGATGATGATCTGGTTGCTACCGGGCAGGAGATCAAAAAAGCCAACCGGCACGATTCGATTACTGTGCCCAGGGTGCTGCACCTGGAATACTACGATGTGGACGGCGGGCTGAACCCTGACAAACAGACCAGCGACCGCAGTCTGGATAACCGGGCCGTGGCGGAAACCAAGGTCACCACCCCGGTAATCATGCGCACCCCATCGGCCGCCCGCGCAGCGGTAATCAATCACAAAGTGGCGATCGAAGAACAGCGCGGCGAGATCGAAATCACGCTGACAGATGAGCACTTGTACCTAACTGATGGCGATATCATCACGCTCAACGGCGAGCGGATGCGGATCAAAAAGACCGAGACAGAGCCGTTCAGGCAGAAATATACCGCGGTCTATGACCGTCGCTCGGCGTATGAGTCGAACATTCAGGGCATCCCGATCAATCCACCGACTGACCCGCCATCGCTGATCATCGGCGACACCATCCTGCACTTTATCGACTCGCATATCCTGTGCGACAGTGATGACCGGCTGGGCTATTACGTGGCTGCCAGCCGGGCCGGAGACAACTGGACTGGCGCCCTGGTCGAGCTGTCTATCGACGGCGGTCAGAGCTATATCGACAGCGCCGACGTGTTTGTCGAGGCGACCATGGGCGAGCTCACTCAGCCGCTTCCCGCTGCGCCTCGCTGGTACCCGGACGACGTGAACACGGCAGAGGTTGAGCTGGTGCTGGATGATGATCTGGACCCGGTGACGTTCCGTGAAATGCTCAACAGAGCGAATATCGCGCTGATCGGTGACGAGATTATCAACTTCGGTGGAGCTGAGCAGGTAGGCCCGAAATCCTGGGAGCTGTCGCACCTGCTGCGCGGAAGAAAGGGCAGTCCGATCGACAGCCACCCGTCGGGCACCCGGTTCATCATGCTGGACCGTCGATTCATTTTCTTCATCGATGCAGAGGTGTTCGACCTTAACCGGACGTTGACTTTCCGTGTTACCAGCTTCGGCAGCAGTGTGAGCCATACCGAATCGGCGGTATTCACTGGCCAGAGCCAGACTGAGCGAGCTGTGGCAAACCTGCAGGCATATCGGTCTGGCGGGCAAGTGCATATCAGCTGGGTCGGCGTTGGACGGCTTGGCGGCGGCGGCCAGGTGCGTCACGGGGCGCACTTCACCGGATACCGCGTATCGGTCAACGGGTCAGCACAGACAACCCAGGATCAGTCAATCAGCGTGAGCGACCCGGGCGGCTCAGTTATAATTGAAGTTGCGCAGATCAACTCACTGACCGGTACGGGTCCGGTACGGAGCATATCGATATGAAGGCGTCTGATGTCATAAAAGAGCTGCAATCGATTATTGTCGAGCATGGAGACATTGATATCGTGGCGAGAACATACGAGTTCAGCTATGACGACGGTCGAGAGATCGAGCTAAAAATTCAGCGCATCCAGGTTCTTGCCGACAGCACTGGAGTAAGAGCGTCACTGGATACTGATGAACTAATGTGATGCGGTAGAGGGGCAGCAAAAAAGATGGCCGCCCTGAGTCGAACAGGCGTCTCGCAGTGAGTGGGATTAATACCGGTTACCCGCGACCATCTGAGGAAATAATAGCATGAGCGCAACAGTTAACAACAGCATCACGTTCGCCGAAGAAAATGTCATCGACCCGGCAGCCAGCATCAACATCGCTCTGAAACAGATCGACGCGATGCTCGGTGTCCGCGTGCTCAGCATCGGCGACAACGCGCCGCCCGGCAGTCCGGCAGACGGCGACAGGTATATCGTCGGCACAGCGCCTACAGGCGCCTGGTCAGGCGAGGCCGACAAGCTGGCTCAGTGGCTTGACAGTCAATGGCACTTCTACGATGCGGCGATGGCCGTCAATCTCGATGACGACACGCTGTATATCCACATCAGCACCGGGTGGGTGCCGATTAGTAGTTGATGACGCTTACGGTGTCGTATAATTGACCGCCCGCACGCCATCTACTTTCTTTCCGTCAAGCAGAACCTTGTCGCCTTTGATACAGAAGCTGCTGCCGAACGGCACGGAGATGGTTGTTTCATTGCCGTCATCAGAGATGATAATTGTTCTGCAAATCACGCCGTTGATGCAGACGCCTGTTTCGCCAGATTCGCCCGGACCTGGATGAGGAATTTCAGTCAATGACTCTGGGATTCCTTTGCTAAAGTCGTATGTGATCACTGTCTCGCACCTATCGTTGGCTTGGAATTTTAGCGGATGCAGGTTAATCGTCGGAAAGCAAATCGTACCGGTCGCCTATCCACCATTCTGTCACGCCATCGGACACCGGCTCAATCATGCCCTCCCTGATCATCCATGCGATGAACTCTAAGTGGATTCCATAATGGCCTTCGCGGCCCTCCATGTATCGCCTTATCACGTCGCCAGTGCTGATGTCCTGCAGCGCCCGCACATGACCGTGAAGACAATAATCTGAGTACTCGCCCAATGTCAGTGCGACGATGGTGCCTTTTTTGATGATCATGCCTATATGCCTTAATGCTGTGCGGGCAGGCCGCCGCTGGTGGTGACTGACGACTGGCGGCAGGCCCTGGATGATGTGGATGGGGCGCTGGAGCAGTGTGCGTTGCAGGTGCTCAAGCGCGTTCAGCGGGAGGCCGACGAACGGTAGTCGTTGTGATGCAACTGGAAAACTTAGGACATTTTTAGGGCAAAACAGGGACCGCTGTGCGCCGGTTTGGGCTGCTGGCGCCTGGGTGTGATGTGGAGTTATGCGGCCTGTATCGGTGCTGGCGCTGGCGTCGTAGGGTTCGAATCCCTCTCTCTCCGCCAGACAAGAAGTAACACAAGCCCCTGATCAGCAAAGGCTTTTCAGGGGTTTTCTTTTTTCTGAGTATTGGTTTAGGGCAGAATTAGGGCAAAATCAGCGGCATCAGCTCCGCTATAGCCCGCTCTGGGCATTACGGAACCCCATCAGCTCAGAGACCAGTCCGGCCATGCTTTTGGTGTCTGATGGTATCCAGCGGCCATAGTGCTTTTTGACCATACTGGTATCGCTGTGCCCAAGCTGGCGGGCGACCCATTCGATCGGGACGTAGCTTGATAGCGCCTGGCTGGCAAAGGTGTGGCGGCACTGGTTAGGGCCGCGATGCCGAACCTTGGCGCGCTTGAGGATGCTGGTGAACCAGCGGTTGAGGCTGGCGGGATTCCAGGGCAGGCCGCTGGATCCGTTGCGGAACACGAACCTGACTTTCTCCTTTTTGCTCGTGATGTTGTCGCGCTGAACCACGGCGACCTCGACGGCCGGCAGCAGATAGGTCAGCTCGCGCTGCTTCTTCAGATACTCGATTGCAGGATCAATCAGATCGATGGTTCTGACCCGGCTGCGTTCCTTCGGCACCTTGTAGACCGATTCGACCCTGGATCTGGTTATCCTTGCGGTTCCGGACTCGAGATCAATGTCATCCCACCCCAGCGCGATCAGCTCAGACAGGCTGAGCCCGGCCCAACAGTCGAACAGGATCATATTGAGGTCGCCCTGCCGCGTCGTCTTCACTGCCGATATGCTGGCTATCTCGTCCCGGGTGAACGGGTCTGCAGTGTCGCCCGAGTGGTCTCGCTCGATATTCCTGATACGGTCCAGCGGATTGGTTTTGATAACGCCGTCACTGAACGCATCAGCCCAAACGCCGCGGACAATCGTGAAAATGTCGTTGACCGTCTTTGGTGCCAGGCCCGACTTGAGCAGATCAACCTGGAACAGCTCGAAGTCGGTTTTCCTAACGTCGGCTATGCGCCGGCCATCAAACCGCTTAATGACGTGCGCGGCCTTGTGGGCGTAGTTCCGGCTGGTGCTGGCGGCCTTCTTGGCCTTGATGACCTCAAGCCACCGCTTAACACCTTCGTTGACTGTGCGCTTGACCTGCGGGCCGCCGGCGCCGGAAAACAGCGCCGCCTTGGGTGAATCGGGGAAGTGGGCCGCGTAATCAAAGCGACCCTCCTTGATCTCGGCAACGATGGCGCGGCGCTTGTTGTCCGCGTAGGCAATCGATGCCTTGTTGATCTTGACGATGCCTGGCAGCGGCTCACGGCAGCGCTGGCCGTGCAGCATGAAGCTGATACGGAGCTGCTTGCCGTTGATTTCAACGCCCCGGGGCATCTTCTCAGTCACAGGGTGCCTCCCATCCATTCGGTGATCGCATCGCGGTTGTAAACGATACGGTTTGCCGGATCCTTTCGCCAGTGCTTGCCCTCAAGCCACTTCCCCTCAGCGCGATATTTGCGGGCCGCTTCTGGCGTGATGCCAAAAACCGGGATAAGCAGCTCCTGGCGGAACCAGGCAGCCGGAGTGATTTGGTATTCAATCTTTTCGGCAGCAGCCATGATGCACCTCTCATGCACAGTTCAGCCCCGGGCTCCGGAGCGTTACCATTTTCGTGATGTCGGGAAAAAGGTCAGCGCTATTCGGCTGCGAATTCGTCCAGCACTACGCGCCAATTCTCGATCTGCCCGGCGCCATCAATTTTCATGATGATGTAGTCGCCATAGCCGTTTCCGCCTGGACTGAGAATGTCCGGCACATACCCGTCTTTCTCGATCAATACGTTTCGATCTGCATCCAGCAGCCGATAGCAGCCCTGGTCGCAGACTTTGTAATGGATGTCAGCAGTCAGCCCTTCGGGCCAATCGATAACCTTTCCAGTCTCCAGTTCGATGGTCGGACACCAGACTCGGCCAACAAGGAATGGCACCTTTGGTTCGTTCTCGATGTCCGCTTCGCCATTCAGCTTTGCATCTTCGTAATAGCGCGCCTCCGCGGCTACTTTCAGATAAACAGGGCTGACCGTCTTGCGCTCGGTGATTTCAATTTGAATTGGCATGGCAATACCTCTCCCTCCGGCTCTGCCGGATGCTGTGAATTATTCAGAGGTGTTAGCGGCAGCGCAGGCAGCCGCAGGGGTAGGGTTTAAGGGTGGTGCGGCAGTAGATGGTCATTCTGCGACATCCGGGTAACGGTCCATGTCCTCGATAATCGTCACCTCTGCCTCGTACTCAAGCCCAGCAGTGCCGAGTTGATCTTTCCGCCTGATGATCACCTTTGTAGTTACGGCGTCAGTGTCGAGGCCTACATGGGCGGCCAGAGCAACATCCCGAGCGATGGCGTTCTTGATTTGACCCTCGCTCAGAACAGCCCTGTGAGTTCGCGTGTTCTCTGATTTGGTTGTGATCTTGATGGTCATTGGCTTGGCTCCTTGTCCTTCTGGGCTAGGGCTGTATTTATATAGCCCAGCATGCCAACCTTAAACTCGCTGTTATTGGGCAGCCGCTTGGCTTCATCAAGCAGCCTCTCAATTGGTCGCCCTTCGTCGTGCTCACGCGCTGCGTATTTCCAGCCGGATTGTCGTTTATTGGCCATTGGCGTCTCCTTTTTGGGCTAGGACTGCATTTGCCCGGCACGCCGGCAATCCGGTGTGCTCTTGATACCAGTCGCGCAGCTCGGCCAACGCCGCCTCCAGTTCCGCTATCCGCGCCTTGTCCGCCGCGAGTCGAGCGCGCACGGGATCAGCGCCGTTCCAGTTGCCCGGCTCGCCAGTCCCGTCAGTCACTGCCCGGTAAATCTCGGCGATAGTCGCGTTGGCGGTGCGGGCTTCCTGAGCGTGAATCTGGGCCTCTTGTCGTAACCTATCGATCAGATCGGCGTCGGCAGCGCGGGCTGCTTCGTGGTCGGCTTGCAACCTTTCTGTCTCGGCTTGCAACCTTTCGTGGTCGGTGAGGCGGATGAGGGGAGTGTCGTTAATCTCACCAGCTGAATCTGTCAGAATGCACTGCGCGTTGTTGCAGCGACTTTCCAGCTTTTCGAGTGCTGCCGCTGGTGCCCAGTAGGTGCGCGGATTAGTCATGGGGTTGCTCCTCAATCAAAGGTTTCAGAAAAATCCGGCTCACAAGAACCGCTACACCCGCCGTCAAGATCAAGGTCCGGCGATCCGTCGGGGTACACTGTCGCGTCGTCCTCGGCCAGAGCATAACCGCCTGCTGCCGCAAGCTGCCTTATGTCTGCGGTGCTCATGTGCTTTCGGAAAAACACGCGGTCAGGAAGGCCTGGCTTCGGGTTTATGTGCCCGTACTCCCGCTCCATTCGTTCGGGAAAGTCAAATACCCAAGGTGACTCGGCAGCCAGCGTGAGGTGCTTGCGCAGAGACTTTTTCCAGCACCACTTGCAGTTACCCTGATAACCTTTTAGCTGCAGCCGGAACGGCATACCTGCCCAGAACTCGTTGACCATCGGCTTGGTCATCGGTACACGCCCAACCAGCGGGTACAGATACCGTTTCTCAGCGGCCTTAGCATCCATACGGTCCATTTCGTCGACGCGGATGCCGATGGCGGTGTCGTATGTACCTGCCGCCCAACCGATAGAGCGGAGGTATTTAGTCATTGGGCGGGTTTTAAGTTCGCGCGTGCAGTGCGGCCAATCTGGATTTGGAATCCCGTATTGCTGGATCACCTCCTCAAAGACGCTCCCATCTCGACACGCGGTGTGGTAGTTGACTACGCGGAACCCGGATCTACGGCGGTCCGACTTGTTAATATCTGCCTCAACCCACACCACGTTTAGGCTGAACGCTTTATCACATTGATCGACAAACGTCAGGGTCTGCTCGTTCTCCTGACCCGTATTTGCAAACAGGCAGACCACCTCGTCGTACTCGGAAACCATGTGACGCATCGCATACTGCGACATAAATCCGCTGGTTTCCCCTCCACTGAAACTAATGAAAAGCCTGCGCGGCATCATCACTCCCCCTCCCGCTGCTGGTGGGCTGCGAGGGCTGCACGGCATGATTTGTACAACTCGACCGCTCTCCCGTAGTCAAGAAAGTCGGCGAGCATTCGCTCAACGCTATCGCAGTCACCGCCTAACGCTGTAATTCGCGCATGGCCTGCCTGAACTGCCATCCGATATGCGCAAGTCATACTCCCAAGCGCCTCAACCAGCCCCGCCACATCAGGCGCAGCAGGGGCAGCAGGGGCAGCCTGTGGAGCTATGTAGAGCTTGGTGCCGACAGGCGGCGGGGCAGCATCCTCGTCATAAAGCATGATGCATCTCTGTGTCCCGACCTCGACCACTTCGGCAAGCGCACTATCATCCGGCGCAGCAGGAGCTTTCTCAGCAATCGCTGCAACTTCAAGCCACGCCGCCGAAGGCGCCCCCGCTGGCGTTTCATGACCCGCCAGCATCAGCTCAAGATCGCAAGCGACGCGCTCAACGTCCGGCGCGACCGGCTGGCGCAGTCGCAGCAGTCTGATAGCGTGCTTGATCAGCGCTCCATGAGACGGGTCAGCAGGCGCAGCTGGGGCTTGCGGGGCTGCTGCCGCACCCTGGGCAAATAAAAGCATCTGTTCTATCAGGCCGGCATCAAAGTTTGTTTCTTGGCGCAGATGGTCAACAAGAAACGATATATCCATGCGCTGCCAATCACTCGGCACCGCTTCCTGGCGGGATGCCTGCGGGGCTGCTGCGAGCATGGTTTGAAGAAACTCAAGATCGTCAACACAGTCTAGAGTTGCCGTATCTTGTTGGTCGCCGCAAATCTCGCAGACTACAAAGCCTGCTCTCAGGTCGCGCAAAATGCTTTCAAGAAGGCCTTTCGCCTCCACCGGCACCATCACCCACTTTTGTTCGCTCATTTCTCACCCTCCTTGCCCAGCTGGGATAGGGCTTTGTCGCAGATATCGGCCATGGCTGTAAGCGAAGATTCTGGCATTGCCGCATCATCATTCAGGTATATCTCTGCCCGGCTCCGCATCTTGATCAGCGCCGACTCCAACTCCGCAATCCGCGCCTTGTCGGCCGCGCGGGCGGATTCGTGGTCGGCGAGGCGGATGAGGGGGTCATTGGTGACATCCCCGCCCAGCATCCTCCAATGATCCGCCAAGCCTGCCGCAGCCTGCTCAGTCCGATGCAGTTGATAGTGCACGTGACAGTGATTTTCGAAGTCACCGACCACGAGATATCCAACTGTTTCTGGCTTATTCGTCATGGCTGGCCTCCCGGCGTATAGGTGATGCGGTAGTGGGCGAGCTATTACCGAAAACCGGGAGCGCGCCTGCAGTCTCGCGGACCTTCTGCATATCCTCTTCCTGATAGCCCCAGATGTTGGAATCTGAAAGCCTTTGAGGTCCAAGGTAGCCCGGATGCAGCGGCTTGCCGTGGCTGATGTAATCGCGGAACGCTTCTATCAGGCTGCGCAGCGTGCCTCCATGACTGAATCCACGCCAGCGGCCACCAAACCCGGTCTTGTGCGTGTATACCCGCTTGCCTGTGTAGTCGTCGATAAACCAGACCTTGCCGCGCGCATCAACCTCCATGCGCGCAAACCGGTCATGATTCTCGCTGTAGAAGAAGCGGCGGCCGTGACTGCCGATTATCTTGATTGCCTCGTTTACCTGCTCGGCTCGTTGCTGTTTGCTCATACCCCCTCCCGCTTCTGGTGGGTGGCGAGGGCAGCGTCAATCGTGCAGAGTGCTTTCTGTGCCCCGTCGACGTAGGCCGGGTCGAACCCGCCAGCGTAGTGAATAACCCTCTGGCAGGAATCCAGCTCCCGCCTTGCTTCTTTCAAAGCCTCAACCAGCCCCGCCACATCAGGCGCAGCAGGGGCTTTAATCGCATCGCGGATATCTGACGGGGATACATCGTCTGCATCAGGATCAAAGCCCAGACAACTGCGCGCCATCTTTGCCTCTGCTCGGTACTGATCAGCCAAGCCGGGATTGATAACCGCCCAATGGCTGGGCGCAGCAGGGGCTTGCGGGGCGGCTGCATAGGCTGCCATCAGCGCAAACCCCATATCCCCAAACGGCATATATGCCTCTTCTGCCGCCTCAATCATGGCCTCGGTCGGGTGCGGCAAGGGCATATCAACTGCATGCGGTGATGCGCTTTGCATGCGCAGATACAGGTCGCGGACGTACTCGCTCCAGCCGTAGTCGCCGTCGATCTTGACCTGCAGGGCGAATGCGACGCCCCGGTCAATCATTGCCTCTGTGACGATAGGTTTCATTTCTCACCCGCCTTAGCCGCCACCGCAGCCTCCAGGGTATCCAGCAGCAGCTCAAGCCGCTTGGCTCGTGCCAGCTTTTCTTCGATCGCTTTGACGATCCATGCATTCATGGTTAATCGGGCTGCTGCGGAGTGATCGAAAATCTTGTTGCGCACACCCTTGGGCAGGCGCACAACGAACTTGTCTGCGCTGCGAGAGTTGTAATCGGTTTCTTGTGTCATTGCTCGATCCTCTTAAACTCGACTACCCAGACCCAGGGGTTGGCGTTCCAGCTTTCGACGCCGTAAACAGAGCACCAAAGCTCGCGCCATGCGTCGAATGGGTCACACCAGTTCCCTGGTCCTGGTTTGTTTTTGAGTGCGTGGTAGTAATAATCGCCATCGCCGTGATGGATCCGATGCAATCCCTCGGCAAGGTAACGGCTCTCAAAATCAGTCTCGCCCTCTCCATCATGCAGCCGCTCAACCCGCACGGCAGTAACCTCCAGCAGGATGCGGCTGGCCCAGCGGGGCATGTGGATTGATGGCCGCCATCGGCCCTCGGCTCCTGCAATCAGGTCCTCAGACCAGACAGAAAAGTGGTAGGGCTTCACGCGCTCGTCGTCGTAATTGAACGCGCCATCCTCGTCGCGAAACGACGGATCGGTCATCAGGTCGCGGATATCGTCGTCAGCGCGGTAGGCGATTCCGGGAGCGCCAGAAAGGTTCACGTCGCTCCATGTCTCACGAACCCAGAGCCGGTCGCCGGGCTGGCCGTAGGGGCAGACAATCTGCCCATGCAGACCCGCGCCCAGGGTCTTGAACGGGGTGGTCGGGTCGGTCATCGAGCCGAGGAAATCCGGCTGCGGCTTCACTTCTCGCCGCGTCACCGTCTTCCGGCCTTCAAGAATGGCGCGAACCATGTCGCCGTTGAAGAGTATTGGGCGCTCAGTCACAGGAACCCCCTTCACTGTCGATGCCCTCGAACTGCTCTGCGGCCTGGCGCTGCGCATCGATCGCAATCTCGCGCAACTGCCTGGCCAGGGCGAAAATATCGTCGTAGGTCATGAATTGGTCTGCCGCCGGCAGGCCTTTTACGGCAGTCAAATGCTGCCCGTTCCGGGCGCTGTGCCGGGCTGATAGCTGGATGGTCATGAAATCAGATCCTGTTCAGGTTTCTTTGCCCGCCGCAGCGGCAAGTTGTGTTTGCGGAAGTAGTCTCGCCGAGCAGCCAGCCAGGCCTTGTAGGCCCAGCCGGATCGCTCGCGCCATGGGTATGATTCGTCGATGGCTTTAGCCCTGGCCGCCAAGTCTTTTCCTTCGGCCACGGCCTGCTGATGGGCGTCATGCATGTGCGCCCAGCTGGATGTGTACCAGGTCATGGGGTTACCTCGGGTTATCGGTGGCCGCCAGCCAGGGCGCCGGCGTCGTAGAACTCGGCTATCTGATCATTCAACTGATCAAGAAGGTCTGCGCGCTTGAACTCCAGGTGCAGGTTGCCGTTCTTGAAGGCCTTGGCGCGGTAGTAGTCATCCTCGAACGGGGCGCGACTGGCGAAAGCGCTATTCATTGCAGACTCGAGTTCGCGTGGCTTGAACTGCTTTCCGTCCAGGGTCTTGATAACCCGGTCGATGTCGTTGATCCGATCTGATGCGTAGCCGTAGTTGATCTGCAGGCCGGTGCGGAGGTTGCTGACAACCATGTACTGCATGACCGTTTTGCGGCCTACCTTGAATCGCTCAGCAGCGTTGGTCTTGTAGTCGTCCGACAGACGCTTGAATACATTGACAATGCCGCGCCGGAACATATGGCCGGCCTGCTGGTGCAGCTCAACGAAGGTGCTTCGGATGTTGGACTCGGTAAACTCTGGAGGCCTCGGGCTCAGGCTCCGCTCGAATTCAGCGACCGCCTCCGCATCCATCAGCTGTTTGAAGCCGGTTAGATCAAAGGCCCGGCGCCACATCGACTGATCCAGATCGATGATGCAGCGCTCCAGATCCTGGTTGAACTGCATGCCTCTGGGCATCAGATAACTGCCGCACGGCTTGAGAATGTCGGCGGTCTGTTCAGCCAACCGACGGGCGTACTTGTGGAGCCTGATGGCCGAATCACGCGCCACAAGCATGTCAGTCAGCGTGACCGGCAGCGCCACTTGCTGGAAGTAGGGATTCCCGTCTCTGCTCATGCTGCGCGCCCTCCCTTTTGCTGCTCCCAGCAACCAACCGCCTCAAACACCCTGGCGGCCTGGGCCTCGCTCAGCGACTCACCGACCGGGCTGGCTATCCAGCCGTAGCCGATGACGTGATTGGGGTTGCAGGTGGCGATCAGAGCCTCATGGCACTGAGTGATGACATCGCTGATCTGCTCTGACCGGTATCGACCTTGCGGCTCAACCTCGTCGCCCTTGATGTACTGAACGCCGCTGGAGTCCCGACAGAAAACGGCGAGGTATATCGTCCACTGCCGGGGCAGGTCACAGACGCCATCGATCAGCTGCCTGCTGGCGGCGACAGGCCGGCAGTATTTCCAGTTGATCAGGCCCTGGGTGTCTGCCGGGTGGATATCGACTACGGCGACATGGTTTGTCCTGAGCAGTGCGTCAGTCGAGCGCAGCAGCCGACGGCGGGAGTTGTTCTTTTTGCGCACGAGTGCCTCCAAATGTAATGCCATGCCTGTCAGCCACCCGCGCCGCTTGCCGCTCATCAATCCCGGTCACCATGCAGGTGTATCGCAGGGTGTAGCGCTGGGCGGCGAATACCCGTAGCCGGGAAGCCAGCCGCTGGTCCTCGGTGAGCCGGGGTCTGGCTGGAGCCTTGGGCCGGGCATCAGGGTGCCGACGGGCGGGTACGGGTTTCGGGGTAAAGCCGGGCAGGGCGGCTATCACCCCTCCGGCGCTCAGGTACTGGCTGATACGGGATGACAGGGTGGCGGCGTCCGCCTGCCGGGATGCTGATTGATTGGGCTGCATGCTCAGACTCCAGCGGGTGCGTCTTCACCGCCAAACGCCTCAGCCAGATCATTGACCAACATGCCGATGGTGCCGCCCATGATCGCCAGGGTGGCCTGCAACTGCCCGGCCACATCCTCGCCGCCCTGCTCATCGGCTTCCTCGCGTAGCAGATCCTCGAACCGCAAGCGCTTGATGGTCAGCTTGTCATCCAGGCTCAGGGACAGCTTGTCGCGCCAGTGCAGGTCGAGCTGGCGGACTTGCTTGCCAGCGTCCAGATGTTGCTGGATTTCGTCGCTGGCCAGGTCCTGGTGCTTGCAGTTGACCGCGCCGCCACTGTCGCAGGTATCGACCAGACTGCAGTTGTCGCCGATCAACAGCCCGGCTGGCGCGTCGGCATTGCGCACCCAGTCGGTCATGCAGGTGGCCGGAGCCATCGTCACGTTGAACGGTCGAACGGGCAGGGTGCCAGTGGCCTCGCGCAGCAGATTCAGCAGGTCTTCGGCGCGCTTGCTGGTGCTGGTGTTGATCGCAATCCAGCCCTGTGCCGGGGAAATTATCGCCAGGATCTCGCGGGTCCGGGTGAAGGCCCTGGGTAGCAGCTCCATGACCAGTTCATCCTTGAGCGTGTCGCGCTCTTTCTTGTAGACCTTGCGGCCATCGCGATCTTCAATCGCCTTGATCTTCTCGGTCAGCGCCTCCTTGACCACGCTCCCGGGCAAAATCTTTTCTTCGGACTGGAGCTTGATCAGCCAGAACGACCCGGCAACCTCGACCAGTTGCTGTGAGTGCTGGGCGAATGGCGGCGCCCATCCGAGCGTGTAAACCTCTTGGCTGGCGCAGTGCCGGGCAGGGCGGTTGCCCAGGGCGGCAATCAGCTCATCGAGTGTGAATGGTATGGCCTGGGTGAAGCGGTAAAGCATCAGTGCGTTGAACCACATAGGGTGATCCTCTGAAATGAGAAGGGCGCCGTAGCGCCCTCACTCGTAGCTGTTGATATTGATTGAGTGCTCGGTGGCAATCCGGCGCAGAACATCGCGAGTGATGCCGAGCGCTTCGCATATCTGGCGCTGGCTGAGCCGCTGCCTGGCCAGGGGCCGGATCTTGCCGGCCAGCTTGGCGCGGGCACGCTTACGCCGGCATCGCTCTTCCTCGGTACAGGTTGAGAACGATATGCCGAGGCGGCGCGCCTCTCGATTGATTGTTCGGGTGTCGCGGTGCAGGGCTTTGCCGGCAGCCACGACACCCTTGTCAATGAACGGCTTGAGCTGGTCGGCGGTTATCATGCGGCCTTGTCCCGAAGCCTGGCCTCGTACTCATCGACAAGCAGCTTGAACTTCCACAGATCAGCCTCAAGCTCTTCGATGTAGGTGTCATCGCGCTCGTACTCGCCCAGCCACAGCTCCCGACCAACCGACTTGAGGGCAGGGCAGTACAGACCGATGTGCCAGAATTTGCGCCCTGTGATCCACATGCAGCCCTGCACCTGGTCGAATATCTCCGAAGCGTCGTTATTGATGTGGAAGGCGCGCAGCTTCTCCGGGGCCAGGAAGCACTTGTATTCGCTCCCGCCGTCCTCGCCGATAAAGCCATCAGCGCTGGCACCAAATGCACCATCGTCGGTCTTGACCAGCCCAACCTGCTGGATGATCAGCCCGGTCTTGATCTCGTGAGCCATTCGGGCGTCTGGCTCAAGTTCGTGGCCTCGGCGCATCTGCCATGTCTCGAATCCGCCGTCCAGGTGCTCGCCACTGATACGCTCAACGGCCAGGCGGAAGGCATAATCCAGCGCCTTGGCGGTAGGCTGACCCTTGTTCGGGCCAGACTTGAGGACGGCACGAGCATCGGAAAACATGCTGGCGGTGATACAGCCGGCGCGCTCTTTGTGCCAGATATCAGAGCCCTGCGGGCATTGAATCGTGATCATGGTTCACCTCACTCGAAAGGAACGTCATCGTCGTAGCTGGTTTCGGTCGGCGCTGCTTGTTCCGGCTTTGGATTGGCCTGCTGCTTGAGCGCTTCGCCCCGTGCGCCGACCGCTGCCTTGAGTGCGCTGTACGCGGTCATGTCCTTGGCGGCCTGTATCTCCTTGACGCCAGCCTGCCAAATCTCGGTCAGGGCCTCTGGGTTAGTTGCGCCGTTGGCCATGGTCACCCACTTGGCAGTCAATTCCGGGTTGGTTGCCGGCTGGCTGGCTTCCTCGGTGCGCAGCTCTTCGGGGATGTCCTCAATGTCCTGGGTGAAGATGTCCGACGCGGCGGTGACGTTCAGCGTCATGGCGATCATGGCGCGCTTGCAGGCCATCTTCAGAATGGTGTTCGCCAGGTCGGCAGGCTCAGTCCGAATCTGATCGACTGAGCTGCCGTTCTTGTAGAACTTTTTGCGGCGCATGTTCTCGGGCGTGTAATCCAGTTCAGCCTTGCAGGCGGCGCCACGCCACTTGTACTTCTCTTCGCCGGATGAGCACTCGCCGACACCTTCGCCCAGCGTGATGCCGGTGGTCTGGTGTCGGCCGATGCAGGTCACCCGGTAGCGGGCATGGCCATCGCTCGACAGGTCTTCAATGCGGTACTCCTGAGCAATGCGGAACGTGACGCACAGCACCTCAGCGCCAGGCTTGTACAGCGTGGGCTTCGGGGTGCCCGGGATGGTCCCATAGTGAGTGTCGCGCTTCATGATGTTCTGCATGACTTCCTGCACCAGGTTCACCCGCTGGCGAATCTCGACAACTGAGAATCGGTGCGCTTCATTTGCGACCAGGCCTGCAGCTTCGCGCTGCGGGACTACTGTGATTTCTTGGGCCATGGGAACCTCAATATGAAATGGTGATGTGGGGGATTTGCTTTTTGGCGATCAACACCACCGCCTGCTTCGCGCATTTTTCCGGCATACCGCCAGCAATAAAGGCGTCCAGCGCGGCGCGGTTGACCTTGGCCTTGTTGGCTTGATCGGCTTCGCGTAGCGCGGCCTGCCGCGCCGCTTCTTTTTGCTCGTCCAGATAGCGCTGGCGCTCGGCTGCTGCTGCGGCTTCCGCCTTGGCTGCCGCTTGGCGCTCGGCTTGCTCGGCGCGCTGCTGTGATGCCAGACGTTCGCGCTCTGCAGCCTCCGCCGCCAGCTTAAGCTGACGCTCACGGGCCTCCGCTTCAGCTTTGGCTTCGGCTTCTCGGCGGATAACCGCTTCGCGCTCTGCCTGCGCGGCCTGCTCAGCTTCGCGGCGGGCTCGCTCTTCGGCTTCGCGCACCAGCTGGGCCTCGCGCTCGCGTTGTGCCTGCGCTTCCTGTTCTGCGCGCAGCCGCTCAAGCTCTGCCTGTTCGGCTTCGTACTGCTCGCGCTTGGCCAAGGCTTCGCGCAGGGTGGCTAGGCTGGCGGCCTTAACTCTGTGGGCTTCGGCCTCGAACTCTTCCCAGTCCGGGCCGATTTCTTCCGCCTCCATGTCGGCGATCAGAGACTTGATCATTGCCGCGCTGGCGTCGGCGGTTTCCGTGTTGCGCAGGCTTTCAAGATCAGCCTTGTGCTCCGCAATCCGCGCCGCCTCGGCTGCTTCCCAGTCGGTCAACGGCTTGCGCACCTCGTCGCGCAAAGCATCCATTTCGCGGACGAACTCGCGAAGCTCTGCCTCGACCACCTTTGGCATTTCTTTCAGCTTTTTCAGGTAGTCCCGGCCAGGCTTTTCAACGGCCACCTTGGATTTGCTGACCTTGGCCGCCTGACTGGCGATCCGGTCGCGGCCCTTCTTGGTGCTGAGGTCTGGAACCTCGCCGGACACTTCGGCGCGAACGCGCTCAATGAATGGCTTTAGGCCGCCTGACACATAAATCAGAGGCGCATTGTCCTGGCTGATGTCGTCAACCGACACCAGTTGCTGTTGTGCTGTCATGTGAGCTCCTTGAGTATCAGGTAACCGAGGCGCCGATCATCATCCCTGCGATGATCACGCCCCAGAGGATCAAAAAACCGGCCGTCTGCCAGAGGATGTGGCGAGTCATAGCGGGTTATCCGTGTCGTTCTCGCCCCAAAAGTCAGAGGGGAAATCAGGGGCTGGCATCCAGTTTGTGTATTGCTCCCAGCAGCTGGCTGGCTTGATCTGGATGCCCGCATCGTCAGTCGGGACCATTATCTGTTTTACTTCTGGCCCCGGCTTATCGCTGCGGTCGTAGCTGTCGCGCCACCGCATCGCCTGCTCCAGCTCCCGAATCCGCTCAGCAGCGCGCATTAGAATGTCTCCCTCGCCCGGCGACACGCTGCTGTATTCCTCGGCGGTGTATTCCAGTTCGGTGACCAGGTCATCAGTGGTCGTAGGGATTGGTTGAGTGGTCATTGCGCACCTCCAAGATCAGGCAGAGGGAGAATGCTTGATGTGATAACGACTTCAAGCTGGGCGGCTCTAACCTGATGCTCTCGTGCCTGAGCGGCAAGGTTGAGTTCGGCAACTCTGATGATGTCAGGCAAAAAAGCTGCAAGAGCATCATTTAGTGCGCGGCGTGCCGCTGCGCTGCCTCCGCACCCGCTGGAATGAATTCGAGCCAATGCGTCCAGTTGCGGCCCGGAAAGGTGGTTGCGGCGCACATCTGAAAGATATTCAGCAGCCCTTTCCAGCTTGCGCCTTTCAGCGACATGCTGTTCGGCGTCGGTCTTGATCTTCCTTAGCTGGTCTAAGCTCATGCCGCACCCCCAGAAACACGCAAACGCACAGGTATCAACTCATTCATTCGGGCCTGCACGGCATGTGACAGATCACACTCATGCCGAATCTTTTCCTCGGCAGTGATCAGGCCCAGGTCAATCATCAGGTCCAGATCCTCGCGGCCTACACAGGCCATGCGGCGAAGCTCGTCGCGGCCCCGGGCTTTTCCGATCAGCAGCAGGCGGAACCGGATGAATGCGGTTGCACAATCTCGGGTGATGTTCACTGCTTACCCTCCATACGCTTTCGCCAGGCGCTGTCCAGCATCGCTCCGGCGTGATCTTCCAGTTTGCGCCGGGCGTCACGGACCCGGTCGCGGATAAAAGGGTCGCTGCATCGGCTGGCGGCCAGGATCAGTTCGACAAGAAAGCCCTCCGGCACCATGTCGAACAGGCATTCATCTGCCGAGTCCTTGAACTCGGCGTAGGTGACCAGATCGGTGTCTTGCTCTACCATCAGGTCGCCAATCTCGCCCTCCATTTCTGGCGGCTCTGGCGGGTCTTCTGGTGGCAACATGTTGTCGTGCTGCAACTGGCCAGCGCGAAGACTGATGTTGTTTGCGGAAAACTGTCGGTAGCTGGGTTGCATATCGTCCTCCTTGCGCCCATTCGGCTGTGCCAGACCAGCCGCCGACCGTAGCCGGCACCCGTTTCATGGCGGGCCTGACACATGCGAATGGGGGCGAAAAAGAGCCCCGGCGAACCGGGGGAAGGTGTGAATATCCTGGTGGGGGCCCGCTCTGTCGCCACCGGCGCGGCTACCGGCCTGTTGGGCACTGTCACGCCCTGGCTTGCAGATTTGCCTGTAGAGCGCCTGGCGCGGTGACGAACGCCCGGCCAGAAAGGATGTACTGGCCAGATGACTGTTACAGGTGGTGCCGATCTGCCGGCGGGTACTGCGCTCTGATGATGCGGCTGCATCGAGTAACACCCTGCCCGGGTGGCGGTGCGGCCGGGTCGGCGTTCTGCCGTGTTCTCCCAGCCCTGCCCAGGGTGCTACTCGATGCCCAGCAGATAACCCGCTGCTGGGGCCGGTGTTACTTGGCAAGACTCGCCGCATATTCGATCAGGTAAATCTTCGGAGCCAGCCATATCTGAATCCAGTCGATTGACCAGAGGCCGAAAAGCGGAATAAGCCAAAGAGCTTGAATCAGATTGATCACCACTTCTGGGTGATCAATAAAGTCGTCATGCTCAAGGGTTTTTTCCCAATACGACACCTGCCATTTATTGATGCGGTAAATGGCATATATCAGGATGAAGAACCCGATCATCGATAGGCCCGAGACTACAGCCTTCCAGATCAGTAGTTGCTGGATAACCTCGGGCAGTTCGGCCTGCAAAAACGCCGAACCAGCATCTATCCCGCTGGCAGCCTTGTTTAGCAACGAGGCCAAGGCCTGTTGGAGTTGTTCGTCCACTGTGCTTCTCCTGCTGGTTGGTTTCCCGGATGGCCCTCATAGAAGGCCATCGAGGAAATCTTCTCTGTGCCGGTGTTAGTCTTTTCGCCTGATATGCTGCCAAGCTATCCAGGCGATCAGGGAAACCAATACGATGACCAACAAGCCCCAGAAAGCATCACTGATTGGAAAGGCATTTGCTGCCACAAGGATTCCTGCTGTTATCAGCAATACCGCTGACAGGCTTGGGCGAATAGGTTTTTTGCGCTTGGCTTTCATCGTTCGGCATTCACTCCTGCTGGTTTTGGTTGCCCTTGTGCTGTCAGGGCTGGCCTATCGGTTTTTCAGCTCAATGAACTTCTGGGAGCGTACTGTCTGTGTGCTGGCGGCTGTGCTGCTGCTGGCTCGGACGGTGATTCACCTGGCTGAGCGCCATTAACTTCCCGACTCCATTGCTGCTGGGGCCGGTTAATCGCTCAGTAGGGCTTCTCGACCTTGCCCTGGTCCTGCAGGCTTTTGATGCGGAACAGCTCGTCAAGCATCCCGTCCATATGCTTTGCCAGCTGATTGCGGAGACCATCTTTCAGTGCGCCGGTTACGTTGAGAACGCTCGACTTGAGGCCGGCGGTGAAGTCCTCAGCGCACACCTGGGTCATCAGGTATTCAGCGCGGGTAACTGCGTTATAGTCGCTGGAAGCGGCCCTTCCGGTGCGAGGATCGACCTTTGCCGACCAA
>WPCG01011730.1_pt1 | contig 52186 bp, 50 predicted proteins | sample 5403311 | NCBI WGS metagenome assembly WPCG01 (sample SAMN12869467, study PRJNA574797) | sludge metagenome | isolation source: wastewater treatment of Control | place: China:Beijing | collected 2019-05-17
GTTTGAGGAATGATTAATGACGAGTTCCGCAGGCTGTTGTCTGTTTTTACAACGAGATCATAAAGAAGTGTGTCCTGTTCGTGGCTTTTGCCCACCTTTTGCCACCAAAAGGTGGAATAGGTTTGTTACTTTGCAAAGTAATGATTGGTTTGCGACACTTTGCGATTCAAAGTGTTATTACTTGCTTCTTGGAAAGAAGTGAAGGAAATTGTGAAAAGAAAGATTTATTGCCTGCTGGCAAAGGCAGGTTTGCGCCACTTTGAAGCAAAAGTGGCATTACTTTGTTTCTTTGGAAAAGAAAAGGTTAGTTGAGAAAAGATAATATTGCTATGGATAAGTAAGCTTTGTTTCTCTGACGTTACAAAGAATAAAACTATTCGCGGGTAACGCGCAGGACTTCTTCAACGGTAGTAAGCCCTTGTAGCGCTTTGACGAAACCGTCCTGTTGCATGGTTACCATACCGTCTTTGACAGCAATATCTTGCATCTGATTAGAAGTTCCGTTGGAAACGATCAATCGTTCGATTTCTTCAGTAACTCTCAGAACCTCGTAAATACCGATTCTGCCCTTGAATCCAGAGGTACCGATTGGAGCGTCTTCGGGAATTTTCTCACGCCAGAGTGTTAATTTGGTCTCAGATTGTTCGGGCTGTTTTTCTTCTTTGCCGGCTTTCTTGGCATCTTTCTTTTCATCAGTCAGCGCAGCAGTTTCATTTGCTTGCTTGGTTTGTTCAATAGCTTCTTTGATCTTAAAAATATCTTTAAGTTCTGCTGCTTTGGACGGTTCTGGATTATAGCTTTCGCGCATCTCAGGATTAAGTCTTCGAACCAGCCTCTGCCCAATAACGACCCGTACTGTGCTGGCAATCAGAAATGGCTCTATTCCCATTTCGAGTAGCCTAGGTAGAGCAGTTGCCGCATTATTCGTGTGAAGAGTACTGAATACTAGGTGCCCTGTCAGAGCAGCTTGGATAGCAAGGTTTGCCGTTTCGCTGTCACGAATCTCTCCTACCATTATTATATTTGGATCTTGACGTAGAAGAGCGCGTAGGCCATTAACAAATGTCATGCCGGCTTTCGGATTGACCTGAGTCTGATTTGTACCAGGGATTTTATACTCTACTGGGTCTTCGACTGTCGATATATTAACACCCGGTGTATTTAGAATGTTCAAAACTGAATAAAGAGTCGTTGATTTACCAGATCCCGTTGGTCCGGTGACTAGAATTATCCCATGAGGCTGGGCAATTGCATCCCTGATTGTCTCCATAGAATATCCCCAGTATCCTAACTCTTCGAGATTTAGGGCTTTAGCAGATTCATTGAGCAACCGCATGACAACCTTTTCACCATCCATAATTGGCAACGTGCTTACCCTGATGGCATAGAGTTGACCGTTGAGGTTTATCTTAAACCGTCCGTCTTGAGGTGCACGATGTTCATCAATCTTAAGGTTGGCGAGAATTTTGATACGGCTTACTAGAGCTCCAGAGATCTTACGTGGTAGCTTATTTGCTTCACGCAGGACTCCATCGATTCGATAACGAACCTGTACGACGTTTTCGCGCGGTTCAATATGAACGTCGCTGGCTTTTTGTTTGATTGCATATTGGACAAGCAGATTGACAGTTTGTGCAATTGGACTATCCTCGGATATATCTTCGGTTTCTTCCACCTGATCTTTTGGATCTTCTTCAGTGTTTTCCGAAGATACTACTTTGCTTATCTCGTTGCCAATCTCACCTTTGTACTCATCCAAAGCCGATAAGATGTCTTTGGTCGTAGCAATAGATATTTCCATACTTTGACCAAGTTCCTTTTGCAGAAAATCTATTGCCTGTAGATCATCGGGGTCGTCCATGGCAAGTTTGGGTACATCACCATCCATGGCATATAGAACTGCATTGTATTTACGTGCAGTCCTCTCAGGTATTCTGGCTAATATCATTTTGTCTAGTTTTTTGCCTTCTAGTTCAACAAACGGAACATCAATCTCTTTGGCATACAGTTTAGTTAGATCCTTCTCTGAGATCATTTGTTTTTTAATTGCGATTTCTTGAACAGGCATTTTGTTTTTGTGACCATCAGCTATCAGAGCGTCGACATCTTTCTCCTTGAGCTTCCCTGCCCTGACCAAAAGTTCAGCTACTAGTGAATCTGCTATATGCATGATAATACCCAGCTTTGTTTTTTATCTTTTTGCATTCTCTATATTCTAACATGAGCAGTTTGAGAAAGTACTCAAAATTGAGTATGCTAACAGTGATTGGGGTGCAACATGAGTTCATTTAGTTATATCGCTGTCGACGAAAATGGTAAAAAACACAAAGGTACTGTGACCGCTTCGGATAGAACAGCAGCACGTATTCTAGTTTCTAAACAAAATCTACGACCAATAAGTATTACCAATACGCGTAAATTTGGTCTAAATATGCAAATTGGTGAACCAAAAGTTCGCCTCAAGGATCGAGTAGTATTTACTCGTCAATTAGCAACTTTGATAAATGCTGGCGTAGCCCTCCCGCGTTCACTTAATACTTTAGCCCAACAAAGTGAATCAAAGGCTTTGAAAATAATATTACCGCAGATTATACAAGAGGTTGAGGGTGGCAAGCCTTTGGCTGAATCATTGGCAAAGTTTCCTAAGACTTTTGATAAAATTTACGTAAATATGGTGAAAGCCGGAGAAGCTGGCGGTATCTTAGATGACATTCTTGAGCGGCTGGCCTTACAGCAGGAAAAAGATGCTGAAATTAGAGGCAAACTCAAAAGCGCGATGACTTATCCAGGTGTGGTATTGAGTATTACTGTAATTGCGTTCATTTACCTTATGACAACAGTTGTGCCTAAAATTGGCCAGATTGTAACTGATCTAGGTGGTAAGGATTACGAACCTCCTATTTATACCAAGGTATTACTGGCCATTAGCTATGTGATGGTAAATTATGGGATTTTCTTATTGGTAGGTATAGGGTTAAGCGGATTCCTACTTTGGCGATTCTTCCACAGTGCAAAAGGTCGTCCAATCTTCGATACAATGCTACTCAAAACTCCTGTAATGGGAAAAGTTATCGCAAAAGTTGCTATCGCTCGTTTTGCTCGAATCTTTAGCGCATTGAATGCATCAGGAGTACCTGTGCTTGAATCGTTGAGGATTACCGGCTCAGCACTTGGCAACGAAGCAATGCGCAAAGTGCTGGATGATGCAGCAGAAGATATTAAGGCAGGTAAGCCTCTGAGTGAACCCTTAGGTAAGTCTAGCTACTTTCCACCCGTCCTAAGCCAAATGGTGGCTGTTGGTGAAGAAACCGGCGACATGGAGTCTGTGCTTTTGAAATTAGCTGATTTTTATGATCGTGAAGTTGATGATGTTGCTAATTCACTAACTTCTATTTTAGAGCCCGTGATGATTGTAATACTTGGTGGGGTTGTCGGAACACTTGCATTGAGTGTATTTGGACCGATTAGTCAGTTGACTCAGACACTATAAATAACAGATTACAACAGATATAATCATTAAAAAGTCTTGACAGCATAGTGCTAAACCTTATAACCTCTCAAATAGATACTCGTTGATATTAACCTGAGTATTCTTATAAGTAATAAACGATAGGCCTAACGGCTTAATCAAAAAGGAGGGTGGGCTAACTATGAAAAGTCTACGTAACAGATCACAAGGTTTCACAATAATTGAGCTTTTGATCGTCATTGTCGTTATCGGTATTTTGGCCGGTCTCGTTCTAAATGCATTTGGTAACATTCAGGAAAGAGCTCGAGACACAGAGCGCCAGAATGATATAAATACAATTCACACGCAGCTTGAGCTGTATTACACTGAGAACAGTGCTTATCCAGCGTCATTGAATGATCTAGCAGATTTGAACCCAGAAGCAGAAACAGCACCTAATGCTGGTGAAACTTATACTTTCACGCCAACCACAAATACAGGAACTGCCTGTACAACAGCTGCCGGAACTTGTACTGAGTACAACCTCAATGCAACACTCGAAGCAGACGGAACAACATTCGAGCGAGATAGCTTGAACGGTACTCCAGACGCTAACTAGTTTTCTAACGACTCTAGTTGCATTAAAAACACCTTCCAACCGGAAGGTGTTTTTAATGTGTCCTGCTGGGGATTTGTGATTAAGAGTTCAGTATAGTGAGAATACCAAGAAACTCGCTAGCTACTTTTATTTTTCTACGGGAAACCGATCCTCGAACAGGCAAACATCAGGGATTTAGCACACCCTACACTCTATCTAGATGACCATCATTCACTTAGAGAATAATAGACTTACCTTTTGATATGCATTTACAGAAGAGACATGCTAGCAGTTTTTGTCAGTTATGGATATGTTATACCGAAAGCCTAGATAGTTTTCTACTTGTTGAATCTGGCTGCAAACTAGAGCTTTGTCGTATACAACTATCTCAGCAATATCCATTTCGCTTAATTGCGTACTAGAACTGCCGGACCGTCGTCCACCAAAGTAAATTTGATTAATGTGGTAATTTACCGATCCAATTTGTTGACTATGATTATCGACACCGTTTTTTAATAATCTTTCCTCGTATAGACTAGATATCCTTGAACTAAACACACTCCAGTTGTTATCAACAGCATTATCAAGTGTTTCTCCATAAGTATTATTGTAGTATTGAGCCATTGTACTCGTCGTGCCGTTTCGAGCCATCATTATAATTCCATCAGGAGTGTTGTAGTCATTTGACTGGGAATCTCGCATTCCAGCAAGAAATCTTCCATCGCCATCAGTATTGGCTGTGCTAGGTTTCATAACCATAAAAGCGGTTATGCCATTGTTGTTGAGCAAGGAGGTTAGCGAAGATAAGAAAACGGTAGTTCTAGGTACACGAACTGCATTCAAACCATTTATTTCGTTGGTCTGCAGGCTACCGTCTCCACCATAGACGGCGTTTGCCGTATTGTTATTGCCTGATTTATCAAGCCACCTACCGATAGCATCTCCGTCGTTTACAGCAAGCCCTCCACCGGATGCCGAACCCCACTGAATGTGGAGCTGAGGTCCCGTCCCTGTATTACCTTTTTCGGCTGTTCTGATACCGCTACCTTGTATCCAGGAGACCGCAAAAGCCATAGCGTTGTTTGCGCTCCAACCGCTTCGATTAATAATTTCTTGCACAATAGCAGTGACATCAACTCGCTCATCGGCACCAGCAACCCCGACGTCATTCCAGTTTGGAGGTGTCCATATAGATTGTGCAGTGGTTTTATTGGCACCACTTACTGCAAAGTTGCCGTTCCACTGTGGTGGATTATCAGATGCAATTCCTTTAGTAAGCAACTGTACTGATCCTGTCTGCTGAGTAGAGCTGGTCTTAAATTGTATATATGCATTATCAATTTGAGTATTTTTAGGAATATTCACATTCCTAAAGCGTAATCCTATGTGTTGATGACCTCGAGCGCTTCCGTTCCATGAAATCTCGAGATCATTACCACCATAGTCAATTTTTCCAGGGTTGCTACCATTTGCATCTGATCCTCGTTCCTCAACGATATCTTTATTAGCGGCGCCATAAAGACTATCGACATTTAAGGTATTTGGTGGAATAGTTATTGAGAACAGTGAATTCTGCTGTTGAGCATCGAGCCATAATACTGGTTCATAGTCAGCTGGATTACCTGCTACCTCCCCGTTTCGTATTATTGTGGCTTGAATCTCTCTAGTGAAATCTGCATTATCTGCTGAGTCCTGAGGGATGTATACACGGCCAAAGGCTCGGATTCGTTTTGCTGAAGCACCTTGATCCTGCAATATCTCTACCTCAATTGTTGATCGGTACTTCGAAGTTTCAACCAGATTCTGTTCAGCCGTACCATCATAACTGGCATCAAGCTCATATTGCTCCTCGGCATAGTCTATTGCTGCTTTAGAAGCAACGTGGGCTATTTGATTATATGAAAATCTAATAGTATTACTGAATGATAATCCAGACTGGAGTACTAAACCAAGTCCGACACTACTTATCAAGACTAGCATTACTAGTATGAATGGGAGCACGAAACCCTGCTGATTGTTGCGCATAATTAATTAATCTTTTTCATAGTTAAGCTTGATGACGCTTCGACCGTTTTGCCATATATTATGTTACCGAGTGTTATGTTAACTCGTACTTTTTCTCCGTCAAGCGGTGAACCGGTACCGTCAGTGTCGATAAGAGAGTTATCCTGATCATAATAATCGACCTGAAAATCAACAAGATGATTAGATAGTAAACTATCAGTCGCTTGGCAATAATTACTCCCTATATCACCCTCTGTAGGACACGTTTGTTCTCTGTAGTTCGTATTACAAGTTGCATAATGGGGAGTTAAAATACGACGATACAAAGAATAGTAGTTATTGCTATCATTTGGAACGGCAAAGTAGATTATATTGTCAATCGCAACCGGGTTAAACTGACTATCGTTACTATTACAATTATAAGTAGCTTTATATACAAACTGTCGGTCCGGGTCTCTTCTTCCACCCGTAAGTGACGTCTCATACACAATAAGCGTTTCAGGGTCACTCTCGCTATTCCATCCACCAGCAGGTGAATGCGCATCAACTAGGTCGGATGATTTCGTTTCACCGAAGTCAGTAGCAAAAAGAAGTTGATCCTGCAGTTGCGATAACAAAACCTGACCTTCAAGTCTCATGTTTGTTTCAGCGTTATTGGCAAGAATACGATAATATGTTGTTTGCGCTAGGACAATAACAACAACTATGAGAAACGTCACAATCGGCAAGATAATGAGTATCTCGATAAGAGTAAAACCTTGCTGGTCTGAGTTTTTCATCTGCCAACTCCGTCAATTTGAATATATGTCGTATATTCAATCAATCTTGACTCGGCATTATGTGTGTATCTAATCTTCGCAGTAAGTTTTTTAAGTGATCCAGAGATACCTTGTGAATGGACCGTAGCATCAACATCTCGCAATAATCCAGCGCCGTTTGTTTCAGCTTCATCTGAAAAGTTCTCCACTTCGTAACTGCTGGCAACGTTCCCATTTGGGATTTCGTTAAAATCTCGTAATTCATACTCTTGTAGTTTGGCAAACACCTGATTGTTAGCCTCACCGTAGGCGCGTGATTTTTCGTTAGATTGATTACTGAAAAGGACAATTTCAAGCGAAATACTAATCATCATCGTCAATAGAACCAATGCTATTAGCACTTCAATAATTGTAAATCCGCCCTGTTTCTTTATATCAGTTTTCATCATGTTACCGTTTATGTTTAAAGTCTAACAGTTTCGCTTGTATCAATAAATGAGCACAGCTATTACAGCTGTCATTGCGCAGTGATTGTCGGCAAGCTATACTGATAACTATTACGCTTAAACAGCGGTGGGTCAAATATGAAAACACAACTTTTCTACAAACAGAAACCAGTCTTTGGGATTGATATTGGGCATGGGGCTATAAAAGTTGTTCAGCTGGAACGGACAGCAAAAGGCGTTATTGCTGTTGGTGGCTACGGATATGCGTCATATGACACCTCTGCTATTGATAATCAAGGTGTAATTATTGATACCGAAACTGTAGCGCATACCGCCTTTCAACTGATAGAAGATCATATGATAGGATCAATATTTAGCAACCGAGTAATGGCAACAATACCTAGCTCTCGAACTTTTACTAGGATTTTGCGATTACCAGATATGCTTAATTCGGAGCTCGAGGGAGCAGTCCGATCTGAAGCCGAGCAATATATACCTGTTGCTTTGGATGAATTATATTTGGATTACGAGGTTACTAAGCCATCAACAAAGAAAGGTGCAGACCTAGAAGTCTTCATGGTGGCTAGTCCAGCTGGGGTTGTCGACTCATATATAAAAGTCTTCTCGGCGCTTGGTTTGGAGGTGGCCGCAATAGAACCGAGCTTATCAGCAGTAACTCGGTCCGTTAATCAATCAAAATTAGTCAAAAAGGTCGCATTGGTTATAGATTTTGGGTCACGCTCCAGTGATATGAGTATTATCGAAGGAAACACTATCCATGTCACCGGAACCACCAAACAAGGTGGTGATAATCTGACAGAACAGCTTGTGAAGAAGCTAGGAATAACTAAGAGGCAAGCTTTTCACGGTAAAGCGCGCTATGGTATCAAACAAACATCCAAACAAGGTCGTGAAATCTATACGCATGCTCGACCCATTCTGGATAACCTAGTAACTGAAATTAAGAAACTTCAACGTTACTATAAGCGTCATAATGAGAAAGACGATATTGAGAAAATTATTCTGCTTGGTGGTGGTGCAAATCTTCCTGGGCTTGATGAATTCTTAGCCAAGCAAACATCTATGGAAACTGTGTTGTTTGACCCATGGCATGAAATTAATCCGGGCAGCCTGCAAGCACCAAATACGCTTGAAACTACGCTTTACGCAACGGCAGTTGGAAGTGCTCTATTGGGGATTGGGCTAGAAGAATGATAAATTTACTACCGCCAGAAATTAAAAAACAGCAGCACTTCGCCAGACTAAATACCGGCATCAGACAATATGTCTTGATTGCAATAATTAGCGGAATCCTATTAAGTTCCACGACCTTAATTGGGAATCTCTATACTAAAACCTTCACAGATGAAGTAGAGGTTCAAATTGAATCAAAACAGAAAGAAGTTGTGGCTTTTAAAAAGACGGAGATTAAAGCGAAAGATATAAACGAACAACTGAAGAAATTTGCAGCAATTACTGAACAAACGACTCGCTATTCATCAGTTCTCAAAGATATATCGAATAACCTACCACCAAATACTAAAATCACTGGCATTCAGTTTGATGGCAAATCTGACAGTACCTTAAAGATAACAGTTATTGCGAATACTAGGGAAAGTGCTTTAAGTGTGCAGCCAACCTTGGACAAGCTGGCTAGATTTAGCTTTTTGGATATCCAGGAATTTAGAATTGATGGTGAGGTTTATCAGATTGATCTGGCATTAGCCTTTACAGACGATACGGCGGCTCGAAGATGAAACCTCAGACTACATTTTACTTATTACTAGCTCTATTAACTTTTAGCTTGATAGGAGGCGGTGGTGCATTTTATTTTACAAATCAAATTCTGCAAAAAAATGGCGAGAAATTTACAGCCAAACAAATTGAACTATCTAATACATCAAATCAATTAGCATATTTACAAAGACTTCAACACGACACAGATGCCCTGACTGCTCAACTGGGAGACCTGACTGTTATCTACCCTAAAGAAAAGCAACATTCTCAAGTAATTGATCAGTTATTAAAGCTTGCTGCGAATCGCAATATCTCACTAGATCAGAAACGAATTACATTTCCTCCAACAACGGGCTTACCAAGTACTAGTTCTCAGCTAACCGAGTCCCCTGTTGTTACCGGTTTATATGGTATGGAGGTAGCTCTCAGTATCACTGGTAGTTTTGAAGATACGATAGCTTTTATGCAGGATATAGAGAATTTTCGCAGAATTATGAATATTAGTTCGATTAATATGGTGCCAGTAAATGAAAACGTTAGTACATTGCTAACAATAGAAATACTGGTACAGCAGACAGCAGCAGCGAGTCCTGATGCCACAGCAAAGGGTACCAACCCGCCAAGTTCTTCAAATAGCACTACTCCTAATCAGAGCGATCAAGGAACCACACAATGATAGACAAGATAAAAATAGTCGGACTAAGGGTGCTTAGTGAAATAAAGAAATTTGATTCAATTATCATTTCTTTAGCAATTTTACTGATATTTGGATTTGCCTTATTAGAGATAAACGATGCCATTGACCCGACGCCTACCCCCGAGATTAAGAGCCAGGTAGAGTTAATCCAAACCTCAAGCCAAGTCCGTTATGATCAAAAAGCTATTGAAAAAATAAAAGAACTTGTATACATAGAATCAAATATTGCGCCATCGAAAGATAAGCACAGCGATAATCCGTTCGAACTATCACCGCAATAATTCAACTATGCGGGAGGGGACGCAGGAATAGTTGATGTTGTTGGAGCTTTTCTAGGATTTGTGCCTTGTAATTTAATGTATTGTTCGTGCGCTTCAATTATGAGTCGTGCCGCTAACTCTGGATCTTTTGCGGTTTTAAAAATAAAGTTCGCTGCCTCGCCTGCTGTTTCAATACTCAAATCTCCGTAATTAAAAATGTAGGCAAATATTCCGCGTTTATCTACGGTAACATCCTGAATATTAGATAGATTTAAATGTGATGTAATTCGATTGAACAGTGATTTTTGTAATACTTGGACTAGATTCTCCGTTGTTACAATCAGCTCATTAGCTTTATAAATACCAGCAACGACAAATGTCAGCAAAACCGCTAACAACATCACTGATCCTATCACCGCAAAGACAGCAATTATTGGAATGAATTTAGTGATGGTGTCGCTATATGAACTAAGGTTCACTAGAAGTATGGACATTAAAATAACGACTGCTATACCAACACCAAAAATTGGTATTAATCCGGCTGGGTGACGGTATATTTCATGAATAATTTCTTCATTTTCAGATTTATCGACCATAAGATTATTTGCCATAAGGATATTATAGTAAGTTTTGCTGTCTTACACCATCAACGGTTTTGCCCAAGTGTTCATAAGCTTTTGGCGTTACCTTACGGCCTCGAGGCGTGCGTTCAATAAATCCAATTTGCATCAGGTAAGGCTCATAGAAATCTTCTATTGTTGACTCTTCCTCTGCAGTAAGTGCGGCTATAGTCCCGAGACCTACGGGTCCGCCGTCATAACTTTCGATAATAGCATTAAGTATTCGGCGATCTGCATAGTCTAAACCAAGTGCGTCAACCTCTAGTAGTTTAAGCGCTGCAATAGCAAGCTCAACATTTATTGATCCATCTGCTTCCACCTGAGCATAGTCCCTAACCCTCTTAAGTAGCCGATTGGCAATTCTAGGTGTGAGCCTTGCTCTCATAGCAATCTCTTGTGCTGCCTCAGAAATTAATTCAACTTCTAGAATTCTAGCTGCTCGTTCGATAATCTGTACCATCTCCACCTGTTCATAAAACTCAAGTCTATGAATCAGGCCGAACCTGTCCCTTAATGGAGCACTCAGTTCACCAGCACGAGTCGTTGCACCGATAACGGTAAATTTTGGAATATCCAGCTTAATCGATTTGGCCGAGGGACCCTTACCTAGCATTATGTCGATTTGATAATCTTCCATCGCGGAGTATAGAACTTCTTCGACATTTCGGTTCAAACGATGTATCTCGTCAATAAAAAGAATATCATTTTCCTGAAGATTAGTGAGCATTGATGCCAAATCACCAGCTCTCTCGATAGCCGGCCCGCTGGTTGCTCGTATATTTACCCCCATCTCATTGGCGATAACCCATGCCATAGTGGTCTTACCGAGTCCCGGAGGACCGTATAGCAGAACATGGTCTAGTGCTTCACCCCTTTGCGATGCTGCTTTGATTGCCAATTTCAAATTATTTTTCAACCTTTGTTGACCTATGTAGCTTTTGAAGTCTCGCGGTCGAAGTGTCTGCTCAATTTTGACTTCTTCCTCATCTGAGTCGTCAGGGATTGGTTGGGTAATTCGATCAATTGACATAACTACATCCTAACATTAAGCGATATTAGATGGGTCCCAACAGGTACGGAAATCATCTTCGCATGATTCGATTTTCATCATATCATCAGCATCAAGCCTGAAATTGAAGACCTCAATATTTTCTATTATACGTTTTTGATGAATCGATTTTGGTAAAATCACAAGCTCTTGTTCAACGAGCCATCTTAGCATTATCTGACTGACAGACTTCTGGTGTTTTCTTGCAATTTCCATGATTTTCGGATCATCCATGCGAATTCCATGAGCTAATGGAGAATACGCTTCAATAACAATTTTGTTTGCTTTACAGAATTCGATAAGTTCCGTTTGCTGAAGAAAAACATGCAACTCTACTTGATTGACAGCTGGTACAATATTAAATTTCGACATCAATTCTTCTAGGTGCTTAATTGTATAATTGCTGACTCCAATTGCCTTGGCCCGTCCTTCTGCGTACAGCTGTTCTAATCTTCGCCACGCCATTGTGCGAGTTTGAGATACTGGGAAATGTATTAGTAGTAAATCTACATAATCTGTTTGGAGTTTCTTGAGAGAAGCGTCAAAACTTGGTATCACATCTTCCCAAAACTGATTTTCATTCTGTATTTTGGTGGTTATGAATAAATCACTTCTTTCATATTCTGATTTGGCGATTGCCTCGCCAACAAATTGTTCGTTCAAGTAAGTTTGTGCAGTGTCGAAATGTCGATAGCCGGCATCGAGCGCAAATTTTACTGCCTCCACGCAGTCATTTTCACTTTTTACCTTCCATAACCCCAACCCAATCTGAGGAATGCTTGTACCGCTGTTCAGTTCTAGAGTCGGTATGGTCATTTTATAATCCGTTTCTTAGAGCGAGCTTAATTCGTTCTTCGGTAGAATTAGCTTCAACCTTGTCTAACATTTGTTGAGCTTGATCCTTGGTGTACCCTAGCATCAATAGACCTTCGACAGCTTCATCTTGCTGTGTGGAAGGTAAATTGCTGTTATTAACAAGATACCCACCCACTTTATCTTGCAAATCAAGGACGACTCGTTCTGCAGCCTTTTTCCCGACGCCGGTTGCTTGGGTTAGGAATTGGGAATTACCCTTTGCAATCTCAGACTTCAGAGTATCGGTAGCGGAGATATCAAACAAAGACTGGGCGGCTTTTGGTCCAATACCGTTTACTCCGAGTAGCTGTTCAAATAACTTCTTATCGTCCTTAGATGTAAAACCATATAAACTATGTTCTTGCTCACGTATATGCTCGTAGACATACAGCGTTTGACTACTTGACCTATTAATACTACCTACCGTTTCTAAAGACACTATTACACCGTAGCCAACACCGGCAACATCAATAATTATACTGTGTCCGTCTATGTCCACCACAGTGCCAGTTAGTTGTGCAATCATCTATCTATTAAGTATAGCAGGCTAAGATTCGCGACAAGGCCTCAAAACACTGTCTTTGTCATAGCATACTGGTTTTTCTGCAAAACCAGCTTCGTTTAATCCATCTATTTGAATATTGCCTATTACATGAAGCCGTTGTTTTGGTGTAACCGTGCCTAAGCCGACGAATCCCCTGTCATCCATAAAGAACGAACCAGTTGAGGCTCCAGCTCCAATAAAGAATGGATTTCTATTTGAAGTCTTATTGTATAAGCCAAATCTTCCCTTATTTGCACTTTCACTAGTGAAAACCCATGTCTGTGAATCATTTGCATTCTGAAGTTCAATATCAGGATCGCCACCAAGAGCTTTAGTACCCTTTACATGAAGCTCGCTTTTTGGACTACGAGTATTTATCCCGATAATAGTTTGGCGATCTACTTTACCAAGTAGTAATTTATCGTCGGCAACATCGCTTGGCTCATTCTCTCTGGTAATTGTAGACTTGATGTCAGCTAATTTTGCGTCATTTTGAACAACAGAGATTGTCCCATCTTCGATGTCTTTTTGGATAGAGCTTAGCTGGGTACTCATCGTGCTTCTTTCCATAGCCAGCCAAACTACGACACCAATCAGAATGACTGAAAGCGACAATCCAGCTATAGCAATAATCTTTAGCCAAAGTGGGATTGCTGATGAGTTTGAACCTCCCAAGGAAGCACCTTGATTGGATTGCGGTGAAAAGATAGGTTGTGTTGTATTTGGTGTTTGCATGAATTAAGTCCTTTTACAAATTACTACAGTAAAATAGTAACGCTTATACGGCGCATCGTCAAAGAGTGCATGGGAAAACGAAATTATTTCGATATCTGAACATACCTATAGAATTGCCTGATTACCTAGGGCTGAATTAATGGCTGTCTGCCACTTCTTTCTGCCGTATACCGTAAACCTATACTGGCCAGTTTGACTCTCTACTACTAAAGCATTTGGAAATACTGGAATATTTAAAAAATACGTAAAACCAAGTGAGGTGCTCGTGACAGACCGTAAAGGTATCGATACAGGCTGTGATTGTATGTTCAGCGCATGCGGAGTGAAGTTTAACTCTTTTGCACTTAGAGTTAAACGACCTCCTACATTCTCTAAGCCTCTCATTAGATTGGCAAACCCTGTTTTAATAATTGCTGTTTGTGCTATGTTTTGTTTACTATCCATACGAATATATTACAGCAAAACAGTAACGCTTATAAGTAGCATCGTCAAAGCTGGTGGCTCTGGGTCAAAGCCGCCGCCAGCGCATCAGCAGCATCGTCAGGGCTTGGAACCTTGCTGAGATTAAGCATGATCCTGACCATTTCCTGAATTTGTGCCTTAGTCGCTCGACCATACCCAGTCATAGCTTGCTTAATCTCCAAAGGCGTATATTCGTAAACCCCCAAACCTGCAGATTGAGCTGCTAGGACGATGACACCACGCGCATGCGCTACGCTGATTGCTGTGGTCACATTTTTAGCAAAATATAATTTTTCAATTGACATTTGCTGAGGTTCATATTGTTTAATTAATTCTGTAATATCGCTATGGATTGTCATCAAGCGCTCAGGTAATGGTGTGTGTGCAACTGTGCGGATGACGCCAGCATCAACAAGGATGGCTTTGTTCCCTTTCATTACATCAATTATTCCAAAACCAGTTATTGCCGTCCCTGGATCAATACCAATAATTCTCATAATTAAACTAAGTCAAAATTGCTAAATGTTTCGACAACATCATCAAGCTCATCGAGTACATCCATGAGTTTCATGACCTTGGCCTGGTCAGCTTCTCCTGAGATTTCAACTGTGTTTTTAGGAACATATGCTAATCCAGCTTCTTTTACTGTAAGTCCGGCCGCTTCTATCGCTTTTTTAACTTCATTGAGTTGCTTGGCCGCTGTGTGAACTGCCCACTGATCATCTTCGTCAAACACATCATCAGCGCCAGCGTCTATGATTGACAGTTGGTCGTCGTCGTCATTGCCAGTCTTGGCGACTTGAATAACGCCTTTATGATCGAATTGAAAAGTGACTGCACCTGATTCTGCCATGTTTCCACCATTTTTACTAAAAGCAGTTCGTACATCTGCAGAAGTACGATTTCGATTATCGCTTGCACATTCGACGATAACGGCAATACCTGCAGGACCATACCCTTCGTATACCATTTCTTCGATAGTCGCACCGCCAAGTTCGCCAGTCCCACGTTTTATTGACCGCTCAATATTGGCATTGGGCATGTTGGATTCTTTAGCTTTTTGAATAGCAAGTGCTAAGGTAGGATTCATATCTGGGTCGCCACCTGTTTTAGCGGCTACAGCAATTGCATTACCGAGCTTAGTAAATACGGCACCACGCTTAGCATCTTCTACTGCCTTACCCCGTTTTATCTTGGCCCATTTACTATGTCCTGACATACCATTTAATATATAGGACTTTTTCTTTTTTCACTACGACCGACAATATTGGACTAGTTAAGAATTTCCTTTTCTAGCTTCTCAATCCTAGTGCTTCTGGAACGAATTTGTTCAGTTTCATCCTTCAAGCTATTTATATAAGCCGATATTTCACCCCCAAGATCTTGGATAATTGCGACATTACTATTTAGAAAGCTACTTACTTCAGACTCAACTTTAAGGTTTGCACTTTCTTTGGCTATTGCGTATTCATTAAGAGAATTATCGATATTTTGTAATGCTTCAATAGACTCAAAATGAACATTAAATAACTCGGTGGGAGTATTGGCGTTTTCAAGTTTATTTGTACTATCCCTGACAGAATTTGCCAAACTAATAATTGTTGACTTTGCTTTTTCTCCAGTTGACGCAATACCATCATCGACACTATCACTGGCAGTTGTTGAAGCAGTCTGGAATAGTTCATTATAATTTAGCGCCTTGAGTGTCTCTTCGACAGTAATATTCGTTTTCTGGTCATATTTCTTAACTTCTTTCTTACACTCAACAGCCTTTTTGTATCGGGCATTCACAATTTCTGCCAAAGGAAGATTGGTCAGTTTAGGTCGATTAAGTTTGTCAGCGAGAAATTTACTCTTGATATCATTTACCGAGTTTCTGTCTTTCTTAGTTTTTTTAGTTTTTGCCAAACTTGACTTTATTTGACCATCAAGAGAGTCCTCGACATTAAGTCTTTGCTTTGACAGTTTCCCCGCATAATCCTTGGCTGCGAAACTCGCTAAAGGGAAGAAGTATATTAGTATTAGCACTATTAAACCTGCCACAATTAAGATTGGATAGAGTGCACCATGATGCCTCTTAGGCGCTTCTGCCACTTGTACCTCAAAGCCACTCTGATTTGATGATGGTTGACTGGGATTCATAATTATTACTGCTTTCGCTTATATACTAATGAATCAAGTATCAGAAGTACAATTTATTCAAAAACATTAGAATTTAAAACTGATAGTCGCTGTTGGGTTGTCAGTTTATTCTGAACTAGCCAATAGACAAACAGTACTGCACAATACCAAGCAACGACAATCGACCAGTCAATATGAATTGAAATGAGAGCCCAAGAAATACTAGACAGCATAACAATTATTGATGACATCGCCACCAGAATTATGGTGGCTGGAATAGCTAACCAGCCAGCTAGAGACGGTACTATGATTTCACTGATACCAGCTACGAATGTCGCCAGCATAGCAACCGGAATGAAAGGTACAACAAGTATGTTGGCGACAACTGATATTAAAGACAGTTCACCAAAAACTACCATGATAATTGGCAATGCCATAATTTGTGCGCATGTCGTCTCTATTGCGATCTGTAATGGTAGAAAAAGTTCTTTTCCGGTCTTTTTAAATAATCGCTCAGTAAATACCGGAGCAAGTACGAGTACGCCGAAAAAAGCAGTAAAACTTAACCACCAACCAATGTCAAACCAAATAAAGAATGGGTTGATACCTGCCGTAATTGCACCAGATAATCCAAGCAGCATCATTGGACGGATAGGTCGCCCGTAGTACCAGGCTGCAAGGGCAAATGCCGCCACGATGCTTGCTCGAAATATTGAAGGGGCAAGTCCTGTAAACATCAGAAAGAGCAGTATTAATCCAATCGAAATCGCCGTAGCACTAAATTTACTTATCTGCATTAAGCTCCTACGCGATACTCTTACAAGAATCGTCAGGTTATAGCCACTTACAGCCACAATATGAGTTAATCCAGTGCGAGAAAGATGTGTTAATAGATCTTCGGGCAAAAGAGCTCTCAAGCCGATTAAAAAACCAAGCCCAAGACTCGCTTGAGGCTCTGGAAGTACGGTGTAGATGCTCGCAAAAAACTGATTTCTTGCTCTGGTAAAAATCGTGTCTTGACGGGCAGTTACAACAATCCGTGCAAAGCTAATGCTTGCTTGGTAGCTACCAAATCCTTCTCTGATTTTCCCTGTGATTTCAACTTGATCTCCCCTCTCGACACCATACGGCGAAACATGGCCACTAATACGCATCTTGCCGGGTAGCTTTCTGCCATCTTGATCAACTTGGTTTACGTGAAATTCAGTCAGGCCTCGATTATCGTAGCTAGCATCGTCTAGCACCTTTCCTGTCAGTGTGACATTTCGCCCGATGAGTGAGTCAAACCGACTTAGTTCTTCGAGCGCTAACTGTCCCCTGACCAATCCAAGCGATAAACCAATCAATATGATAATAATTAGAGAAGTTTTCGATCGTTTTATAATTAACGGAGATAACAGAATTGGTAGTAGCAATATCCAAGCTTCAATTTCGACTCGATATCTCCCAAACCAAATTCCAATCATAAAGCTTATTAGCAGAGTAATTATTAATGTGGAATTACGTATTTTTGTTATTTCGAAAGGTAGTTTGTTTAATATTTTCACGATGTTTCCGAACTGCAATTTGCTTACGGCTAATACTCTGATGCATAATACCTTTATAAGCAGAGTCTTTAAAATACAAAAATGCACGAAAATCTATTCATCGAACTTTCTCTTGTCCTAGCTGCAACTGGAATTATTAGTGCTATTACTCGTTTACTAAGACAGCCCTTAATTATCGGCTATATAGTTTCAGGATTGCTACTCGGACCTTATTTCTTTGATATTGTTCAATCTGAGGAAACTTTCTCGAATTTTTCTCGTTTTGGAATCGCCTTACTGCTATTCGTTGTGGGACTCGGTCTTAATCCAAAGGTTATCAAAGAAGTAGGCAAAGCTTCGCTTGTCGTAGGCGCAGGACAAATATTCTTCACTTCTGGCTTTGGGTTTCTAATCTGTAATCTATTAGGTTTTGACATGGTAACAAGCTTCTTTGTGGCCGTCGCTTTGACTTTCTCGAGCACGATAATCGTCCTCAAGATATTGAATGACAAGAAGGAAACCAATCAACTGTACGGAAAAGTCGGCGTAGGACTACTGCTTGTCCAAGATCTCGTAGCATCAATTATGTTATTGTTTGTTGCTCGGACAAACCAAACGGGTCCTCTTTTGCCGCAGCTCAGCATGACTGCTGGCTTTGTAATACTTATTATTTGTGGTCTGTTTATAGCTCAAGCTTACATCTTGCCTAAGCTGAAGAATTTCTTGTCGAATTCTCAAGAATTCTTGTTTAATTTTGCGTTGGCGTGGGGCTTTGGAATTGCCTCTTTGTTTGCATTAGCCGGGCTTTCAATAGAAGTTGGTGCTTTCTTCGCCGGAGTGGTTCTCGCAACCCAACCCTACGCTCAAGAGGTATCTTCAAGAATGAGACCGCTACGCGATTTCTTCATACTGATTTTCTTTATAATTCTTGGGGTTCAGCTACAAATTGATGATATTCTCGGTCTTTTACCAGAGGCAATCGCATTGTCCGCCTTTGTACTAATAGGAAACCCTTTGATAGTCATGACAATGATGGGTATTCAAGGATATACCAAGAAAACTAGCTTCAAACTTGGACTAACTGTTGCTCAGATAAGCGAGTTTTCACTTATCTTTATACTTCTTGCTCACAGTGTCGGCAGTGTAGATGGTAAAATCGTATCACTTGTTACTTTGGTTGGGCTGATAACAATCGCCCTTTCAACATACATGATGCTGTTTGATAACACTCTATACAGTTGGTTTGAAAAATACTTAAGTTTGTTTGAACGACGAGAAATTAGAAAAGTTGATAAGCCAGACCAGAAATTTGATGTGATTCTTTTTGGGTATTCCAGAGGTGGTCAGGAGCTAGTGCGTACCTTTCGTAAACTAAATAAGAGTTTCATAGTAATTGATTATGATCCTGAAGCAGCTGACGACTTAATAGACGATCGAATCCCATTTGTCTACGGAGACATGGGAGATCTTGAATTCCTTAATGGTATCAATATTGAGGAGGCGAAAGTAATTGTATCAACAGTGAGTGACTCAGCGAACAATCTATTCATTGTTCAGCAAGCTCGACAAAGAAATGCTCATGCGATTGTTATTGCTCATTCTGAGAATCCTGAAGATGCAGCTCATTTGTACGAGGAAGGTGCAACTTATGTCATGATGCCACACTATATTGGCAGTGAGCGTATTAGTCATATGCTGCGCAAATCAGGCCTCAAGAAAGCCGACTTTATCCCTGCTCGTGAACGCCATCTTCGCTATGTACAAAAGCATTTATAGAATTATTTTTTACTATCAATCTGGGCTTTACGCATCTGAATCAGTTGCTTGATAACTGATTCAGATAGCAAATTATCCTCCGTGTATTGAATCGTGCCTTTTGCTATTTTGTATTCTTTAAGCTGATCTTGAAGTTCATCGATTAAGTACGATCCCGGGAACACACTCATATGGTTTTTGAATGCACCAAAATAGAGCAAGTACGTATCCTTGTATTTGAATGTTGGAATGCCATAGCTAATTGTTTCTTCAACCTCAGGAACTATACTACGAACAATATTCTGGACTCTCTTGAACTCAGCTTGTTGTGTAGCTGAAGTGTTTCGTAAATATTCTTTAACGGAACCCATCTTTAAATTCTATATAAATCTTTATTGGAGGGCCAGGAGGGACTCGCCTACGTTCCGCAGGCCCAAAACTTCACGATTGAAAGCATAGCTTTCATCGGAAGGTTTTCTTGCGAAATGCTACCAGCATTTCTAACCCTCGACAGGTGTCGAGGATTCGAGGCACTACTGCCCAATTCAAAAAGTCCCAAGAAGGGACTTCATGAATTGGAGGGCCAGGAGGGACTCGAACCCTCGACACCGGGCTTAAAAGGCCCGTGCTCTAACCAGCTGAGCTACTGGCCCTCGTCGGAAGCTACACTCTACTTCCGTTGATAATCTTATTTCTAAAGAAATAGATTATCAACTCTAGCTTCCTACAATTCCTCTTCTACAAAACCCGAACATACACTAAAGTGTATTGGTTTTAGTTTTGTTATAGGCTACAGAACTCTAAAAAGCGCAGACTACATTCTAGCCTGTAACCTCTGTTATTGCAATATTTAGACTGTTGGTGCTGGTGGCTGTGGAGCGACGGGAGGCTGAGCAACAGGAGCAGAGATATCTGCAGTTTGAAGATTATTGTATGCGTCCTGACATAGTGCCATCGAAACAAAGGAAAACCCGACCAGATAAAGAACGAACATGAGTACAGCGTTAACCTTACTGCCGGTTACTTTCTCCGCACCCTCAAAATACTTCCAAGACCAGTAGATATTTGCAATTGGCACGATGATCAGCCAAGCAGTCGGGATTTCTGCTCCGCGAGAGTTCAGTTCGCCCTTGGTCTTAACCAGCCAATACAGTGCATATATTCCGAAAGTTACGAATGGTAGCAATACCACTCCGACTACACTTCTCTTTTCCATTTTATTCTCCTTACTATTATATTTGTAGTTTAGTACCTATGTACGGGTATTGTCTAATAAATATAAGCTTTTTAATGACCCTTTGGGCGACCAAGTTTAGGCCTAGTGCGTTCACTCATTAACTCCACCATTGCGACGAGAATTGAGACCAACACCAAAACATTTAGGAACTCTTGACTCATAAAGACAATGTGTGAATTATCTTTTAGATATTCTTGCATCAACACGGGCAACAGACTAATTGTCATTGAAGCCGTGAATATAACCCAGAAAACGGCCGGCACAATTTGTTGTATCATTCGATGACTTTGAGTTTTTCTAAAATGTAGAGCAATCATAATCGGTAGAGCTAGGAAAAGCCCGACTTTGATAAATATTAAACCCCAGTCATTTTCGAAATAATCAGTAAAATTAATCAAAGCATCGTAAATTGTAGCCCCCCATAATGAACTAAGTACGAACCCAGCACTGCTCGCTAATATCATTAGAGCCGAGTGAGTTCTTAGAGCAATAAGAATAAGTAATAAAACAGCCAAAACAACAGCAATTATCATATCAATATTCATGCTACATAAACTGTATCACGCTTAAGTTCTGAAAGTCTCTACTTATTACTTTTCTTTTTGGGCCCTACAAAGATAGTAACGAGTCTTTCCAATCGTCTAATATCGGCAATTAATTTGGCTCGGTTTTGGTTAAACATAATGACATCAAAAACACTTTTACCGCCATGCTTGGCATGCATACACATATCGCCGTTTTTCTTGTTTACCATTAGTCTATAAAAACTTTCGAACTTTTTAAGTTTTTCGAGCCCAACTACATTTTCAAGAATTCCTTCTTTCCTGGGGAAAAATTTCATTGCAACTGCATAGCCTTTTGGCTTGCGCAGAATCTCAGGTCTCTTTGGCAAACGAATGAGTATGTCGTTATATGCGTGATCAAATCCATAAGCAAGATTATAAAGAATGTCCCGAAAGCCACCTGGACGCGCTGCGACTTCAATAATCTTCCAACCCTTACGCTCGGTTACTATCATTTCTATATGACAAGTTAGATTACGTAACCCAAGTGCCAATACTGCGTCTTTGGCAATTGACTCGGCTTGTTCGACTCTATGTTTTTGTAACTTCACGGGTGTTAGTTGCTGATAGCCATGAAAATCATCAATCCCAATAGCTCTTCCCGTTTTTACATGAACTGGTGGACAAGTATAAACACGACCCCTAGCGTTAACATAGGCATCAATCGAATACATAGTACCTTCCAGGAACTGTTCGACTAAAATTTGTGGCTCGCCACGTCCCTGATAATCGCGATAAGCTTTTTTTAAATGAGAGAATGCGTTTTTTAAAGCATTGCTAAATTCTTCTTCGTCATAGCAGACGCTAACCAATAGGCTTGCTGCCAGACCGGCTGGTTTGATCACCATGGGAAATCCGACTTTTTTAATAATTCTATCTATTGTAGTTTTTGACGAATCTTCTGCAACTGAATAAATCGGAGAAATCTTGGGATTGAAAGTTGCTAGGCGCCTGCGCATTTGGATCTTGTTTGTTGTCCAGTCCAATGACTCAGCATTAGGCGTTAATAAATATGGTACGTGAGGAATAACCCGTTTGAATAATGGAATATCATCTTCAATTCGACAAAGTACCGCTAGCAACTTATCAGCTAAAGGTAAAAGTGTATTTTCTAAGCTTATTAATGAGTAAGTATCGCATACTAATAAAGAAGAGTTGGGGATTTTCTTTATTAATGCAGGAATCATCGTGGACTTCTTTGCATCAGCTATAAAAACGACTTTAATTTTTCGATCTAGCTCTACTGATAGTTTCCTGATTGCACCAGCAAAATGATCTATGTTATAGCTCCTAATACCACTGGCTACAAGTATTGTATTACGGTCTTCAACGTCGTGAAATAATCCCAATTGTTAACTCCTCTCAGGCTGAGAGCTAGTTTAGTGATATTACTTACTCGCGTCAAGCATGAGTAAGTTAACTTACTTCCTAAGGATTAGTATCTTGTTAATAGATGATCGTGTTTGAGTATTTTTTACATCGGTTTATTGTGGTATTGCACTGTAATTTACGATAACATAAGAGTAATGATGAATGAGTCTGCTACGACAACCAGTCAACATACCCAACTACCCGCCAATGTGATAACACCATTAGGCATTACCGCGCAGGGCAAACAGACAAATTTACTCTATCGAAGCAAACGTAGGGGTCATAATAAATTAGGTCTGGCAATTTCAGATGATAGTATCTCCTTCGAAGAAATTGATTCCCCGGTTCTCATGTTCGATAACGGTCAAACTGAAAATATCGACCAAATTGAACGAGCTCACCTAAGCCAAGTAATTGATCAACAAGTACTTACCTATAGCAAATCAGGTAAGTTAAAAGTAGCAATCGCAAACGAGCTTAGTGAGTTAGGAATTGAGACTTGGAATGTCGCAAAATCTGGTACACCATCTGCTGAGGCGGGCGTAATTGTCCCCGAGTTCAAACACAATGGTCAGTATGTAATGTACCATTCGCGAAATAACTTAAATGTGTCGCTTTCTAGGGATCTAAAGCGTTGGCATGGCCCACACGATGCTCCGATTCATCTACGTCGTCACAATTTTGACCGAAAAAACTTGGTTGTAATTGCTGCGCAAGTCGTTCAACAGGGAATCATGGTTATTTACCAAAGCACTGAGTTCCATAAAAAGACTCACACCCTAAGCATAGGTGCGGTTTTGTTCAATCGAATGAATCCAAACGAAGTCATCTGGCAGGCTAGCGGTCCTCTATGGCAGGTACAGACATCTAGGCGAAACGCATCTCGAACAATTGGCGCACTTATTTATCAACAAGACATAATTATCTACTGTACGAGCAAGAGTGGTGGTATTTTCATCATTAACCTCCCAAATCCTCATGCACTTGAGACGGCCCAAGTTGCACAAAGCCTAGCATTATCAAGACATCCGGCCAATCCGATAATTGCACCAGAAGGTGGTGGTCCATGGGAAGCAATCGGTACGTTTAATCCAGCAGTGTTACATGATGCAGGTAAAATCCACATTCTTTACCGCGCATTGGACGCAGCTGGCGTTAGTTATATTGGCTATGCTTCGAGTAAAGACGGAGTAACGATAGACGAAAGACACCCAACCCCTGCTTACTGGCCTAGAATGTCTTTCGAAGCCGGTACTGGTATAAAAAAATCTGATAAATGGAGCGAATCATTTGGCAGTGGCGGAGGCTGGGGAGGATGTGAAGATCCGAAAATTACTCGAATTAACGAAACAATTTACCTAACCTATGTTGCCCATGATGGTTGGAGCCCGCCACGACTAGCAATGAGCACAATCAGCCGATCAGATTTCCTTGACCACAAATGGGATAATTGGAGCGAACCTAGACTTATCAGTGAGCCAAATGTAACAAACAAAAGTGGCATTATTCTACCAGAACAGATCGATGGAAAATACGTAATTTTCCACCGTGTATACCCAAATATCTTAATACACTACACTGACGATCTCGATAAGTTAGGACGCAGTGAATGGCTCGAAAGCCATGCGAGCATAGCATCACGCCCACACAATTGGGACAGCAGGAAACTCAGCATCGGAGCTACTCCGTTAAGGATTGATGAGGGCTGGTTGGTTATTTATCACGCTGTGGACGACAGAGATGATGGAAAATACAAAATTGGAGCAATGATACTGGATGCCAATAATCCTAGTAAGGTAATCGCTCGTAGCAATAACCCTATCCTTGAACCAGAGATGCCTTATGAAAATGAATGGAAATTTGGAATCGCTTATCCTTCTGGGGCGGCAATCCTAGACGGAGTACTCCATGTCTACTATGGTGGTGGCGATCGTCATGTATGTGTTGCGACAGCACCACTTAAGCGATTCGTTGAGAATCTATTAAATCATAAAGATTCATATCTTGAGAATCCTAAGACTGCCTCCTAATGTTTACAGTTACTAGAAATCCAAATAATCCTATTATTCAGAGTGACAACCAGCATCCATGGAAGTCTCTAGCGACCTTTAATGCTTCACCAATCGAACATGAAGGCCATTTGCATTTGGTCTACCGAGCAATGGGTGATGTCAGCCTATATAAAGGCCATAACCTAGCTCTGTCAACGATTGGTCACGCCATTAGCACCGAACCAGATCTTTCCAAGCTCACTAAGAATTATCAGTTGATTGTTCCAGAAGAAGACTGGGAAGAATACGGCTGCGAAGACCCACGCATTACCAAAATAGAAGATGATTACTACATCTTCTACACCGCACTTGGTGGCTTCCCCTTCAGTAGTCATAACATCAGAGTGGCTGTTGCGAAAACTAGAGATCTAGAAAAAATCGATGAAAAACATTTAGTTACACCATTTAATGCAAAGGCGATGGCTCTGTTCCCCGAAAAAGTTGCTGGCAAGTGGACAGTCATACTAACAGCCAATAGTGACCAGCCACCGAGCAAGCTAGCAATCGCACAGTTAGACGAATTAGATCAACTATGGGATAAGGATTTTTGGATAAAATGGTACACCCAGCTTGATACTCACAGCATCGACCTTAGTCGATTACCAACAGATCATTGTGAGGTCGGAGCTCCACCGATACTAACCGAACACGGTTGGTTGATGATATATAGCCATATTCAGAATTACTATGATGAAGATAACCGCGTATTTGGAATTGAAGCCGTGTTGCTCGACAGAGACAATCCAAGAAAAATCATCAGTCGAACTAGCTATCCGTTTATGGTGCCGGAGGAAAGCTACGAAATGTATGGTCAACTTCCAAAAATTGTCTTCCCAAGTGGAGCAATTCTAGATGATGATGTGCTAACTGTTTTCTATGGTGCCGCTGATACCACAGTCGCTGCCGCAACTGTATCTCTATCTGGTTTGCTTCAAGAGATGGAAGGCGCCGAACAGGACTACGCGGACAGATACGAGAAAAATCCGATATTAGAGCCAATCAAGGAAAATGTTTGGGAATCAAGCTATGTGCTTAATCCAACTGCCATTGATATCGATGGTGAAGTGCAAATTATCTATCGGGCAGTTGGGCCTGACAACACCTCTGTAATGGGGCTGGCAACCAGTAAAGACGGATTCACAATAGACACAAGATTAGATAAGCCAATTTACATTCCCAGAACTGATTTTGAAATGAAACTTACCCTTCCAGACGGGAACTCAGGGTGCGAAGACGGTAGGATAGTTAGAATTGAAGACAGGCTATTCATCACCTACACCGGCTATAACGGTCGCGACATGCCAGCCGTAGCAGTTAGCTCTATTGATATCAAAGATTTCCAGGCTCACAAATGGGATACTTGGAGTAAACCAGAACTAATTTCACCAAGCGGAATTGACGACAAAGATGCGGCTATCTTTCCCATCAAAATAAACAATCAGTATTTAGTTCTACACCGCATAGATCACCATGTATGTGCCGACTACATAGACTCTCTAGACTTCACGACTGAGAAACTCAGCCGCTGTATCCAACTTTTTGGGCCTCGACACGGTATGTGGGATAGTCAAAAAGTCGGCATCAATGGACCACCAATTCTAACCGACGCTGGCTGGATACTGTTTTATCACGGTATTAGTGAAGAGCATTTCTACTGCATGGGTGCAGTGCTTTTGGACAAAGATGATCCAACATCGATTATCGGACGAACGGCAGCGCCAATCATGGTTCCTCGTACAAAATACGAGTTAGAAGGCTGGATAAATAACGTCATCTTCAGCTGTGGCCAAGTGGTACGCGATGATACGATTTACATCTACTACGGCGGTGCAGATGCAGTGGTCTGTGTCGCAACAATGAGCCTAAGCAAACTCATCGAAAACCTAAAACCCGCCTAGATTCTGTTCTTTCCAAGAACCAAGTAATGACACTTTGAATCGCAAAGTGTCACAAACTCCTGGGCATCGTTCGTCTTGATTAACTCATTGTCATATTCAACAATGCACACTAACAACTCCTTACAGTCGCCCTAAAGGGTAAGTTAGTGCTTATATATTGTTAAAATGACATTCGTTATTCAGGACTCACTCCCTGTGCCCAGACCCTTTATATGTCACATGTTTATTATTTATCAGCTACGCTGATACCGAATAGAGATCGAACATAAAGCAAAACCGATGAGAGGTTGTACTGTTCAATAACCGCGCAGCGAGGATGTCTGAAGTGAGCAAAGCGAACGAGTTCCGCAGTCGCCGGTTTGAATAGTGCAGACTCTCATAGTATTTTGTGTCCTGTTCGTGGCTTTTGCGATACTTTTGCCACCAAAAGTATCAGAAGATTTGTTTCTTTGGAAAAGAAAAGGATTAATCGGTTCTTGGAAAGAACATTAAAAATAAGGGATTACTTTTTCCAAAAAGGTTTTTTGCCGCTCTCTTTGGCAAATTCCTGAAGTAGTTCTTCTTGTTTCTTGGTAAGTTTCGTAGGAGTCTCGACCAGAATACGAACTATATGGTCACCACGTGATTTGCCTTTCATATGAGGCACACCATGATCGGCTAGCTTAAAATCACTTCCAGTTTGAGTACCAGCCGGAATTCGCAACCTGACAGGGCCATCTACAGTTTCAACTTCCATTTCGGTACCGAGAGTCGCCTCAACAATCCCAATTGTTTCATCAGATAGCACCAGATCACCTTCACGAGTGAATTTCTTGTGAGGTTTTACGCGCACGTTGACGAATAGACTACCTGGAATACCTTTGGCGCTTGTTTCGCCGTGACCTTGTAATCTGATGGTCGCACCGTCGTTGATACCTGCTGGAATCTTGAGTTTAATATCTTTTCGTTGACGCGTAACACCCAGTCCGCCACACCGTGTGCAATTCTTTTCTGGACGCATGCCTTCGCCTCCACACCGACCACAAATAGCCGCCTGTTGAATATTACCAAAGACAGTCCGAGTTACTTTTACTTCCTGACCGCTACCATTACATGTTTCGCATTTCTTGAGTTCATAACCTGGCTCTGCCTTATTGCCTTTGCAGTGTGGGCACAAATCCTTTAGTTCTAAGGATATATTCTTTTCAACTCCGAAGATTGCTTCTTCGAAATCAATAGTAATACTTGTCTCAACATCGCGACCACGATCTGCTTGCCTTTGACGTTGCCCGCCTCCAGCTGCTCCACCAAAGAAACTTTCGAAAATATCACCAATACCCATATCACCTAGGTCAACATGTACACCTCCTGCTTGTCCGCCGAACCCACCGAAACCAGCAAATGGATCGCCACCTGCTCCACTACTAGCCGCTGATGTTCCAACACCAGCATGCCCAAACTGATCATATCTTTTACGCTTATTCTCATCCTTGAGGACTTCGTAGGCTTCGTTCACTTCCTTAAACTTCTCTTCGTCCCCTTCTGGTCTATCTGGATGAAGCTTAACTGCTGCTTTACGAAAGGCCTTCTTAACCTCATCAGCCGAGGCGGTTTTACTTATACCGAGTACTTCGTAGTAATCACGCTTAGCCATATTATTGTTTACCTGCCTTGTATATATTGATAACTTTTTCGCTATTAATCGTAAATGTCCTATCCGAAGCAACACTCAAGGCGTCGTTGTTAAGAAAATCAAAACCAACATAACTAATGTCAGCTTTCTTTAATTTGGCTGCATTAACTGCAGGGATAATATCTGAATCTGAACTAACTAGGATTACTTCAGAACCTGCTTCAGCGGCCAATAATAAATCTACCGCTAATCGCACATCGACACCCTTTTCTTGAAGTGTGTGAGTATGCTTGCCACAGTAATGACATTTCTTGCTGTCTCGAACTTGGAGATTTCCGGCTTTTATATAAGTTATCCCTAGGTTATTGAGAAAAGGAACCCATCGTGAATTCCATGAAATCATATCGGCAGTTTTCTTGGCTAGATATTCTGGCTCATCAACTTGGTGAACTTTAGTTGAGTAGTAATTAATCACGGCATCACTTGCTAGATGGCTACCAACCACAGCTTCCAACAACGCTTTAATATTAAAGCTTAGTATTTGATCTCTATCGGTGATTTCTTCGGCTTCTTCTAACACATGAAGAACTTTATGAATGAGATTTTCTCCATCTATGAGAACTACTTGGCTCATATACCTTCCTTAATCAAAAAACCTCGTGATAATCCAAGGATTACGACGAGGTGACGTAGCCCAATTATACGACTTCGACTGGATGTAATCAATCTATTGTTCATAGGATAGTCCTTTTAACTATTGGCTCTTTTGAAGGCTTCGGCTATTTGGTCGATATTGATGGTCTTGGTCTCGCTGGCAGTCCCAGCCAGCACATCGTTGATACGTTCTTCGTGACAAAGATAGGTTATATGAACACCGACTTTACTGGCCGCCAGCATTGCCGGCTGGATATCAGAGTCCGAGCTCCAAATAACTGCCGTCTTAACATCATTTGAAAAAGCATCGACAACAAGGTCGGTTGCCATCTTGACATCGATTCCCTTTTCTACGAACGTTAAATCTGCTTCTTCGCCAGATGGATTTTTGTTGCGTATTTTAAGATTTCCGGCACTGATAAAATTAACACCTTGATTACTCAAAAATCCGCTCCACCGGCGTTTGTGGTCGATCATTTTCTGTGTCCGCTTGAGCAACTCTTCGCTTGTGTCGATCTCTTTGAGTCGAGCACCGTAATATCGATACTCAATATTATCAATCTTTCCCAAAACTTCCTCGAGTAACCCTACAAGATCGAACTTGACCAAATCTTCACGGTAGCGTGCTAACTTCTTGCGACGCAAGGAGTCAAATAGCTGGAAGAAAGTGTTCTCTCCGTCAATATAGACAATTGTTTTTTTATCGGGCATTGTGCCTTTCTATTTCTTCTTTTTGTCCTTAGATTTCTTGTCTTCTTTTTCTTCGACGACTTCACCTTCAACTGGTTCATCGTCACTTTTATCTTTTTTCTCTTCTCTTTTATCTGAATCGTCCTTTGACGATTCTTCATACATCTTAGCACCGATTGGCTGAAGTTTTTCGAGAAGAGTATTAGCAGCTTTCTCTAGTTCATTCTTATCATCAGAATCTTCTTTTTCTTTGGCTTCTTTAACAGCATCTTCGATGACTTTTTTATCTTCGTCGCTGAGCTTTTCTTTGTGCTCGGTTAGCATCTTTTCGGCTGTGTAGATAGCATTAGCCAACATATTCTTGGCTTCAACTGCTTCGCGCTTCTTCTTGTCCTCGTCGGCGTGAGCTTCGGCCTCTTTCTGGGCTTTTTCGATGTCTTCTTTGTTAAGATTACCACTGTCTTTAATGGTGATGCTCTGCTCTTTGCCAGATCCTTTGTCCTTGGCTGTTACATTTAAAATTCCGTTACTGTCGATCGCAAACGTAACTTCGACTTGCGGAACTCCTCTCGGAGCTGGTGGAATACCACTGAGCACGAACTGCCCAAGTGATTTGTTGTCACCTGCCATTTCTCGTTCACCCTGAAGCACATGTACTTCGACACTTGGCTGATTATCAGCTGCAGTTGAGAAAACTTCACTCTTGCTACTTGGAATTGCAGTGTTTCGTTCGATGAGTTTAGTCGTGACACCACCTAGTGTTTCAACTCCTAGTGAAAGTGGAGTAACGTCAACAAGCACAATGTCCTTATCTTTCAGATCACCTGACAGTACACCACCCTGAATTGCAGCACCGAGGGCTACAACTTCATCAGGATTCACTCCCTTTAATGGCGATTTCCCAAAGATTTCCTTAACTTTGGCTTGAACGGCTGGCATACGAGTCATACCACCTACTAGGACTACCTCATCAATATCACTAGCTTTAAGCCCTGAGTCTTTCAAGGCATCTTTACTTGGCTTGACTGTCTTATCTATCAGATCAGCAACAAGGTTTTCTAGCTCAGCACGCTTCATGGTGTATTCGAAGTTCAGTGGACCTTCGGCGAGGAAAGGCAGGTTGATCTCACTGCTTTGAGCACTGGAAAGTTCGATTTTAGCTTTCTCAGCCGCTTCCTTGAGTCGTTGCATGGCTTGTGGGTCATCACGGACATCTCGATCGTGCTCTTTCTTAATAATATCGAGCAAGTGATTTACGATCAGCAGGTCGAAGTCTTCACCACCAAGGTGAGTGTCGCCGTTGGTTGATTTAACCTCAAAGACACCATCACCGAGCTCCAGAATCGTCACATCAAATGTTCCACCACCTAGGTCATAAACAACGATCTTTTCGTCCTTATTCTTGTCTAGTCCGTAAGCAAGCGCTGCCGCGGTTGGTTCATTAATAATTCTCTTAACCTCGAGACCTGCAATCTTACCGGCATCTTTCGTGGCCTGACGTTGACTATCGTCGAAATACGCTGGAACAGTAATAACCGCTTCCTTCACATCCTGACCCAGATAGGCCTCGGCGTCCGCCTTTAGCTTGCTAAGAATCATTGCGCTAACCTCTTCGGCACTGTAATCCTTGCCGTTCATTGTCACTTTGGCATTTCCGCCTTTACCATCAACTATCTTGAAGGGCATTAGTTCGATATCTTTTTGAACTTCTTTGTCCTTAAAGCGACGACCGATCAGTCTCTTAACTGCATAGATTGTATCTTTTGGATTAGTAACTCGCTGACGATAGGCAATCTTTCCTACTAGTCGATTATCATCCTTGCCCATGGCAACCACACTTGGGGTAGTCCGGTCACCTTCACTGTTAGCGATAATAGTTGGCTGGCCGCCTTCCATTACAGCCATAGCGCTGTTTGTTGTTCCTAGATCAATTCCAATTATTTTACTCATATCTGTTAATCCTCCCTATTTTTAGCAGTCATATGTTAGTAGTGCCAGTATATCAAAACTAGCACTCTCAATGCAAGAGTGCCAGTTTTGATATACTATCCTCGACTGCGCAACTATCCACAACATGCGCTAGAAGATAGTAATAGGATTGTTCCATGTAATGTTATGCGTAAATCTGCGAGATAAGTGTTTCCTCGTATTTCGGAAGAACACTTCTCAGTCCTGGATTTGCTTCACGCATAAAATCGAATGTCAGTCTCATAACTTCAACTGCGGCTTGCTGGTCAGCCGGATTTGGAAATGACCGAACAGTCTGAACAAATTCTGGACCAAAATTAATAGCAATATCTCCTACTGTGGCCATTAGTTCAGTGGCGTTATCTGCACTATGACCATAACTTTCCTTTTCTGGATCATCGGTAATGATATAGTTAGCCTCGTTGAGCTGTCCGTAGACAGAGAGATTTCTAATTACGTTATCCCAAGAATCCATGAGTCGAACAAGCACATCACTATTTTCAGCATCATCAGAAAAATTAACCGCCTCAATACCATTATAACGAGCTATATCATCTAGCATAATCATAAATTGTGGTGCCCCACAGATCAACGGTAAACCCAATCCGGTACTGTACACGCTACTAGTTATAATTTCTTCCTCAAGCGTACCGTCCGCAAGATGATCACGAAAAGTGTCTATAACGATGTGCTGCGATTCTGGAAGATACTTCTTCAGCTGGTCAACCTGACCTGCTAAATTTGAGACCGCCAATTCATACTGATCATAGACATTTGTTGTCAGTGTATTGCAAACTGAGGCGAACTGATTGAACTGTTGTTCAGTTAATACGTCTCCAGCGTAAGCAGGTCTAGTTAGAGCATGAACTGTTTCATGCATCAATGCAGCAGTAAGCTGATTCATCGACATAGTCCCGTCATGTGGTATTGGCACAATAATTTCTCGAGTCACAGGATCATACGCAGGTGAGTCTGATCCTTCCATAAATATCACCCTAGAGATATTGCCACTTTCCATCCCCGCTTGTATGAAAGGTTTTAGATTGTCAACAACGACTTCGAGTTGGTGAAATGTTTCGTTATCAACTGAGTCTTCAGCTGGCCTCTCTAGTTTCAGTTCGCCGTCTTCTACAGTAAATTCAGCAAAGTATTTCTTTTCGATCTGCTCAAATTCTCCATCCTCCCAACTGATTGTATCTATATAGGTACCCGCTGAGGTCTCTACAATATAAGGTCGAATTGACTCGCGATTATTAATATCATTAGTAAATTCTGCACCAGCCGGGGTATCAACTTGGTTGGCCTTATGAAGGACTTGGGTTGTCAAATCACTAGTTCGAAAATTAGCATCGTATACAGCTTGCTGCAGATCTGGCCTTGCCCTATCAACTGCTATCTCAAACCTTCCCTCGGCTGTTTCAGCAATGCCTTCCAGCTGAGCAACAGTATCAGCAACTGCTTCGTCATTGGTGACTGATTCCGCAAGATCAACGCCTTCCTCAGCGATATCTTGAACCCTCTCGTTACCAATCGATTCAAGTGTTTCATCAATTTTATCAGTACGTATGCCGTAGTTTAGTTCAGTTTCATTAATGGCGTCACGGCCTCTTAGAGCATCAACTGCTTGTTCAGCCTGCCTGCGGATCGGATCGTGATCAATATCATCCAATAGGCCTTCAACTTCATCGTCAGCGTACAAATTGTAGCTATTGTCAGCATATGCGATGGCATCTGCTGCAGCCTGACGATCAAGTGCTCGCTCTGTCTTCCTGCGTAGCGCATCATCATCAATCTCCTCAGCAATTTTCCGCGCTTCTTCAGCTTCAAAACTACCTCTGCTAGCAAGTTCTATCGCACGAGCCGATTCTTCAACATCGAGCAAATGCTCGGCGATTTTTTGCAACCTTGGATTCGTCATGCCGTCGACAGCTTCTCTTTGTTCCTCAAGGGTTTGTTCAGGAACATATAAACTAACGTGATCACCAAGGTTATAAATCGTGTTAACGTCTTCAATCGTAGTTTGTGCTGTCGACTCAGCTTTGTGATCATCATTTAGCCAGAAGAATCCTTTAGTCATAGCAAGCCCAGCAGCCAAGGTTGCAATCACCTTCTTGCCAGTATGGCGCGGTGCTTCTGGCCGGCCTGTTCGTGGTCGCTCGACGACCACCATCGGTCGCCATTCCGGTGCTGGCTCCTTATCGCTTGAATCTCCAAAACGAGCTTTTGGAAAGTTACGCTCTATTTCTTGATGGCGACGAATGGCATCATCAAGTTCTGCTTGTGATCGGTCTAAATAACTATCGTCTCCGTACCATCCCATCTCTTCATGTAGCATTCTCTGCGAAGCAATCGTATCACTCCATCTTTGTAAATAAGGGGGCAATTCTGCTGATTCAGATGCATCGTCAACCTGTTCTGGTGTTTCTTGTGGCATTTTTTGTTTATTTGTCTTTAACTACATCTTAATTTTAGCATTTTATTGCTTTAAAGTCAACTAGTAGTTTTCAGATAATTACAGTTCGTGGATGTTGAGGTAGCGTTCATAAGCATCAAGTCCACCATATTTCTCTACTGGTATGACTTTTCCAACATCGACAACAAATATCTTGTCGACTTGTGCAAGTAGAGAGTGTTTGTGGGTTACCATCAAAACAGTTTTCCCTTGCATAAGTTTATTTATTCCATCAAGCACTTTAGTCTCTGAAGCTACATCTTGAGCAGAAGTTGGTTCGTCAAGTATCAGAACTGGTGAATTCTTGAAAAACGCCCGAGCAATTGCAATTCTCTGCTTTTGACCACCGCTTAGATTATCTCCGCTATTTTTAACCATAGAATTGTATTTCTCAGGTAGTTTATCTATGAACTCAGTGGCAAATGAACCCTTTGCAGCACCCATTATCAGTGGCATAGGATACTTTTCATCAGGATTGGAGAAAGCAATATTTTCGGCAATGGAAAGCGAGAACAATTCAGGCTCTTGCCCAACGAGAGAAATGTTATTGCGAAGACTTTCAAGATTAATTTTGCTCAATTCCTGCCCATCCAAATATATAAAACCGAGATCAGGCTCTGAGAATCGGGATAAGAGGTTGAGCAAAGTGCTCTTTCCGGCACCACTTGGACCAATGAAAGCCACTTTTTCTCCAGCCTTGACTGTAAAGCTCACATCTTTAAGTATTTTTTTATCCTTAAATGAGAAAGAGACGTTCTTGAATTCTATTGTTCCTTTGACGTTCTCAAGTATTTTGCCTGATTCAATATTCTCAATATCTCTATCTTGTGAAATAACTTCATAGACTCTCCTGATGCGAGCATTGCTCTCACGCAAAGAGCCGATGGAATAGGAAAGTGTCTGTAAAGGATCATAGAGTTGTCCTGCATAAGTTACAAAGATGAGTAGATCACCAAAGCTTAGGTCGCCACTAAACACTCTGAGACCTCCTAAAACAACAATGACGGTAATAGCAAAAATGTTTAAGAACGTATTAACAAAACTAAATTCGTTACTTGTGACTAGCCGTTTCATCTCTTTTTTGAATAATTCAACAAACTTTTTTTCTAGTAGAGCAACTTGTTTTTTCTGTCGGTTGAATGATTGGACTATTGCACTATGATCAATCGATTCTGCGGTGTGGTTATAAATATCGCTATAGGTTTCTTCGACTGAAAAAGATCTCTGTTCTAATTTCTTTCCAAAATACCAAACCGACAGATAAAGAAACGGAACGACTGCTAAACTGATAAGAGTCATTTGCCAATCCAGAAACATTAGCACTGCAAAGGCACCAAAGATACTAAATAGTGACCTAAATATTGTTACCGTTGTATTTAAGATTATTTCTGCTACAGAATTCGTTTCAACATTTTGACGATAGACATAATCACTGGTTTGGAGTCTTTCCGAGCTACCTAATGGTATATGGAGTACGTGACGAAAGAATTGAGTTTTAATCTTGGCTGTCAATCGGAGCCCAAATCGAGCACTTACATAGGAATATAGGAAATCAGAAAAGCCTTGAAAGAAGTAAAGTGCAATATAGACGCCACCGATAATGAACAGTAGCTCCTTTGTACCGGTCAATGGCTCAAGTATGCTAGGCGCAGCAATGTCTCCAAATACCGAGTCTGCAAGAAGTTTTAACGGCCAGGGGTTGAGCAGAAGAGCTACTATACTAAATAGTGAAAGGAATACTAGAACAGCTATCCTCCACCAAGAACGCTTGAAATACGACATTAACCATTTCCGGTATTCTAAGTTCTTTTCAGCAATGATTAGTGGTTCCGCCATAACAACTGCTAATTATAGTTTATTTTGCTTATGTTTGGGGTTAAATGACGTTAATTGTGATCTAAATCTTATTTATGATTTCTTTATATTTGACTGGAATCGATGATTTGGTGTGCCTTTTCCAAGTCCCTGAATCAATAATCCGACCGAATTCCTTCGGTATGGCAATTCCATTCTTCACCGATGCTAAATATAATGCTGAACGAATTTCATCGGCTGTTGCAACACATTCAAAGGGTTTAATCTTTTCAATTCCAAGCAAAGCTAACCAGATATCTCTTAGTTTCCTATCTTTCAATAGATCCTTTCCATTGAATAGTTCGGTTTCAACTTCGCGCTTTGGGATAAATGCAATCAGCAAAGCATATACCCCAACGCATTTTGCACATTTACCACACCATTTAGGGTCCTTCTGCTTGATATCGATTTCACTATCGTTACATGAGCAGAAGTTGTTTTTATATTTAATCCAGGCTAGATCAGCAAATACTTCCGTTATCTTTAATTCACTCAGAGGTCTTAATAAGGAGAAATAGCTTACTGACGGTGTAACAAACCGTTTGATGTAACTCTGAAAATCAATTTCAAAATTGATGGTTTTCGAATATTGATGATTGATTTCCATGTTCTTGTACAGGACATTGCCTTCGTTTGCTGAAGATTCGTTGGAAGCAATTATGTATTGGCTTCCAGCTAATATTGCCACGCAAACGCTACGGAATGCCAGAATAGCTGAAAACGGTATGTGGCCCCATATTGTCTCTGTAGGCATTACTTTTGGATAAGTTTTAAACTCATGTGACTTCAAACTAAGCAGTTTGCAATCAGCGATTTTGGCCTGTTTTTTAGACCACTTCGAAGGATCGCTACGAAGTAGGTAGAAATCTAACTTAGCTTGTTTGAGAATTTCTATTGAGACAACAGAGTCTTTGCCACCACCCTGAAGAACGAGGCTTTTGTTTAAATTCGGTGTCGATGGTGCTGGAGGAAACTTATCACCTTTATGATAGGGAAATTTTGCGACAACTGACGGATCAATGGAATTAACATAGAGAAGCTCACCTAGTCCGTTGAGAAAGATTTTGTTGAAGAAATCCGCCTGTTCTTTGTTTATCTTAAATGGCTGCATGACGATATTGGGTGAAAGATAAAGCGAATAGTAGTAAACCCCCGACATTATATATAGGCCTTTAAGCGCATTAATAAGGGCGGCTTCTGAATAATCTCGGACAAATTTGAAATCAAATTTTATCTCTTCTGAAAAATATATCTTTTTATCTAAAGAAAAGTGCATAGTGAGACGTTTTTTACGACAATTAAATTCATAACTCTCGTAATAAAATGTTTTGTAGGGAGAGTTAAAGGTATTCTTCATGAGAGTCGTATGCTACGACTTAGTATCTTCTATATGTAGAACTGTAACAGTGACTATTCTGTCTGACCTCTGCGTAGAGTCCAAACATATCCTTGGCCTGGGACTTTTACACCTCTAGACCAGTAGAATCCTGGAGCTGCTGATGGTGCATTTGGTTGAGTCCTTTGTATTCCTGGCATTTTTATTTTCCTTTAACTAAATAACGATTTTATACTATGTCTATCAAAGCTATTAGTCAAACTATTAATGACCGACCAAGAACATAATGACCGAAGCAGTTAAGAAATATACCTCCGTAAGTTCAGTTACTACATAGCCCTTATAGTTATCAAACTTTTCATACTTGAAGACCCGTATTGCTAATGCCTGATAATAATCGATTCCTGGTGGTAATATCCCGAGTTTCTCCTGTATCCTAGAGAAAACACAGCCGTCGAAAAACATTAGACATAGCCTATAGACACAGACAAGAAGTGCATTTACCCAAAGTGGAAAAATAAATGGGAAAGCAAAAATAGGCAACCAGACTATCAAATGCCACCAAAATCCAATTTCATAGAGAATTGGATTCTTCACAGGGCTAATAAATACAATTGGTTTTTCAGTCTTGCTCATTCGGAATCAGTATAACTCATTGTCTTTTAGATAATTATATTCAACATAACAGTCTATGAGTTATGTACGTCAGGTATACTTGGACTAAGTTATGAATAAATTAGAAAAATGCTTGATAAGAAGTTGATTAGTTGGATTGGGTCTGTGAACTTTACACCAAGTAGAACTGAAACGGTGAACAAAATAATAATTCATTGGATTGTCGGCAATCTAAAGATAGCAGACAGAGTATTTAAAGATACAGACAGCAGAGTGTCAGCGCATTATGCCATCGAGGACAAAACAATTCATCAATATGTTGATGAAGGCGACACGGCTTGGCACGCTAAGATAGCTAATCCATTCTCTATTGGCATTGAACACTCAGCTGAACCAGGTAGAGATGCAACGAGCATGACGCTTGAAACCTCGGCAATGTTAATTGCTGATATTTGCATAAGACACAAGTTGGATCCGATAAAAGCAATTCAACCTCATAGCAAATATGTAAGAACCCAGTGTCCAGGCACAATTGATATCGAATTTCTTAGGAAGCGCGCGTCGGAAATTATACATCAAGACAGTCAGGCGAATTCCCGCTAATGCTTAAGACTATCAAAGATAAAAGCTACTGGGGCGAAGATGTTAAAGGTATTATCTATCGTTTTGAAACCAATGGGATGCAGGTAGCGCTGACCCTAGATGCTTGTGGTAGCGAGGGCGATGGATATGACAATAGAATCATTGATTTCGTGGTTGAAAACAATATTCCAGCAATGATTTTTGTAACGCCTAAATGGATTAAGAAAAACAGAGACCGATTTGCCGTGCTGACAAATAATGACCTGTTCAGTATCCAAAACCACGGATGGAGACACGTCCCCGCATCCGTAAATGCCAAAAAGGTCTACGGCATGCATGGGACCTTTGGAGTCTGGGACTTAAAACGTGAAATCAAGCGAGCAGAAAAATTCATATACAAAATCGTTAGACATAAACCAACTTTCTACCGATCAGGAGCAGCCTATTATGATGAAAAGTCTGTGGATTTCATTCGAAGAATTGGCTATCAAATAATGGGTTTTGATGTACTGGGCGACGCTGGTACTACGTACACTGCCAAACAAGCCGAGAGTTCAATAATTAAACGAACTCATTCTGGATCTATAATAATAGCCCATATGAACCACCCAGAACGAGAATCAGGTGAAGGAGTCGTTGCCGGCCTGACGCATTTGTTAAAGAATGGCTATCAGTTTATAAGATTAGATGGAAGTGGCGTAAGATTTATCTCCCATAGCTAATCAGGCTCATATACAACTTACCCCTAGCAACATACCGTTTAGTGTGGGTTCCGTATGAAAAATTAGGATTAGCAGTGTGTTGCATCCCTAAGTGGTAATTTAGTAGCAACTCTTCTGCATTTTTCGCTACATCCTTAAATGCTCTCCCATTTCTAGATAAATAATGAATATAGCCCGCGAATGTCAGGGCCGTTGTTCGGGCGGCTACTTCTGGAATCCAAAGTTGGTTTTTCTTAATTGCGTATCTATCAAGTAGCAAATTGGGAAGATTCTTGCCTATCTTTATCTGGGTTAAACCATCGCTCCATTCTCTACCAGCATCGGCGTAAACCCGTTTTACAAAATAAGGTGAATTTTTCTTAATTAGCATTTTAATACTTAAGTAATCCCCGAAGTATGACTCAAGAGCTAGCGCAGCAAAGGATAGTCTGACAATAGACTCAACCGCTGTCGGTGAATCTATATCCAGGTCCTGACATATAACTGGAGTGATTATTGCGAGCTCAACCAGATACCTGTAGCTGACCATATTAATGTAGGGAACGGCCATATCTACGTCTAAATTATGTTCAGTTAGACTCAATTTTCTAGCAAACTCTTGGCGATTAATCCTTATTGAAACTTCCTTGAGTTTATTTTCGTAATTTTGCAAATCTTTCTGAACACTTTTTTTTATTGTAGGTAACTTTATCTTTGTATTGTCTTTTTTCTGAGCAAGCTTTTCTTCTAGGTATTTTGACAGGTAGATATAGTTGTCTGTTGTGCTGATTTGAGTATGCCTAGTCATCGATACCAGTATTGCATAGATCGTATGCTGGGTTGTTTGTCTATTGCTCAATACTTCATATACTCTGTTAGTAATGGACTTATTACTAAATCATTTGGCTTTCATTTTTCTAGGCTTACTATGTAATGTTTTTTGTGTATTTACTGGTTGTGTAACAAATGGATATTTATCCGAATTTAGCTTTAGAGGCGGTAGTTACGGAAATAATCTGATAATTCGAATTGGCTCACCTGTGTTGTTCGTCGCTATATGCTGGTCAATTGCTAAGTACCTAGCAATTGACGCAGATCAAATTTGGCTAGTTGGTATCTACTATGTAATAACAAATACTTTCTGGCTGTTATTTTTTCAAAGGTTTTCTGTAACCAGTAAAGTGGAGCTTGTTACATTTTATACTCTAATAACTGCTATAGCATATCTACTTTATTCTAATGTAAATCTTGTGAGTTTTAATCTGCAGGACATTAACTTTGGATTGCTATTGTTAATAATATATCTCATACAGTTTGCTATCAACTATCGCTCAGATGAGGATAAAGATTGGAAAAGATATAATAAATGGATAAACAGCGAGTATTCAAAATTACACAGAAAATATGCTGGAAAATTACAGGAAACTGTTTTCAATAGCGCGATTTTAGAAGATGTATTTTTCTCGGTGATGTTAGTAGAACACTACAACAGACCAACAGGATTTCGAATTATCGAGCGATTGCTTTTTCCATTCGGGATTGTAAAGTCTACAGGGATTATGCAGATTACGTCTAAGACACCGCTCGACGACGAACAAAGTGTTGTTCTCGCCGTAGATAAGCTTGCCCCAATAACTAAAATTAAAGACCAGACTGCCGAAAAACTTATATCAAAAGCGTCATCCATCTATAACAACAGCGACTACAAAGACCTATTATTCCAGAACTATAATCTTATCTCTCAGCATAAGACTTGAATACTAAGCACATGCATTGACTAGTGCTGTAGTATTAACTAGTATTGAAATGTTCAATAAACAGAAAGGATATGACATGCCAGGCAAATACATGGGTGGAAAGTTTCCAAGAAGACCTAGAGAGTAGGAAGTAGCGCGTCAGCGCTACTTGATTAGATACATAAACAGAGATGCCAATATAAGGTAGTACTCGGTTATTTTAGTTATATGAAAAACATTTTCGTCTGTTAATTTTATTCGAAAAACCTTTTTGAAAAATACTTGGTAGTACTCTTCGTCTTTACCGAGTATATTAAATTTCTGTTGAAGTTTTGTAAGCACACAACCATCGATTGCAATAAGATGCATATCATAAAGTGTTACAAATAAGACTACCACCCAGAAGGGCAGTAGGAATGGGATAAAGTATACTGGCAACCAAATTACCATATGTAGATAAAACAAAATATTCTTAGTTAGCTTTGACATAGTAGCAGTTAGAATACAGCAACAGTCATCAAATAGAAATGTTGAGCATTGGTCCATCCTAGCTGTGGGTATTAGGACTTTTAGAAAATAATGTCTTTCAATTAGTGAGTGCCTTTTAATGACTAGGCAATGTGTTCATCTCTTCCTCAGTCCAAATACAATAACAATGCTTTTGCTATTTTGTTGAAGAAATTGATAGTACATAGGTTACATTACTACTACTTCTAATGCTAATGAAAGAAACGAAAGCATTATTAATTGACCAACACAATAGTAAATGCTAATGTCAAATCAGATAACAAAGAAAGGGTAAGCTATGCCGGGATATAAACCGCCAAAAAAAATTCCTCGACCACCCCGAGAGTAGACCTCCTTGTTAAGTGCATATCAAGCATGTCTGACAAACTAGTAGTGAGACTTTGTCGGAGTACTCGAAATTATCAGTTGGAATCCGGGTGATAATTATGGTAAATGTTTTCAATCCGCATCAACGAGCAAACAATGATTCCTTTTTATAAACTTGAATCCTTAATAAATAAGGTCATGAGCTCGCATAGTCCTAGAGTCGTACTTGTAACAGGTAGTATTGGAAAGTCTTCTACTAAACATGCTATAAGCAAAGCTCTTTCTAAAAGCTTTTCCGTTAATCAAAATCCGGGAGATGCCAACGGAGGTGATGAGCTTAGAGTCAGTTTTTTTGGCATTTGTTTACGTGAACTTAAATATCCTCCAAGTATTTGGGGATTATTCTATTGGCTAAATATAGGTTTGCTGATTAAATGGCGAAGTCACTGGTATCCATATGACATTTTAGTTCTAGAACTTTCAGAAACCGAATTCGTGAAAGACCTACAAGAATTAGATCGTTTTCTCATGATATTAAATCCAGAATTATGCATAATCACTGGAATATCTGGAGCCCACATGTCTCGAATGGGAAGCAGGAAATCCATTGTTAAAGCATTAGTGCATATAGCATCCTCAGCAAAGGCCGTCATTTATAATTCTGATCATAAAAAGCTTGTGCCTTTTAGTAATTTGCCTAATTTTTATGGATCTTACTCGATGAATGATGGGTCATACAGCAATCCTAACTTACTTGGCGGGGTACGCGCGAGTATCGCGGCAGCCCAGAAAGTCGCAGAGTACTTTGACATTAGTCTTAATGAACTAAAACCAATTCTTTCAGCATTAAAGCCTCTTACAGGCAGGATGAATACGATGATTGCAATGAACGGTGCGGTAGTCATAGATGACACATTCAATGCCAGTACTGAGGCGGTCATAAATGGTCTAGAACATGTCAGAACTTTCAACGACCTCTATAAAGTTGCAGTACTAGGTGGGATTAATGAGTTGGGCGAATATGAAGAAGATGAACATAAGAAAATTGCAAAAATTGCTAATGAAATAGCCGATTTAACAATCTTTATTGGAAGACAATTCAAAGAAATTGCATCAAGTTATAAATTGAATTCGAGTGTTTGGTTCAATAATTCACTTGAAGCGGGATTGTATATTAAAGACAATTGTCAATCTAACTGGGTTTTGTACGCCAAGGGCTCCCAAGATAAAATATTTGTTGAGGAAGCCATTAAACCAGTACTCAGTTGGAAAAATAGAAAAAGATTACCCCGACAAAGTAGATACTGGATGAAAATTAAGAGAGCATATTTTAAAAGTTAAGTATTGTTATTTAACGGTAATCTAGTGGCAATAGTTACTATTCATCAGGCTGTTGATTAATCCAAACAGTTGATCTTTAATTTCTGGATGTTGGTCGATATATATCCTATCGTTTTTGGTTAGTTTTATTATCGGCTTAGATTCACGCCCAGTATCAAGTCCTTCGCATAAGCCTTGCATATCAGCTGCATACTTGAGTGGAGGATTCGCATCAATAATATTAGTTTTATTGAATTTATATTCTTGTTTTTGAATTACGACTTGAGCCGCTACGTGAATACCAAAATAAGTGAGTTTTGATAGTCTCTTTCTACCAAATTCGTAATAGAAAGGTAGAGACGACTTCCACCATTTGCTAGATTTATCTAATCCTTTTAGTGCGTTTTTTACGTAATCTTTAAATGACTTAAAATTATTAGATTTAATCACTAATTCTTGATGCCACATTCCTATGAATTCATTACCCTTGATGCCGGCTATGAACCAACTTTCGACAATTGGGTATTTGGTTTCAATATCCGTTGCATAGATAGCCAGTTCAGTTACCTTTTCGTTTATTATCGGGTCTAGGCTTGCCGTACAAATTGTTGATGGATCCATCCAAATCCCACCATGCTTTTTTAACACCTCTAGGCGAATGAAATCTGTCATTCTTGTAGGGTTATTGGGGTCTAGGTGCCTAAGTGTTTTTAGATCAAATGAACAATACTGTTGATAGTTATTTAAGTTCATCAAAATTATTTCATAATTGGGATTGAAGTATTTCCAGGTTGATAGACATAGCTCAATAAGTTTCGGAATATCTTCTGAATGCCAAAAGGTATAAATTACCTTGGGTATACGCGCTAAATCAGACATGGTGTGTCTCTTTCTATTTTTTCTCGATTTTCACAGTGGCGTGACGAATTACCTGATTACCAAATATATAACCTGCCTGCACTTCTTCACTAACGACTTCTTGATTTCCGTTTCCTACGACAGAAACCGCCTCCATTGTGTGCGGATTAAAGACGTCACCTACTGTTTTTATTTTCGCAATCCCTAGACTAGAAAGCGTTGTTTGTAACTGTTTCTGAACGGCGTAAAGACCTTTCACATATTCGCTCTTCTTAAGGTCTTCAGGAGTATTTGTAATTGCGCGGTCTAAGTTATCGATGACAGGTAGTATTTGCAAGATTACTTCCGTTTTAGTAAAAGTCCCGATTTTGACTCGATCTTCATCGGCACGACGACGGATATTAAACATGTCGGCATGTGTTCGTTTGAGGTCTTCTTCAAGCTCGGCAATACGAGCGAGATCATCTTTCTTGCTCACGAAAGCACCTCTTCGAGACTGCTGGCTGTGTGGCGAACTAGGTTCATTACCTGACGATAGCTTTGGCGAGTTGAACCGAGCACACCGATGTAACTATGATCAGAATATGGACTACGAAAACGACTAATAATCAGACTGCACTGACTGCTTTTGCCAATTGGGTTTTCAGCTCCAATATATACGCTCAATGGTTCAGCTGGTGCTGCTTCGCGAAGCCAGTGATCGAGATGGTCGATTAAATACCCAACTGCTCGCATACCTTGTCCTTCAGCAAACTCGGGTTGAGCAAACAACTGTTCGAGACCACGAGTATAAATAGTAGGCCCCATCGTAGCGAGACCAACGTTCCGGGTCATTTCAGATAGACTATTAACTGCAGTGCGAATAACCTGCTCTGGTTCGCCGGCATGCTCAACTCTGCGATCAATCACTTGATTAGCACGCAAGCCAGCTGGTTTTTCTAACTTATTCTGCATCAATTCTTGGGCTATTTCATTCACGTAATAGCGATAGCCTTTATCTGTAGGAATGCGCCCAGCACTAGTATGTGGTTGCTTAATATAACCCATATCTTCCAGTCTGGACATTTCAGCACGGATTGTTGCTGGGCTTACATCAAAAACTTTGGCCAAAACGACACTTCCAACCGGCACGGCAACTTCGGCATATTGTTCTACAATCGCCGCGATGATTTGCTGTTGTCTGTGTGTCATATTCATATTATTTAGACCTTGTACCGTCGTATTCTCAACCTATATAATGGCTACCGAACCAAAGTCATTTTAGCACTCTTATACGTACAGTGCCAACACTAGCCTATTAAGTTTTGAATGTCTTTGAGAAGTTTTTCTGCAATCTGACGTCCGATGTCACTACTACTCGCCCCCTCAATTAGCTTTTCGGCAGTTGTCACGGCATCATCGATATCATCGTTAACTAAGAATTGAAAAAACCTACTTGATAGTGCCGTTCGCAGTTCTTTTTTCGCAGTATGAATTCGTTTCTGAAGCTCATCATCGACAATATCACCACGATCTGTCAGCCGTTTCATCCAAGTATCATAATCTGGAGGGACTATAAAGATAGCACGTGTATCTGGTTTCGCTCGCATGATTTCTTCTACCCCTTGCACATCAATTTCCAGCAATGGGATTTTGCCACTTTCCTGAGCATGTTTTAGTTCGTCAACACTCGTTCCATAGACATAAGATTCATGCACCCACTTAGCTTCAATGAAATCACCATCATTTAGCTTTACTAACATCTCTTCTTCACTAACAAACCAATAGTTCACCCCATTTTGTTCAAGCTCGCCATCGTTTTCTCTTGGTGGTCTAGTCGTATGACTAATAACATAATGATATTTATCGGTCTCGAGTAATCTATCAATAATCGTATTCTTCCCACCACCAGTAATACTGACCATTATTACAACCGGGCTTTGGGCGAGGACTGCCCTGCTTGATTCACTCATGCCATATGATTCAACTGCGGTTTGTAGCTTATTCATATTCGTATTATACCTAGTCCTTCCTTAGTAATGCACTAAATGCTTCTGGGGGGATTTCGACTTTACCGAATTTTTTGTAATCAAGGAGGGGATGACTTCCCCTCCTTGGCTCAGCTTCGCTTCGGATCCACCCTTCATATGGGGTGATTTTCACTGAAATAAATCCATTGAAAATCACGATCAATCTTTTCTTAGTAATGCACTAAATGCTTCTGGGGGGATTTCGACTTTACCGAATTTTTTCATTCGCTGTTTTCCCTTCTTTTGCTTGGCCCAAAGTTTCTTCTTTCGGCTAACATCACCACCATACAAATGGGCAGTTACATTTTTTCCTAATGCCTTCACATCTTCACGAGCAATAATTTTGCCTCCAATTGCTGCCTGCAAGGCAACTTCAAAAAGTTGACGAGGGATGACATCTTTCATTTTCGCAACATATTCGCGGCCCCGTGACACAGCTTCTGATCGATGGACCATCTGACTCAAAGAATCGACCACTTCACCGGCCACCATCAAATCAAGCTTAACCAGGTTTTCTACTTTGTAACCTGATAATTCATAATTGAAACTACCATATCCGCTGGTAGAGCTTTTCAGAGAATCATAGAAATCTGTCAGCATATTAGCAAGCGGTGCTTGAAACGTAATGAGAGCAATCTTGTTATCTAGATAACTAATATTATCCTGTAACCCGCGCGCGCCAACAATCAGTTCTAGCACCCTACCTAAATACTCTTTCGGGACAACTATTTCTCCTTTAATCCATGGCTCCCGAATCTCAGCTATTTGAGTTGGATCTGGCAAATCGCTAGGACTCTGAAGTTGTAGTTCTTCACCAGTCGTCAGCAATACTTCGTAGTCGGTACTAGGATTAGTAATTATTAATTCAAGATTGTAATCACGCTCTAGTCGTTCCTTAACTATCTCCATATGAAGTAGACCTAAGAAACCAACTCTGAAGCCATTTCCAAGCACTGCACTATTCTCATTTTCCCATTGGAGAGCAGCGTCGCTTAATTTTAGTTTGGATAGAGCATCTTTAAGCTGAGGATAATCGTCGGCGCTATCAGGGTAGAGACCAGCATATACAAATGGTTTTACTTCCTTATAGCCAGCTAGCGGTTTTTGTGAAGGGTCATCAGATAAAGTAACCGTATCACCAACTCTAGCTTCCGCGACTGACCGCAAGTTTGTAACAACATAGCCGATTTGACCAGTTTCAAGCAATGGCAGAGATTTTTCCTTTGGCGTAAGGGCACCGAGCTCTAGTGCCTCGCCTGCAGCACCCGTTGCCATCATTGTAATGCCAGATCGATTCTTTAAAATGCCATCAAATATTCGCACGTATAATATAACTCCCCGATATTCATCATAGAAAGAGTCAAAGACCAAACCTCGTGTTTGTGGATCAGCGTTACTATTTGGGGATGGTATTTGTTCAATTACTGCATCTAAAATTTTCTCGACATTCTGACCTGTTTTGGCACTTACCTCAATTATGTCGGTGCGCTCACAACCAAGTAATCCTATAATCTCCTCTGCGACTCGTTCAGGATCAGCGGCTGGCAAATCGATTTTATTCATAACAGGAATTATTTTTAAATCATGCTCTAAGGCTAAATAAACATTGGCGAGTGTTTGGGCCTGAATGCCCTGACTTGCATCAACAACTAGTAATGCACCTTCAACAGCAGCGAGGCTACGGCTAACTTCATAACTGAAATCTACATGTCCGGGAGTATCGATTAGATTAAGTGTTTTACCCTGATAATGCATGCGCACCGGCTGGAGTTTAATTGTAATTCCTTTTTCGCGTTCCAGATCCATCTGGTCGAGAATTTGGGCTCGCATCTCCCGCTTTTCGATTGTTCCAGTCAATTCGAGTAAACGATCGGCTAGAGTACTCTTACCATGATCGATATGGGCGATTATACAAAAATTTCTGATATCTTTCTGATTCATAGTCTAGGTATTGTAACAGGGGTAATGGAGCTAAGCTACTAGACTAACGGAAATCTGAAAGGTTCAATGGCTTAAAGAACCACCTTTTTGCCGTTGAAATAACTAGTTTTGCTTCATTCAACCCAGCTATTGAGCTTGCGACGATATAAGAAATACCGCTAACTAATAAAATAGCGATGAACTTCGGAGCCATAGTAAAGAATCCAACATCAGCTACTTGTAGAGGAAAGACAAAACGGACCATTCCATATGTAGCAATAGCCATGACAAAGGTGGCAAACATAATCCTGAACCCAGCAAAGATTAGCTTTCTATTTATGATACTTCCAAGTCTGAAGTGTAATATCAGCAAGAGTATTATCGATTCAATTGCTGCAACCACAGACTGCGCGAAAGCTAATCCGCTGATGCTGTTATCAAATCTATCCACAAACAAAAAAGCTAGTGCAATATTCAAACCAATTGCAAAAAATGAAATATATAGAGGTGTCTTGGTGTCTTGTTGGGCATAATAAGCTCTGGTTAGAGCATGGAATAGGGCGCGGAATATTATCGCCCCAGTAAACCAACCTAGTGCTGCTGCGATAACTTCACTTCCCTGCCCTAAGTAAAGTCGCACCAAATATCCCCGCAACAAAAAGGCTATGACCGAAGCCGGAAGTGCGAACCACAAAATACTTCCCAACACATCGCGAATTTCTTTTCTAAATAAATCAATACGGGAACTTGCAGCGCGTTTAGTGATTGAAGGAAACGAAGCAGTTGCTATAGCCACACCTATCAATACTATAGGTTGGGCCTGCAAGTTATAGGCGTAGGCATAACTAGTGATCGCGCCAAATCCAAGGAAGCTAGCGATAAACCGTTCGACCATGGAGTTGATTGCATCAATACCCTGGTCCAAACTCCGAGGAAGGATAAGACGTAAGACTTGTTTGAATCCTTTATTTTGCCAGAATATTTTTGGTTTATATTCGAACCCAAGTCCAATCATCCCAATGACATGGACCATAAGCTGGAGTAGAGATCCCAGAGCCACTCCAAGGGCTGCACCGATAATTCCTAGGTGTGGAGTAAAGAATATTATTCCCATAATGATTCCAAAGTTATAAATAATCGGTGAAATCGCAAAGAAAAAGAACCGCCCAGAAGCTTGTTGCATTGCTCCAAGTACTGTTGAAATAGAAAATATGAATGGATTGATAGCGACGATTCGCATAAGCGCCGTAGCCAGATCGTGCCTTTCTTCATTAAAGCCAGGGGCGATTGCGTGCATCAACAGACCAGCAAAAACAAAAACTAATATACTTCCCACAAATGTGACTATTGCCATTAGATTGATGACACTTGATGATAGTTCCCAAGCTGAAGTTTTGTTATTATTCTGCATTCTCTCCACAAATACTGGGATGAAAGTAACACTCAAAGCACCAGTTACAAGGAAATAATATAGGAGATCAGGAATTGAGAATGCGGCCCAATAAGCATCTAGAACACCGCTATTTAGCCCAAAATTAGCGGCTAACAATCTATCTCTTAGCAGACCTAAGACCGCACTTAGAAAATACGACCCACTCAGTAAAGCAGCCGCAAACCCAACCGATTTATTCTTACTAATTCTTGAGAAAAAATTCATACTTAGCTATAGCCTAACAGAGGAAAGAATGGTTTGCGAGCGATAATCTAATTTAAGTCGGCAAGGCAACCGTTTTTGGAACTTTAGTACCCTTAAACACCTCTTTTACTTGATCGGCATCGACTGTTTCTTTGTCTAGTAACACATCGGCAAGTTTCTTTAGGTAACTTTTATTTTCTTTAATGACAACCTCAGCCCGATGCGCTGCTTCATGAATAAGTCCTTCAACTTCAGCATCGATTATCTTGGCGGTGTCTTCAGAATAAGGTCGATCATGCACCATTCGATCAAACATCAACCCCGAACCCTGTTCGGTGTTGAACACCATGTCACGCAGACCAGTACCCATACCCTGTTCCACTATCATCTCTCGTGCTAATTCTGCGGCTTTTTTAAGATCGTTTCCAGCTCCAGTAGTTACGCTGTTATTTCCATAAATAATCTTCTCGGCAACTCTGCCACCAAGTACCCTAGCCAAGACGTCTTTATATTCATTAATGGAATGGTAACTTTTGTCTTCAGGAGGGATTGCCCATGTGACTCCGCCGGTGCCACCACGGGGAATGATTGTCACTTTGTGGATAGGGTCACTGAGTGGCAGCACATGACCAACCAACGCATGGCCTGCTTCGTGATATGCGGTCATCTCTTTTTCCTTTTCGTTCATAATCTTATTCTTACGCTCAGGACCGATTGCTACCTTTTCAAACGCTTCTGTAACATCTTTGTTATCTATGACTTTCTTGTCTCTTCCGGCAGCGATAATTGCTGATTCATTTGCAATGTTGGCAAGGTCGGCTCCAGAAGATCCAGCTGTTTTAGCGGCTAGAGAGTCGAGGTCAACATCTTTGGCAACAGGCTTGTCCTTGAAATGAACGTTTAAAATAGCTTCTCTATCTTTACGGTCAGGCAAAATAATATTAACCCGCCGATCGAATCGCCCTGGACGAAGAAGAGCTGGATCTAACACATCAGATCGGTTTGTGGCTGCAAGTACGATTACATTTGTGTCACCTTCGAAGCCATCCATTTCAACCAAAATCTGGTTAAGGGTTTGTTCCCGCTCATCATGACCGCCGCCCATTCCACTACCCCTACGGCGTCCAACGGCATCAATCTCATCGATGAATATTATGCATGGTGAATTCTTTTTTGCTTTAGAGAACAGATCACGAACCCGTGAAGCACCAACTCCAACAAACATTTCGACAAACTCTGAACCGCTAATACTAAAGAAAGGAACACCTGCTTCACCTGCTACTGCTCTGGCTAACAATGTCTTTCCAGTTCCTGGCGCACCGACAAGCAGAACACCTTTAGGTATCTTGGCTCCAATGTCTAAGAATTTCTTAGGGTATTTCAGGAACTGAACAACCTCTGCCAAATCTTGCTTGGCTTCTTGGTTACCTGCTATCTCGTTGAAATCTACTTTCTTTTTGTCATTGCCATAAACACGCGCCTTACTCTTGCCGAAGTTCATAGCTTGATTTCCCTGTCCTTGAGCTTGACGCATCATAAACCAGAAAAATCCGATAATAATGAACACTGAAATAAACGGAGCGGCAACACCAAGGACAGTTACGAAGCTACTACTCTCAGGTTCGACTTTGTAATTGAATTTCTTGGTATCAACACCGAGCTCTTTGAGTGAAACATTGGATTCTTTTAGGCTCTTAAGAGTTGCCTCATCCTTGCCGTCGACAGTTATTTCCAGAGCATTCCCCTTTTGAACAACCGTTTTTATTTCTCCATCATTTGCCCTATCCGATAGTTCGCTCAGACTAATTTCTTCTAATTTTGGAGTTTGTTGTGAAAAAAGGAAAACCAATCCTACCAATGCAATTGTGGCAATAACAAATCCTGCGGTTCTTGAAACATTATTTTTCATACGTATATCCTATTCTACACGACCATCCCATTTTAGCTAAACCTCAAGAGATTCTGTGGATAATTAGGTCTTGTCGATCAATTTTAGCATGAAGCTTCTTGCTGAGGTGAATTATTTTATTTGAATCATTTCGGTTGGAAAACACAAGCAATTTTTCAATCATTGATGCCGATAGTTTTTGCTTATCATGAATTACTCCACTATGTTCTAACCCAGTGCGTAGTATTTCCTTGGCCACACTGGCAGGTAATTCAGCAATGAACTTCCTTGAAATATAGAGATCACTATCATTCGATTGGACATGTTCTTGATAGATATTATCTACCAACCTATCTACTTCATAATTGTTCTCATCTACTGCCTTTATATAGGTTTTTAATTGAGTCAGTTGATTACCCAGCTTTGGAATATATGCATGTCTGACTCTATTTCGTAAGAATTTAGCATCATTATTAGAACTATCCTCAACGAACTCTAACTTGTGCTTAATGGCATAGTTATATATTTCCTGCTTAGAATTCTTGATTAGAGGGCGCACGATTGTGTCGGTATTTCCAAGTACCGACAATCCCCGTCTGCCAGTCCCCCGCAAAAGATTAATAATCTGTGTTTCTAATACATCGTCGGAATGATGTGCTGTCATAATACAGATTGCATCGTGTTTTTTGCGGACATTTTTTAGAAATTCCCAGCGTGCCGTACGTGCTGTTGCTTCACTAGGTGCTGTACCTAGCTCTGCTTTGCCAAGTTCAAACTGCAATCCATA
>WPCG01006043.1_pt1 | contig 52168 bp, 51 predicted proteins | sample 5403311 | NCBI WGS metagenome assembly WPCG01 (sample SAMN12869467, study PRJNA574797) | sludge metagenome | isolation source: wastewater treatment of Control | place: China:Beijing | collected 2019-05-17
AGGAAAATAAGTCTTAGGAACTTATAAACTTAATCAGTATGATAAAGCACTCTATTTGAGTGCTTTTAATATGCTAATATATTAGCGATAATTGACAAATGATATAAAAAATGCTAAAATATAAGCACTATGAAAAATAAATTTGATATCAGTGATTTTGTACCTGTAATTACAGAACAACAAATAAAAAGTGAACTTGTATATAGATTTAAACAAAGAAGAAAGGAATTTGGAATCAGTCAAAAAGAACTCTCTATAAGATCTGGAATCAGCTATGCTTCTATTAGAAGATTCGAGACAACTGGAGAGATATCACTTGCAAGTTTGTTAAGGATAAGTACTGTAATAGATTGTTTAGAGGATTTTAATGAACTTTTTAGAAATCCAATTATTAAGGATATAAGAAGATGAATATAAATGTAAAAAGACTTATCGTAAAATATAATGATAAAATTGTTGGTTATTTAGAAGAGTTACCTAACAAAAAAATAGGATTTCAATATGATCTTGATTGGATAAAAAATGGATTTTCTATTTCTCCATTTCATCTACCACTTACGAATCAAGTCTTTATATCAAAATCTGAGTATTTTGAAGGTCTTTTTGGTGTATTTTATGATTCTCTACCTGATGGATGGGGAACTTTATTATTCAGAAGAATGCTTCAAAGAAAAGGTATTAATTATGACAAAGTATCCATTTTATCTAAGTTATCACTATTAAGTAGTAATGGATTAGGTGGTTTGACATATGAACCATCTCAAAATAAAAATGATATTCAAAACAAATATGATTTTGATGATTTGTCTAAAGAGATTAATCAAATATATGAAAAACATAAAGATACAGAAAACTTTGATCTTATCTACAAATTGGGTGGAGCAAGTGGTGGAGCAAGACCAAAAGCACATGTTAATATTGAAGGTGCACCATGGATTGTTAAATTTCCCTCATCCATAGATCTAAAAGATATCGGATTTTTAGAGTATAAAGCGAATGAAATGGCATTTAAGTCAGGCATAAATGTTAATGAATTTAAGTTGTTTCCATCAAATGAGCATAAAGGATACTTTGGAGCGAAACGATTTGATCGTGTTGATCATAAAAGAGTTCATATGATTTCTCTATCATCCGTGCTAGAAACTACACATCAAATACCTAACCTAGATTATTCACATCTTTTTCAAGTGATTCAACGCATTTGTATTGATCAAGAGGATATATATGAAGCTTATAGAAGAATGGTATTTAATGTCTTATATGAAAACAAAGATGATCATGGAAAAAATTTTGCGTTTATTTATGATGAAAAACTAAAAGGGTATAGATTATCCCCTTTCTATGATATTACGAACACACCAATCAAAATGGAACATGAAATGACGGTATTGGGGAAAGGTAAACCTAGTGAAGAGGATCTTTTGGAGATTGCTAAAGTTTTCAAATTATCTTCAAAAACCTGTAATAATATAATAGAAAATATAAAAAATGCTATAAAATATCAATAAAAGAATGGCTATTAAAAAGATAAAGGTATCGCACGTTGTCGTGATACCTTTATCTTTTTTTAATTGTTTATTTAACTATAGAAACTAAATTAATTTTTTTTCATTGACAACGCTTACATTATATGATAATATTTATTTAACTAATCGATTAAGTAATTAATAAAAAAATTACTTAACAAGATGGCGAATAGTCGATTAAAATATAGGAGGAAATGATGAAGAAATTTATTTTTTTGTTAGTCGTTTTATTGGGATTAACTACATTAGTAGCATGTGGTGGTGATGATCCACTCCCAGAAGAAATAATTTTAAATGGCATCAATATAAGTGATGCAACAGGGCAAGGTACAGAAAGTGATCCATTTTCGTTTACTGTTACAGAAGATGACAATGTATCTGCAGATATTACAGTAGCACCGTTGAATTTTATTCCTGATTTGACTTTTGAATTTGTTGAACCAAGTGGTAATGGATTTGAAGTTGTTAATCAAAGTAGCGTAACGGGGATACAATTTAATACAGACAATGATTCGAGAAAACTGAGTGTTAAGGCAGTTACTTCTGGAACTTACTATATTAAAATTTCACAAGATTCTATTGCAGTTTATGTCGAAATTGTTGTTGAAGCAAAAGAAGTAGAACTTCCACCTATAGACTTTACTCAAGACTTAAAAGTTCTAGCAATAGGAAACAGTTTTAGTGAAGATGCGATGGCTTATTTATATGGAATCGCTGATGATTATGGTGTGGAAAATATTGTATTAGGTAATTTGTATATAGGTGGTGCAGAATTATCTCAACATGCCAATAATGCTGAAAATGATGCTAAAAATTATACATATCGTAAAAATGATAGTGGTTCTTGGGTTAGTACAGCATCACAATCCATTTTAGATGGACTTTTAGATGAAGACTGGGATATCATTACTATTCAGCAGGTTAGTGGTAAAAGTGGTAGATCTGAATTTTTTGAACCTTATTTAACTACACTTATTGACTATATTCAAGAAAACAAAACAAATGAGAATGCACGTATTTTATGGCATATGACCTGGGCATATCAAGAGGATAGTTCACATGGTGAATTCCCTTATTATCAATCAGATCAAATGACAATGTATAATGCCATTATTTCTACTTATCAATCTACAGTTGCTCCTAAAACTGAAATAAGTGGTATGATTCCTGCTGGAACAGCTATTCAAAATGTTCGTACAAGTTATATTGGAGATACAGTAACACGTGATGGATATCATTTAAATTCAAGTGTGGGAAGATTTACTGCCGGATTAACGTGGTTTAGAGCAATAACTGATTTAGAAATTACAGATATTACATATCGTCCTAGTGGTGTTACAGAACATGATTTAGAAATGATTATAGAATCTGTAAATAATGCAGTTATGCACCCATTTGAAGTCACAGATTCAACATTCACAGATCTAGAAGAACCAGAGGAACCAGATTTAAATGTATTACCTATTGATTTTGTTTTAGGATATTGGTATCCTTCAACGCATAATCGCAGTTCAACAGCTTTAAATCATGTAAACTTTATTTCAAGTGAACTACGTATATCTAAAGAAGATTTACCTGTAGGTACTAAGTTTGAAGTTGAAAGTGGTTATCAGTTTAGAATTGTATACTTTATGAATATTGATGGATTATTAGATGATAATGTAAGAACAGACAATTTAACTGGATCTTTAATTGTTGATGATACTTTCTGGGGAGATTTTGAATACATAGGTATTAATATTTCTCCGACATCAACCACAGATTTGACAAATCTAGTTGAAGATGTTGCAAGTAAGTTTGTAGTTTCTGTTCCATATGAAGTTATAACCCCAACTCCACATGTTGATGAGCCATTGTCATTTGTGAGTGGGTATTGGTTTGATAATCAAACAGCACCAAATCCTGGTGTAGATTCATTCTCTCAACAATTTGGAGCATCAAGTATATTAAGTAAAGCATACTTTGATGATTATGCAAGTATTACAATAGCTGATGGATATCAAGTGAGATTCGTATTCTTTACATATGATGAACAAGGTACATATACAGTAATGCATAGAACGGCCAATACAACAGGATTAAATGTTCTTGATGAAGCATTCTGGGGTGAGTATGAATATCTTGGATTTAATATATCTACAAATCCTTATTCAGACCTTTCTGGTGATGTAGATAATTTAGCTACATATATTACATTTGATGAAGAGTTACCAGTACAATATACACACGAAGATACACCATTAGAATTTAATAGTGGTTATTGGGCAGATGGTGCAACACAACCAACAACTGGAACTTCATCATTTACATTAGGATTCTTATACTCTAATGTATTAAGTCGCACAGCGGTTCCTGCTGGAACAGTCATCACCATTGAAGCAGGTTATATTTTACGTATTAGTTTCTTGACTTTTTCAGAACAAACAGGATATCAAGTTGTTAAACGTACAAATAATTATTCTAATGAAGTGATTTTATTATCATCGCTTTATGAAGATTACGAATACATCGCATTTAATATCGCAGCATCTCCATCAAGAGATCTAAGTGCTGAAGCAGCAACTGCAGCACAAGACATAGTAACATTGGCACCATTTAGTGATACATTAGTTCCTCATGTTAATGAAGAAATAACATATAATACAGGTTTCTATGTGACAGGTAGTGCAACTCCTGATACAACATCATCAAATGCTGTACAATTTATTTATTCTAATATCTTTAGTAAAGATTATTTTGAAGCAAACACATCAATGGTGATTGAAGATGGTTATCAAGTTAGAGTGGTATTTTTAGATTATGAATTCAATACATATACAGTTTTACTAAGAACCGATAATCTAACAGGCACTGTTGTCTTTGATGATACTTTCTGGGGAGATTATGAATATATCGCATTTAACGTTTCTTCAACATCTTATACAGATATATCAGCAGAAGTAGAAACAGTAGCAACTAAAGTTACATTTGTTGATCCTACAGAATAAAGTTTAATAATAAAAGAAATCATAGAGAGTTATTATAAAATCATATATAGCTCTCTATGAAAATATTTTAAAGTAAATGCATATCCATTTAAGTAAATAATAAGTAAATAATGAAAGACATAAATGTTATAATTAAGTCATCAAGATTATTTGAGGAGGTAAGCCATGAAAAAAATATATTCAATCAGTATGATCTTATTTGTTATTTTAACTTTAGTTGGGTGTAGTTCTAAACCATCGTCTATAGTTTTTTTAACAAATAGAACAGATTTAAAAAATACTGTTTTAAAAGAAGCTACTGAACAATTTAAACTTGCTTATCAAGATAAAGGTTGGGAAGTTAGAATCGAGACTATTACAGATTACGAAAGTGTTGTTACAACTAGATTAAGTGGTAACAACTACGGAGATGTTTTATTAATTCCGCAAACCATAGAAGCAAAATATTTAGATAGCTATTTTGAATCATTTGGGACTGTAGATGAACTAAAAGAACAAGGATGGAATGGTGTTTCTAGTAAAGCATTTCAAAATGAGGTCTATGGTCTACCCATAGGATTAACTTCTGCCGGTATTATGATTAATTTAGATGTTTTTGAAAACGCAGGGATAAATCCAGCAAATCTAACAACACCGGAAACTTTTTTGCAAGCTATGGAAACTATTCAAACTTATGGAAAAACAAATATTAATAATTGGAAAGCTGCATTTCACACTCAAACAGCAACAGGTTGGGGTTTAACTCAATGGGCTGCTGGTGTAACGACTGCTGCTGGAGATAGCAATTATACAAATTATGAACTTCCATGGGATAATAATGCATTTTGGAATCATTCAAATGATGAAGCAGGACGTATTGGTCAATTATATGAACTACTTTATGACCTTATTGTAGCTGATGTTGTTGAATCTAGTCCAACGATTGATAATTGGGAAGAAAGTAAGATTTGGTTTGCACAAGGTAAAGTAGCTGCGATGGCTGTTGGGACTTGGGCAATTAGTCAATTTGACCAAGTCGCGGAAAGCATTGAAACAGGCTTAAGTGATCATATTGGATATATGCCATATCCTTTTACAGCTAACGATGGGGAAATTTATGCATCAGTAGCTGCAGATTATACAATTGGTGTTGCTAAGAACTCAAGAAATCAAGAAATTGCAGATGCATTTGCATCATGGTTAATTGAAGATTTTAATTATGCATCAAAAACAGGAAATATTCCACCAAAAGAAGGATCTCCTTATCCTGATAAAATAGCAGCATTCTCAGAATCAGGAGTAATATTGGTTGAAGAAACTCCTGCTACTATAGACATTGAAGGAGCACTTTCTTTAGCTGAAAAAAATGCTTCAAGTAGTCAAACTGATGAAAAGAGAATTGCATTATGGGATCAAATATGGATTTCAGATTTTGCTGCATCAGCGTTTAATGTAAGAGATAACAATTCAAGTGTGACATCTAAAGAACTATTAAGTACTATACAAGATAAATGGGATAATGGAGTTGCTGAAGTTATTTCTACTTATGGCGAAAAACCCACTGGAGGAGCATAACATGAAATCACAAGTAAAAATGAGTGATATTGCTAAAGAATTAGGGGTCAGTACTGTAACAGTTTCTAAAGCTTTAGGAGATAAAGAGGGTGTAAGTGATGAGCTTAGATCTAAAATCAAGGCTAAGGCTCAAGAATTAGGTTATACCATGTCTACAGTTTCTAAGGCAATGCGTACAGGCAGACAAAATAATATTGGTATTTTAATAAGTGAAAGATATTTAGAAGAACATTCCTATTATTGGAATTTGTATCAAAACTTATTGGTTCAACTCATGAAAAAAGGTTATTTTGGCATTTTAGAAATTATTACAAGTCAAAATGAAAAAGAGTTGGTTCAACCTAAAATTGTCACAGAAAATAAAGTTGATGCAACTATTATTGTAGGTCAACTTAGAAAAAGATATTTAAATAAAATCACTTTAGAAACACATGGTAAAATTATGTTTCTAGACTTTTATGACCTTTATCTGTCTGTTAGTTCAGTGGTTGCTGATAACTTTAATGGTGGTTTTTCCTTAACAAAGTATTTAATTGAGCAAGGTCATAAAGATATCGTTTATGTTGGTGACATTCATGCGACAACTTCAATTATGGATCGAGCAATGGGTTATTATAAATGTATGCTTGACCACAAATTAAAACTTAGAGATCAATGGTTTATTAGTGATCGTAATGAAGATGGATTCTTAATTGATCCTCAACTTCCTGATGATATGCCAACTGCATTTGTTTGTAATAGTGATATTACAGCTAATCGCTTATATGATGTCTTAAAAAAACATAATTATCGCGTTCCAGAAGATATCTCTCTGGTTGGTTATGATAATTTCGTGACACTTTCAAATAGTGATTTGGAAATTACAACAATGGAAGTAGGTCTTGATAGACTAGCTCAATCTGCTGTTATGATTGTTGACGACATTTTAAATGATGTCAACGTACGGGAGAGAATTAATTTAAGTTGTAAACTTATAGAAAAAGATTCAGTCAAAAAAATAAGCACATAAAAATAAACATATAGGAGAAATTAAAATGACATATCGGGTGCAAAAAAAAGTAATCACTATACTTTTTTTAATATTGCCAATTGCACTATTATTAATATTCACCTACTTACCTACTTTTTTGGTTGCACTTTTTTCACTGCTAAATTGGAGTGGCTTAGATGAGCCACAATATGTTGGATTGGATAATTATCAAGCAATATTTCGTGATCCTGAAATATTTAAACCGCTTTTAAATAGTTTATATTATTTCGCAGGTGCAATTATACAAATGGGTATTGCTTTATTTTTAGCTACGCTTTTAAGTTTCGAACTTAAGTTCAAAAATATTTTTAAAGGGATTTTATTTTTTCCTTATTTGATTAATGGAATTGCTGTTGGACTCATATTTACATTTTTCTTTAAAGATAATGGTGTCTTAAATGCAGTGATTGCCATGTTTGGAACAAATGCAACAACTGACTGGTTGAGAATAAATGTCTTAAATAATGCTCTACTGGCAGGTGTATCAGTTTGGAAGTTTATGGGATTTAACTTAGTGATGTTTATTGGAGCGATCCAATCTATTTCTTCAAATGTATATGAAGCAGCAGAAATAGATGGAGCAAATAAATTTCAAATTTTTAAATTCATTATTTTACCTTCGATAAAACCAATAGTATTTTTAAATTTGATTTTAGCAATCAAAGGTGCTATTAGTGTTTATGAACTACCCTTTGTGATGACTGGTGGTCAATGGGGAACATCGACATTTGTTATTAAGACTATTCAAATTGGGATTAGTGGAAGATATCTTCAAGTAGGGCTTGCATCAGCAATGTCATTTGTATTATTAGCAATTATTTTAGCAAGTACATTTGTTCAAAAATTAATTTTTAAAGAAAAAGAATAAAGTTATATGTATAAAAAATGAAAGAAGACATGACTATGATAGCAGGGCAAACAAAAAAAACGTACAGAAGAAAACTTAATGGAAAAGAACTCACTTTTTCTATATTAAAATATGGTGTAATGGTTATAGCTGTGCTCTCAGTTATTATTCCATTGTTACCTATATTTTTAGGATCATTTAAAAGTAATATAGAATTTTTAGAGAGTTCGGTTTTTTCAATGCCTTCCAGCATGAATTTTAATAATTACATACAAGCATTTACAGATGGTAATATGTTAAGAGGTTTTTTTAATACCTCTTTAATCATGATTATCTCATTAATTATTTCTGTCTTAACAGGAGCTATGACAGCATATGTGATTCATCGCTTTCGTTTTAAGGGACACTCTTTAATTAAAGGTTTATTTTTGGTTGCTGCATTACTACCTGCAATCACAAATAATATTGCAATATTTCAAATGGTATCATATGCAGGTTTATTTAACACAAGATTAGCAGGTATTTTATTATTTTCAGGAACAGATATAATCTCAGTGTATATAATGTTGCAGTTTTTAGATCATGTCTCTGTATCTTTAGATGAATCAGCTATGATGGATGGAGCAAATTATTTTACAATATTTTTTAGAATCATATTGCCATTATTAAAACCTGCAGCAATAACGATTGCTATTATTAAGGGTGTTGCTATTTATAATGATTTTGTAACTCCATATTTATTTATGCCATCTTCAGAACTCGCAACGATTTCTACGGCATTATTTAATTTTAAAGGTCCTTACTCAGCACAATGGGAAGTTATTAGTGCTGGTATTATCATAACTGCTTTACCTATATTAGTTGTATTTTTGATTTCACAAAAATGGATATATAATGGATTAGTTTTAGGATCCGTTAAAGAATAGAAAGTTGAGGAAAGACAAACATGGCAGAATTAAAAACCAAACAAATCCCTTGGGAAAATCGACCTAAAGAAGATTTAAGCCCAGTTTGGAGATATTCAAAAAATCCGATTGTAAAACGCTATCCTGTTAAAAATATAGCAAGGATTTTTAATAGTGCAGTTATTTTATATAAAAATGAATTTATTGGAGTTTTTAGAGCAGAACAATATGACGGCGTACCATTTTTATATGTGGGATATTCTAAAGATGGTATAGACTGGATATTTGAAGAAGAGAAGATTAAAGTCTACGATAAAAATAAAAAACTTGTATCTTATAAATACATGTATGATCCAAGACTTGTTACTATAGATGACATACATTATGTTGTATTTTGCACAGATGACCATGGTGCAACACTAGGCATGGTTTCCACAAGAGATTTTAAATCATTTCAAAGTATTGATAACCCATTCTTACCATTCAATCGCAATGGAGTATTATTTCCAAGAAAAATCAATGGGTATTATATGCTCTTATCTAGACCATCAGATAGTGGTCACACACCTTTTGGAGATATATTTATTAGTCAATCCCCTGATTTAAAGTATTGGGGAAATCATAAATTTGTTATGGGTAAAAATTCACTTTGGTGGCAAAATGTAAAGATTGGTGGAGGAAGTATACCAATAGAAACAGATGAAGGATGGTTAATCTTTTATCATGGTGTTACTAATACTGCAAACGGATTTGTATATTCTATGGGTGGTGCAATTCTTGATATTAATGATCCATCAATCGTTAAATATAGATGTAAAAATTGGTTGTTAACACCAAGCGAAGATTATGAGGAAAAGGGGTTTGTACCTAATGTTATCTTCCCGTGTTCGGCTCTATATGAGAAAGAAACAGGACGTATAGCAATTTATTATGGTGCTGCAGATTCATATATTGGATTAGCATTTACTAAAGTAGATGAAATCATTTCGTACATAAAAGCTTATGCAGAAAATTAAGACAAATATATTAAATCAATTATATAAAGATATTATTCCTTTTTGGAAAAATTATAAAGATGAACAATATGGTGGATGGATAGGATTTGTAAATCATCATGGGATAAAAGATATCTATGCAAAAAAAGGGAGTATGCTACAAATAAGAGTAGCATGGTTTTTTGCAAGACTTTATAAATATGATCCTAAACAAGAGTATAAGGATTTAGCCAAACATCAGTTTGATTTCATATTAGAACATATTGTAGATAAAGATTATGGTATTGTTTGGGAAGTTGATTATAAAGGTGTCTGCCTTGATAATACAAAGCATTTGTACTATCAGTCATTTGGATTATTTGCAGCTACTCAATATTATGATAGTTTCAAGGATGAAAGAGCTGCTTTGTTAGCACATCAGATCTTTGATTATATTGAGAAAAACTTTAAAGATGAAGAAGGATATATTGAGCAAATAGCATCAGTTGAAAATAGATTATGTGATAATGGTATCAAAGCAGATCGAACAATGAATTCACTGCTTCATTTAGTAGAAGCATATACAACTTACACAGAAGTTTTTCAAAAAGAAGAATCAAAAAAAGTCTTAAAATCACTATTAGATTTATTTGAGCATAAGATTTATAATTCTGAAAAAGAAAGACTTGAAGTTTTATTTGATCATCATATGAACTCAATTGTTGATTTTCATTCATATGGTCATGACATAGAAGCAAGCTGGTTACTTGATTTAGCAGTAGAAACTTTAGATGATAAGGATTATAAAACTAGAATACACACGATAACTGATAAGCTTTGTAAGCATGTTTATGAAAAAGGCATGAGTCAACAGGGCATTAAAACTGAAAAAATTGAGGATATCGAAGATGATAATTATATTTGGTGGGTTCAATCTGAAGGTGCAGTTGCATTTTTCAAAAAATGGATTTCATCAAAAAATGAAAGATATAAACAAGTAGCGTTTGACCTCATAAATTTTATTAATGACCATCAAAAGAATAAAAAACTTGGTGAAGTGTATTGGAAAATAGATAAAAACTATAAACCTGATTTATCTTTACCTATGGTTTCAAATTGGAAGTGTCCATATCATAATGGACGTATGTGTTTTGAAATTTTGGAGGCGATAGATTCTTATGAACAAAGCATTTAAAAGGATGATTAAAAGTCAAAAAAAATTATTGAGCAAAAAGAATAAAATTAAAATAAATAGATACAACGGATTATTTGATCGTTATACAAATCCAGTTTTGACAAAAGATCATGTACCTTATGAGTGGAGATTTAACTTAAATTTAGAGGAAAACCCATATCTTATTGAAACACTTGGCATCAATGCGGTTTTTAATAGTGGTGCAATCTATTTTGATGATCATTTCTATTTAATTGCAAGAGTAGAGGGATATGATCGTAAATCAATCTTCTGCTTAGCTAAGAGTAAATCTGGTGTGGATCAATTTGAATTTATTGAACCAATCCTTTTTGATAGAATGAATGATGAAACCAATCTTTATGACATGAGATTAACAAAACACGAAGATGGATATATTTATGGTGTCTTTTGTAGCGAATCTCAAGATACATCTTCAGAAGATCTCACAAAAGCTATAGCACATGCAGGGATTATTAGAACTAAAGATTTAAAGAGCTGGGATAGACTACCAAATCTCGAAACCAAAAGTCCCCAACAAAGAAATGTTATTTTACACCCAGAGTATTTAGATGGACAATATTTATTCTATACAAGGCCACAGGATGGGTTTATTGAAGTTGGTCAAGCTGGAGGTATATCAGCAGGTTTATGTAAGGATATAACAAAAGCAGTAATTAAAGAAGAGATAACTATTGATCACCGTATTTATCACACGATATCTGAATATAAAAACGGTGGTGGTATAGTTCCTATTAAATCTGATTTAGGATGGTTGCATATCGCTCACGGAGTTAGAAAGACTGCAGCAGGATTAAGATATGTCTTATATGCGTTTGCATGTGATTTAAATAATCCTATAAAAATCATTGCAAAGCCTAGTGGTTGTTTGATGGCACCAGAAGATGACGAGCGAGTTGGTGATGTATCAAATGTTTTATTTGCGAATGGAGCTATTGAAAAAGATAATTTAATCTATTTATATTACGCCTCATCAGATACAAGATTGCATGTTGCAACTCTAAAAAAAGAAGTGTTAATGGACTATATATTTAATAATCCGAAAGAGATGTTTAATACATATGATTCAACAAAACAAAGAATATCTTTAATAAAGAAGAATATGGAGAAAAAAATATGAAAAAAACTATGATTATATTATTGTTTGTATTAGCTGTTGTTTTATCAAGTTGTCAGGATTCTACAACACCTGAAGATTTAACTGATGAAATAGCACCAGTCATCAATGGAACTAAAGCATTTTATCATGAGATTGGACAAGAAACGCCAGATTTTTTAGATGGTGTATCAGCTTTTGATGAAACAGATGGTAATGTAACGTCATCCATTGTTGTAGACAGTAGAACAGTTAATTTAGGCATTGAAGGAACTTATGAACTTACTTATTATGCATATGATGAATCAAATAATCGTGCAAGTGAAACTGTAGATGTTGTCGTAAGTCTACCAGATTTAGTTGATTTAACTCCCCTTAATTATCCAGATAGAGATAATTTATTAAAAGCTGACATCATATCTGAAGTTTTACTTGGAACTCCTGATGCAAATCTTGATGTCATGCCACCTTTAATTACCATTAATTACAACCAAGAAGCTGCTCAAGATTTGACTTGGAAAACTTCATATGATATTGAACTTGCACCACAAGATTATAGTAGAAAAACTACGATTGGATTTAATGTGTTAGGAAGTGGCCAATCTATTTATATCAAATTGTTGACAGCTTCAGATGAATTAGTAATTGAAAAAGAAATTGCATCTACATTATTATGGAGAGAAGTTACTATTGAAATACCTGAAACACAGCGACATTTATTAACTGAAAGATTAACCCTATCTATTATCACACCTAGACCAGTTGCTAGTGGGCAAGCAGGCAGTGTAAGCATATCAGGTATTTGGCTAGAAGGTGATAAAGAACCAGCAATTAAAGTGATTTATGATCCTTTATTATTTGATACGATTTATGAAGTAGATTTAAGTAATATGGTTAGTGAATATGATAGTTTTGATCTTGTAGGATCAACTTATGAAGCTGCTGATGGATTAATTACTGCTGTTTATGATTCTGAAACTGATACAGTAACTTTTACTAATAATGGTTTCAATGATTGGGCTTCAATGGCTTATGTCATTCCAAGTAGATACACAGATAACGAACTTATTCCTTTAAATCAAGTACAATATGTTGTGATTGAGTTATCAGTAAGTTCAGGAGCAATTGTAAAAGGGCAAAATGACTGGAGTTCAGGAGATTTATTTGAGTTTGGTGAACCAGATGATGGTAATATCCAAACATGGATATTACCTGTTGGTCCAAATGGTTATCAAGCATTTGCAGCAGTTGTTATTGCACCTAGTTATTTAGAAGAAGGTACTGAATCATCAGTTATCATTTTGCATAGTATAAAATTAGTCACACCAATAATGGATGATGAATCATGAGAGTTTTAAAAAGTGTAATAAGTATTTGTCTATTTATTGTAATAACAGTACTTATGAACTTTCATATAGAAGCCACAATTACTAAAGATACACCATTTGTATTCGTAAAAGATGGGCAATTTTATGTAGGAAATGATGAGTTTAGATTTATTGGAACAAACAATTATTATTTAAATTATAAGGATGAGACAATGATAACGGCGGTTTTAGATGATGCTGAGGAAGCTGGATTCAATGTCATCCGTATGTGGGGGTTCTTTGATGGAGATGGCTCTTCAATAATTGAAAATAAAGCTTGGATGCAGCCATCACAAGGAGTTTTTACAGAGCCATCTTGGGCTGATAATGAATTTGTTAGTGCTTGGGATCGTATGGATTTTGCTGTCAGTGAAGCTGCTAAAAGAGATATCCGATTAATTATTGTATTATCTAATTACTGGGATGATTTTGGTGGTATAGCAGAGTATGTCAATTGGTATAATGAAAAATATGGTTATACACAATCAGATAGTGAATACGCACAAAAACATGATTTTTATACCAACGAAGAAATCAAAGGTTATTATAAAACATATATTAATTATTTAATTTCTCGAACGAATCAGTATAATGGAAGAAAGTATGTTGATGATCCAACTATTTTTGCTTGGGAGTTAATGAATGAGCCAAGAAATCCAGTTTTAGATGGAGGGGATATCACTGATGTCACAAATTGGGCTGATGAGATGAGCACATACATTAAGGAAAACCTTGATGACAGACATTTGATTGCTTTAGGTGATGAAGGTAGTTTTTATAATAGAGCAGAATGGGATTATGAGCAACAAGCCCAACATATCTATGATGGTAGTGAAGGTGTAGATTTTGAAGCCATATTAGCTTTAGACAATATTGATTTTGGTACGTATCATTTATATCCTGAATCTTGGGGGATTAATCATAGTCACATGGAATGGGGTATTAAATATATTCTAGATCATATTAGTGTTGGTAAAGAGTTAGGTAAACCTGTTATATTAGAAGAGTTTGGCATTAGTGCAAATCTTGGAAGAAACAGAGAACTTATTTATGATCAATGGTTAAAAACTATATATGAAAACGATGGAGCAGGAGCTATGTTTTGGATGTATGCAAGTATTGATACAAGTGATAATGCCACTGTCGAAGGATATTATCCAGATTATGATGGATTTAGGTTAGCAGAACTTGACGGAGCTTATCCAGAACTTGATGTCTTAAAACGTTATGCAAGTATATTTGCTGGAAAAATCGTTGAAGCAATCGACAAGATTTATGTAACATCACCTTATACAACAACAGGATTTATTGAGATAGAAAGTGACCTTTATGAAAATCAAATGTATCCGATTGAACTTGTTGTTGAATCTAATAACATTATTGATCATGTGGATATGTTTATTGATGGAGATTACTTTGAAACATTAGTTTATGATGAGAATAGCAAGTCTTATAAGTTATTGTTTAACATGAGGAATATCTATAGAGGGAGTAATGTTAATATAGACTTTATTGCATATACTAATCAAGAAGAAATCGTATCAGATACGATTGAAGTTAGACGTTTGTTAAGATTTGAATACACTATGGAGGAACAGTTTACATTTGAAAATGATTATTTAGTAGATGATGTTCATCTTGAATATTATGGAGCGTATAACGCTGTTTTCGAATCAGTTGAATGGACTGATTTAAATGGTGGAATGATTAAAGTAACAGCAAATCATGATAAAGATCATTTCTGGTCTGAAATGAAATTAGAAGTTGTTAATCTTGATGTTGATATTCTTCGAAATCATTATATCTTAACTTATGATGTATATTTTGAAAAAGATAAGCTTATCGAAGGTGTGTTAAAACCGACAGATGAAGCTTATGAAACAGCACCAGGATTTAGACATTATGCAGGTATCGATCCAGGTTGGGCTAAAATTGGGCTAAATGACAATAACATCAAATACTTTGATTTAGATGAAGTGGTCATCAATGGTATGACATATATTAAGCAAAATGTAGTGATTAGATATAATGCTAATGAAAATCAAGATATGCTTGTTTTAGGCATTGTTACAAACCATTTATTATATGATGGTGATTATTATATTGATAACATATCATTTTATGGTAGAAGTGTATCAGATGAAACTTTTGAAGCAAGTGACTATATTGATTGGCGTTTAATTCGTGAAGAAGAAGCACTTCGAAGACAACAAACCATATTAATTGTTAGTATTGTTGGTTCTATTGTTTTATTGGGAGGTTTGACAACAGGCTTCATATATTACAAGAAAAAGAAAAAGATTTAGATAAAAAACAATATAAAAAAAAGGGGGTCTTTAAAAAATTGTATGGTAAAGACTAAATAGACCTTTCCAAAATTGTATGGTAAGGTAAAGGCACTTCGAGTGAAGTGCCTTTTTTATTATGTTGCTCGAAGAGTAACATAAAACCACCTGCTATGCGGGTGAGACCAGAAAAGCGGAAGCGATAAACAAAAAGAATCCTCTTGGTTGGTATAATGGACATAACCAATTGCCTTACACCAATCAAACCAAGGAGGATTCTATCAACGATGTCAAAGAGAAACGATGACACTAGTAGTTTATCACACACAAAATGGAACTGCCAATATCACATTGTATTTTGTCCGAAATATCGACGAAAAGCAATCTATGGTAAGCTAAGAAGTGATATAGGTAGATATTTGAGACGACTTTGTGAATACAAAGGCGTAGAGATAGTCGAAGCACATGCCATGAGTGATCATATACATATGCTCGTCAAGATACCACCAAAACTAGCAGTAAGTTCATTCATGGGATATTTGAAAGGCAAAAGCAGCTTGATTATATTTGACGAGCATGCAAACTTGAAATATAACTATGGATCTAGACACTTCTGGTCAGAAGGGTACTATGTTTCGACCGTAGGTCTAAACAAAAAAACAGTCGAGAACTACATCAGAAATCAAGAATTAGAAGACCAAGTGAAAGACAAGAGAAGTCTAAAAGAGTATAAGGACCCGTTTACGGGTAAGTAAGGGTGACAAAGGCAATTGGGCAAATAAAAAGACCCTCAAATGGGGGTCGCCAGTAATGAGTCTTGAAGGCGATGAGAAAAACCGCGCCTTGAAGACGTGGATTTTTATTAACTAGGAAATTCTAATTGATAATTTAAATAAGAACAAACAGAAAAAACTCATCATAAATGAGTCTGTAAAAAAACAAAAAATTAATCTATAAGTTTAAGATAAATATCTAAAGGCACAAACTGCAAATTACCACAATGACTACAAACATCAACAGGAAAAGCAGCGCCTTCAGTTTCCATAAAGTGAGCATAACCAGAAAAATTAACAGTAAGTTCAAATCCACAATGCAGACATTTCATATCAACCATGATATCAAAATTAGGTGTTGATATAAATGCATTAAATGAAGCGGCAGGACCAGTAATGAGTCCCTGTTTAACAGCTGATTTATATTCAGCATACAAATTCTTTTTTTGAACAAAAGACATATGCGCAGATTTAGTTTTAAATAGTTTAGGCATCGCTAAATAACCTCTCTTTTCTGTGATTTGGTAGATATGAAGCATCAAGATTTAAAACCATAGTAGAACCACACTGACATTTAAAAACATCATAGTGATAAGTCTTAAGTAGCAAAGTTCGAAAGTGAAGTTGACGTTTAAGATAAGCAATAGAATTATAGGGTTAACTAACTTTAACTCAGAGGCGATCTTTCGTATTGTTCGATTTGAATAAAAACCGTAATAACGGATTAGATGAAAAGAAAAGCCTATGACTTATATCATCAAGGCAAGCCAAATGAAGTATCTGAAATTACAGAAAATAGATTGAATGGAAATGGAGTTATCTCTATATACTTTTAGATTAGATAGTTTAGCGAGCTCATTGTTAAAGACATGTTCACCATGTTTACGAGCAAGTTCTAATTGATCTTTAAATTTATACTTAATCACTATAGGTTCCATAAATCTATTATACAGTGTGACGTTAAAAAGAAAAAGGCGATTTTAATCGCCACTAGTGAATTTATTTACTTTTGTTCTATGCTTTCTTTTATAATTTTATATTTTATGATAAAATACCATAAAGGGGCGATTTTATGAAATTTTTACTGATGTATAATCCAGTAAGTGGACGTTCTAAATTTAAACATAAAATTAAATACATCAGGAACTTTTTCTCGAAGAGAAATTTAGAGTTGGACGTTTATGAATCCAAAAAAGCAAGCGATTTAGAGAATTATGCATATCATCATGTGAAAGATTATGATGTCTATTTAGTTTCCGGTGGAGACGGGACAATAAATGAAGTCGTAAATGGCATGATGAAAGCAGATACCAGACCATCACTAGCTGTTCTTCCGAGCGGAACGGCCAACGATATAGCAGCTATTTTAGGTGTACCCAAGTTATTATATTGTGCACTTAGAATGTATACTAAAGTTAAACCAGTAATGATGGATATCAATCAAATGAATGATCGCTATTTTGTCTATACAGCAGCTTGCGGTTTACTTTCTAAAGTGAGTTATGATGTTTCAAGAAGACACATTAAAAAATATGGATATTTAGCTTATGTGTTTTCAGCTATGAAAGATTTTGTTCATGATTATAATTATCCTATTAAAATTGAATACAATGGAGAAGTATTAGAAACTGATTGTATGATGGTATTAGGTTTAAATTCTAATAGAGTAGGCGGTATGACTCTAATTAATTTTTCCAAAAGTAAATTAAACGATGGCTTGTTTGAGTTAAGAGTATTTACGAGTAGAAGAAAGTTTAGAAGATTTCGATTAGCTTCTTCATTTATTAGAGGCGGAAAGAAATTAAGAGAAGATTTTCATCTTGTTAGTAATCACTTTAATATATCAACAAACGACGATGTCATATGGAATGCAGATGGTGAGTTAGCTGATCATGGCAATGTTGTCATAAAAACTTATAAAGAAGCACTCAGTGTCTATGTTAGTCCAAGAAGAAGAAAGAAGCAGTTTTAATAAAAAAATGATAAAAAAGGATTTTATAATCCTTTTTTGTTTATTTTATAATTTGAAGCATTTATGAAATAATAATTACTTAGAATTTATTTATGTGTGTTAAAATAGTGTCAAAAGGGAGTTGATGAAATGTATCCATATTTATTACCAGAATTATTAGGATATACAATTGCAATGTATGATTTAATGATCGTAATTGGTATATTTTTAATGTTACTATATGTTATCCATCGCTTTGAAAAAGTTGATGGTTACTCAAGATCTCAAAGTAATAGAATCATTGTTCTTATAGGGATTAGTTTAATATTTGCGCTATTGTTTTCATATGTTTTAGATGGTGTGTTTCACTCAATTAAAGAAGGGGAACTTTCATTTGGAACCATCAATTTCTTAGGAGCACTTATTGGCGGATTCTTAGCATTTATAATTTTGATGAAGTATTTCTATAAAGATGAAAATAAAAATATGATGCAAATTTCAAATACAGTTTTAACAGGTGTTGTTTTAGCACATGCAATTGGCAGAATTGGATGTTTCTTTGCAGGATGTTGTTTCGGTATACCTACATCATCTGTATTAGGCGTGTTCTTCGAGCATGGACATGCTCATGATTTATATCCTGATACAGCTGTTTATCCAACACAACTTTTTGAAGCAGGATTCTTATTCATTTTATTCATTAGTTTGAATAAAATGAGATCTTTCAAAAATGCTGAAACTCAAGTTTACTTAATTGGTTATGGTATATGGCGTATATTAATAGAGTTTATTCGCGGGGATGATAGAGGTGTTTTAATCCCTTTGTTTGAAACACAATATAATGTTTTTCCAACGCCATCTCAAACGATAAGTTTACTCATGATTTGTTTGGGTGTTTTCATTATCTATAAACACAAAAAAGCAAATACAAAAATTTAACATAGTTATGAATCATTGAATAAAATTAGCTTACGAGTGTGATATTCATGAACGAAAAAGAACTAGCATTTAAGCCCTTAATTAAAAAAATAAGCATAATAACGGTCGTTGTTCTCATTATAATTAGTGGCTTTTTTGAGTTTAGTGATTTTTCAAGCAATAAGGATTTTCTTATGTTAAATCAAACGTTGATAAGATTTTTAAGTGGAATTTTATTAATTATTATGGTCAAACATCTTGGTTATGGAAGACTTTTTCAGTTTAAAAATATTCGAAAAACGTTAATTTTCATCTTACCAGCGCTTATTATTTCAATTAATAATTTTCCGATCATTGCTTTTTTTGAGGGTAGAGCAGTTTTAACAGATCCAATGTATAGGGTATTTTTATTTCTACTGGAATGTATAAGTGTCGGTTTTTTTGAAGAAATCATTTTTAGAGCAATTTTACTATTTGTTCTTTATAACATGCTTTCAAAATATAAGTTTGGTTTATATTTTGCGATCTTAATCTCAGCTGTCATATTTGGTATATTTCACTTTTTTAATTTGATTAGTGGGGCTTCATTTGTGGACACTTTATTACAAGTGGGATATTCTTTTTTATTAGGTATTATGTGGGCTGTAGTATATTTAAGAACTAAAAACATTTGGTTTGTTATGGTATTGCATGCAACATATAATTTTTTTGGACAAGTTATGTTTTATTTAGGTGAAGTGCAAAATAGATTTGATATATACACTATTATCATAACAGTTGTATTTAGTGTATTGGTAAGTATTTATATATTAAGTCTAAAAAAAGATATAAGTGAGAGTGACTTTTTAAAAGCGAAGTAATATTGCTACTTAAAGTTTATATGTAAAAACGCATGTATATTAGTTTATACATGCGCTTATTTTATACTATATTATGTCACAGGATGTATATGTGTCAGTTTATTAAAACTAATTTGTTTTACAGAACCTTCAATAGCTTTTCTAAATTGCATAATGTGTGGTTGAACGTCATGTTTTTTCCAAGCATCTACAGAATCCCATACTTCATAAAACATGAATATATGTGGATTTTCTATATCTTGATGTAAATCATATCTAATACATCCAGGTTCATTTCTTGTAGGGCCCAAAATCTTTATAAGTTCTTTTTTCACAAATGCTATCTTATCACTAATCACTTCAAATTTCACTATCATTGGTAATTGTTTAGTCTCCATACAAACTCCTTTTTTATTTGGTTTAAAGACATCATAACATTAAATTTCAATTGAAACAAGTCAATTAACCTTCTTAAAAATGCTATATTAAGAACGAAAAGCACCTACATTTTATGTATCATGTTATAATAAACATAGAAAAAAGCTTATATATAAGAGTTGATAAGTGAGGCAATCATATGAATCTTAAATATTATCTAGAGGCAGAAAAAGCTTTAAAACAAAAATATAACATTAATCTTTTAGAAGACGTTTTATTAGGAAATCAAAAAAGAGTGATTTTATATGCAGACATAACAAATAAAAATTCTGTTGATCTAAGCGTTATATTTGGATCTTTATCTATCATTGGATTAGAGGATCAACCCCATATAAAATTATCAAAACTGCTTTCTTTTTTTGACTATAACAACAAATACGCTGAAGTTTCAGGTAATGACATTTATAAAGATTATGTATATAAAGAAATATACACGTTTGAACAAGATGCAGATATATCATTTCCGATTCGTTTCAAACAAAAACGCATATGGATTCGATTAAATGCATTTAGAACAAAAGATGAGCGCATCCGTTTGTTTTATTTATCTAATGTTACAGAACTATTGAATCAACAAGAATTAATTTATGAAAAAACACACAAGGATTCATTAACTAAATTATTAAATAAATATTCATTTGATTATCATTATGGATTAAGAGTTCAAAGAGAAAATGCACATCTTCTTTATTTAGATTTAGATGATTTTAAACATATCAACGATAAGTTAGGTCATCATGTAGGAGATGAGTATTTAATTGAGTTTTCAAATATACTAAAATCTTTTGAGACAGATATGAATAAATTTTATCGTATTGGTGGAGATGAGTTTTTAGGATTATTATTTTTACCAGAAGACGAGATTAGAAAAGTAGCTGAGCAAATTCTAGATAAAACAAGAGCTATTTGCTCGAAGACTTTGACCATGAAAGTAACGGTATCTATTGGGATTATAAAGTCTTTAAAAGGTATTGATTTAGCAAAACATGCAGATAAACTTTTATACGAAGTAAAAAGAAGAGGTAAAAACCACTACTTATATGCTCATGAACCAGTAGATGATTAAGATAAAATACTTCAAATAGATTGTTATTAACATATAAATATGATATGATTATTTTGCTTCTTAAAGATGAACGAGATAATAGGAAGCTAAAGTTAAATCAACGCCTGTCAATAATGATGGTTTGAACATATTAAATACTTACTTATAAGTGTCTTAATTTTATGCATTCAAAAAAGCGCTGTATAGCTTTTTATCAACAGCGCTTTTTTTGTTGAATTCATCATAAAACTATTTTACAAGGAGTATTAAATGACATTCAAAGAATTAAAAATTATCACCCCTATTTTAGAAGCAATTGCTTTTGAGGGTTACGAGGAACCATCGCCAATACAAGTGCAAGCCATTCCAGTATTATTAGAAGGACATGATGTTTTAGCTAGTGCACAAACTGGAACAGGTAAAACAGCTGCTTTTGCAATACCAATTATTCAAGCGATTCATCACCAAGGTGTATCATTTGAATCAAAGAAATATATACAAGCTTTAATATTAGCACCAACAAGAGAGTTGGCTGAGCAAATTAAAGATAGTTTTAGAGGGTATAGCAGAGGTTTAGGTATTAAAACTGAAGTTGTATATGGTGGAGTATCACAAAAACACCAAGAACAAGCCTTAAGACGAGGTGTAGATGTTTTGATTGCTACACCTGGTAGATTAATTGATTTAATGAATCAAGGATTGATTAAGCTAAATAAAGTGAATTTTCTGGTCTTAGATGAAGCTGATCGCATGCTTGATATGGGATTTATACACGACGTAAGACGAATTGTCGTCAATATTCCAAAAAATAGACAAACGATGCTATTCTCAGCTACGATTCCACCAGAAATATTAAGATTAGCAAATGAATTACTAACGAACCCTGTTCGTATTGAAGTTACACCACCAGAGGCTATGATAGATAAAATCAAACAAAGTGTTTATTATGTTTCTAAAAAAGATAAATCTAACTTACTTTTAGACTTACTTGTTAACCCAAAACTTAATTCTGTATTGGTATTTACTAGAACGAAACATGGAGCAAACAAACTTGTTAAAGAATTGTTATCATATGCTGTTAAGGCGGATGCAATTCATGGAAATAAATCACAATCAAAAAGACAACAAGCGTTAACTGATTTTAAAGCGGGTAAACTTAGAGTTTTAGTAGCAACCGATATAGCTGCTAGAGGTATTGATATAGATGAATTATCTCATGTAGTAAACTATGATTTACCAGAAACACCAGAAACATATGTTCATCGTATGGGGAGAACAGGAAGAGCCGGACTTTCCGGAGAAGCTTATATGTTTTGTTCTCAAGATGAGAATCATTTATTAAAATCTATAGAAAAGCATATCCAAATGTCGATTCAAGTCGTAGAAGATCATCCATTTCATGTATCTAATAGATTAAATATAATTCCAAGTAATCAACCAATCCAAAAAAAATCTCGTGGAACATTAAAAAATAGAACAAAGGGAGTATCTAAACCATTGAAAAAGAGTTCATATGATAAACAAAAGAAATCTTATCAAGCTTTAATTGAAGAACAAGATCAGAAGAAGAATGTCTATAAACGTTCAGAACAACCAAGAAAAAAGAAAGTTGTATTAAAAGATGATGATAGTGAGAAAAAGAACAATTATAAATCACAATCAGGATTCAAGAAATCTTATGGTTCTAAAGATGATGATCAATATGGATCAAATTTAAAAAAATCATATGCACCAAAGAGCAAATCAAAAGATACATATGATAAGAAACCGTATCAATCAACAAACTCATCAAGTCAAAAGAAATCATATACACAAAATAGAAAACCAAACACATATTCTAAATAATCTCATTAAATGAACTCAGTTTTCGATAAACTGAGTTTTTATTAAATCAATCGGTCTATCATTTATAGACGATTACATGTTATAATTATTTTGATAGAACGACTCACATTTATCTTAGATAAACATCAAAGATAAGTGCATAAAAACAATTTAAACTTACAGGGAGAAAGGATTTGACAAATGAAAAAGAAATTGATATCTATGTCTGAATTTGTTGCTAAAATTCCAAGTGGTTCAACCATAATGGTAGGTGGGTTTATGAACATAGGAACAGCTGAAGAGATTATTGATGAAATATTAACATCAGATATTAAAGATTTAACCATTATTTGTAATGATGCTGGTTTACCAGGAGTAGGTGTAGGTAAGTTAATCGACGCTAATAAAGTTAAAAAATTAATTGCCTCACATATTGGTTTAAATCCAGTTGCAGGTGAAAAAATGACAAATGGTACGATGATTGTAGAACTTATGCCCCAAGGGACTATGGCTGAATGTATACGCGCAGGTGGTGCTGGATTAGGAGGTATATTGACACCTACTGGCATAGGAACAATTGTTCAAGAGGGTAAAGAAGTTATTGAAGTTGATGGAAAAAAATACATTTTAGAAAAACCACTAAAAGCAGACTTCGCATTCTTACTAGGACATGTTGTTGATAAGAAAGGTAATATTATTTATAATAAAACAATACGTAATTTTAACCCTATTATGGCAACTGCAGCAGAAACTGTTGTAGTGTTGGCGAGAAAGATTGTAGACGTTGGTGAATTAGATCCTGAACATATAGTCACACCACATATATTTGTTGATTATATCGTAGAAGGAGGTAAACAATGAATCCGAAAGAGTTGATTGCGAGAAGAGTTGCAAAAGAATTAAAAGATGGAGATGTTGTAAACCTTGGGATTGGTTTACCAACTTTGGTTGCTAATTTTGTTGATCATAAACTAGACATTACATTTCAATCCGAAAATGGTATGTTAGGATTAGCTGCTGCGCCAGAAAAAGATCATGAAGATTGGGATTTAACAAACGCTGGAGGAAGACCTGTAACAATGTCTATCGGTGGTGTCTTTTTTGATAGTGCGACATCGTTTGGTATTATCCGAGGTGGACATGTTGATGCGACAGTTTTAGGATCACTTCAAGTAGATGAAGAAGGCAATATTTCAAACTGGATAATTCCTGGAAAGATGGTTCCAGGTATGGGTGGCGCAATGGATTTATTAGTTGGTGCTAAAAAAGTTATTGTTGCGATGCAGCACACATCAAAAGGAACACCAAAAATATTAAAAAGATGTAGCCTACCGTTTACTGCAGTTAAAGAGGTAGATATGATTGTTACTGAACTCGGTGTCATGGAGATTAAACCTCAAGGGTTGATCTTAACTGAATTAGCTCCTGGTATTTCAGTTGAAGATATACAAGCTGTTACAGAAGCAAAGCTAATCATTAGTGATCAACTTAAGACCATGGATATATCATAAGATATAAAAAGTAAAAATAATATATATTGCTAATAGCGTAAGTCTATAGTCTTAGAATTTATATTAACTGCAAATAAGTGTATAATAGAGATAGAATATGGAGGTTTTTATATGAAAAAAGAAAGCAAGAAGTTTTTTAGAGAAGTGAAAAAACAAACTGATAAAACAGTAGAAGATATTAAAAATTACGCTTCTGATACTAAAGAAATGGTAGTAATTTATCAAGCGTATAAGAAAACAGCAACTAAGTTTAAAAAGGTAACTAGTGATTTGATTAATCTAGAATTACCAATTTATGGAATCATAGATGAATCAAGTCAAACTTTAAAGTTTAGATCAAAAGATATTTTAGAAGAAAACCAAGTTTTACAGACTGGTGGGAACACTTATAAAGTAGAAAAAATTAATGACGATATGATTGAAGTGCCAGTTATGATTAAAAATGTGCAATACATGGTAGAGTGTAAAATCGCAAACATAAAAAAAATATAGTACAAAGAACTTTATCATGAACGATAAAGTTCTTTTTTCTCTATATAACGATTATTCATATTATGATATAATCAAATCAAATTATAGTATATATAAAAAGCGTTGAGGGTGGTTATGTGATTAAGAATTTTAGAGAGTTAGCGAAAAATGTTAAGAACAAAAATGGTTTAGTAATTAAAGAACATATGATATTTAGAAGCGGTGAACTTAGTCAATTAGATGATATTGAAAAATCTTCACTTAAAAACTACGGTATAAAAAAGATTTATGATTTAAGGTCTCGTAGAGAAGTTTTAGAACGGGTTACAAAAGTTGATATTGATGTAGTTAACTATAATGTAACAGAGTCTAATTCGAATGTGCAAATGGATAAGGATTTTTTAGAAAATATCGCAGAAAATGGTGCTGAGCAGTTTATGATTGCTTTATATAAAAATTATTTGCCATATTCATCAACATTAAAGTTGTTATTCCAAGATATCATTAAACAAAATAAACCATTTTTATTTCACTGTTCTGCTGGAAAAGATAGAACTGGTATTGTAGGTGCACTAGTCATGTATATTCTTGATTTTGATTTATCAGATATTTATGATGAGTTTACATTATTAGATTCTAGGATTCTTCCTGATGTGGAAGTGAATTTAAAAAGAACACATCATTTCTCTGACGATATGATTGAAAAACTTAAACCTCTCAATATAGTAAAAAGCATATATATAGAATCATTTTTTAACACGATTAAAACTGAGTATCATGATATAAAAAGCTATATAGAAAAACACTTAGAGTTAAGTGATAAGGATATAAGATTATTTAAAAACACGTTTTTAACACATAGTAATGAATCAAATGCTGATGTAAAGTAGGTTAATATATGAAAAAAAGCAAGATTGTTTTATCAATGATTTTTATGTCTTTATTGTTGATTGGTTGTCAAAATGATTTTCAACCCAAAGATGTAAAGTTAGCTTGGTTTGACCCGACTATCTATAATCAAGAATTATTTAATAGATGTTATGGTGATGGTTATATCCATTGGGTTCCTGGTGATCCTTACTATTGCCCAATATATACTAAAGAAGAATTAGCTGTTAAATTTACAAAGTATTTATCTATTGAAAACTACACGTTTGTACAAGATGTAGGTATTCATGATGTCTATGAGTCATTAGAACAACTTCAAATAGATTATGAATCATTAATTGATGATGAAGAAACTTTGAAAAGAGTTCAAAATATTGATTTTTATGCTGTCATTGCTTTAGATGAACATGAGAGTGAAAAAGTTGTTTATTTTCCATCATATATGCCTAAAGGAAATAACACACAGTTATTTATCTATGATTCACCATTTGATATTTTAGTCTCTGAAATAAAAAATTATATGAATCATCATGAACCTATCGAGATATCATTTGATTTTGATGGATATCAAATTGTAGATGGTGGTAAAGAAGTAAAGATCAATTTAGATATAGAAATGCTTTTAACTAAGGATGTGTTTGATGAAATAACGTTACTCAAGGACGCATCGATTTTTTTAGGGAAAATCCATTATGAAACCTATATTAATTATATTGGATATGATAACGGTATAGAAGTTGAAAACTCGAGACGTAAATTATACTTTTTACTTGAGTCACGTGTATTAAATATATATGCGTATACAGGTAGAAATCTCCAAGATGATATTGAGTATAAAGTGGTTTATACACTTGATTTTAATACTTAATCATATAAAAAGACATATACTATCTTAGAGATTTTATGTTTTTTTTCTTACTGCCTAAAAAAATTATTAAGAATTTCTTACATTCATGCATATGAAATTCAATATAAAAACCTTTATGCTATAATGAGGCTGAAAAAGGTGGTGTAAAATGAGAGCATTTGCGAGAAGACAAATATTTCTATCAGTCATTTTTTTAGTGTTGTCTCTAGCACTCTTTCTTGCGATGTACATTTATGCGTCCAATACTATTTTAGAACGACAAGAACAACTAATTACACTTCAATTAGAAAATGTTGAATTAGATGTTCAACGTTTTTATGATGAATACTTTTATGCTATACATGATGTTTCTGAATATATTAGTTTATTTGGCACGGGTGGATTAGAAGATTTTTTAGTTAGTATTAATAGCCATCACGATGATATGTTAAGTATTTATTTTGGTACGATAGATAATGAAATGTTTAATTCTAGTGGGTTTGTTCCAGGACCAGAATTTGATTTACGCACCCGTATTTGGTATACACTCGCTATTGATAAAGATGCTATGATTATTACACCTGCATTTTTAAACGCTACACAAAATCATATTATATCTACAGTTGCGATGCCAGTTTATGATCAATCAAATGTATTACTAGGTGTATTAGCTGTAGATATTAAAATTGATACGATAAATGATTATATGATCAATAGAGAAATTGGAAAAACTGGTTATGCGATATTAGTTGATCAAGTAGGACATGTAATTGCACATCCTAGTTTAAATGAAATCAATGGTGAACTCATACATAAACACGAGTTTGGTATATACTTAGAGGATTATGAGTTAAATTTTTTGTATAGAGACTATAATTTAAATCAATCTATTGGAGCGATGATTTATCATGATATGTTTGATGGCACTTATCAACTTATCGTATTTATGCCTAATGCAGAATATTATCAAACACAAAGACAGTTTTTTAATTATTTCGCATTTGTTTTGTTTTTCATCATCGCGATTGGTTTAACTTATATATGGATGGATTTCAAACATATTTTTTCACCAATGAACCACTTGTTAAATGATTTATCAAAGTTAGATATTAAGGAGAACATTTCTTATCGTCTTTCAGATGCTAGAAAAGATAGTTTTCATCAGTTGAGAAAGACTGTAAACTTTGCATTAGATGATGCAGAGTCCTATTATCATGAAGCAAGATTAAAAGCGGAAGAGTTATATTTGGAAAACCAAAGATTTAAGTATCTTATTGATTCTACTCAAGATTTTATTTTCCAAGTTGATAAAAAACTAAACATAGTATATGCATCAGGGTCAGGATTAAGAAAAATAGGTTTTTCTAAATCTAAGTATATCAATCAGCATGTAGCAAAACTACTCGATACAGAGGATGTTGATCACACGCGTATCATTAAGAGTGTACTAGATGGCGAGAATGCTATTTATGATTGGAAAATATTAAATCATAATAAAACTTACATTTTTGAGACTTCAGCATCTCCAATATATGACCCTAAGCATAATATCATTGGTGTAGTACTTATTTCTAGAGATATTACTGATGCGAAGAAAAGACAAGAAGAAATAGAATATATTAATGAACACGATTATTTAACTGATTTATATAATCGAAGGGTATTTATTGAGACATTTGAAAAATATAGCGAAGATAAGTCATATCCAATTACTTTTATGATGATAGATTTAAATGGGTTAAAAATTTTAAATGATGCTTTTGGACATAAAGTTGGAGATGAAGCTTTAATTTCAGTGGGCAATGTATTTAAGAATGTATTTAAAGACCATTTTGTAGCTAGAATTGGTGGAGATGAATTTGCTGTTCTAATCAAAGGTTTAGAAACTAAAGAGGTTGAAGAGATTAAGAGATATGCAAGAGATGAAGTTTCTAAGATTAAAATTAATGAAATCAATCTGTCAGTATCTATGGGCTATAGAATCATGCGTGATGATTCACTAGATATTAATGAAGTGATGAAAGCTGCAGAAAACCACATGTATAGACATAAAGTAACAGAAAGCATGAGTGTAAGAAATCAAGCGATAAAGGCGATTCATAAGACATTAACAGATAAATATAAAGAAGAACGTATTCATTCTGAAAAGGTTAGTCAACTATGTTACGTGACAGGATTAGCGTTAGGTATTAGAGATGAACAACTTCAAGAGTTAAAACTTGCAGGAATGTATCATGATATTGGTAAAATCGCAATACCAGACGCAATACTAGATAAACCGGATAAATTAACAACTGAAGAGTTCGAGATTATGAAAACACACACTGAATCAGGTTATCATATTTTAAGAGCTGCAGATGATTATTCAAGATTAGCAGAATATGCATTATCTCATCATGAGCGTTGGGATGGAAAAGGATATCCAAGAGGTTTAAGTAAAGAGGACATTCCTTTAATCTCAAGAATTATTAATTTATGTGATTCTTATGATGCAATGACAACAAATCGAGTATATAGAAGTAAAATGTCAAAAGATGAAGCTGTTCAAGAAATTATTAAAGGTTCTGGAAAACAATATGATCCAAAACTTGCTAAAATATTTGTTGAAAAGGTATTGAAAAGAACATTTATAAAATCATAAAGATAAAGCCTCTAATTTTAGTGGCTTTTCTTATGCTATAATGATTATGGTGATTTAAAAAGGAGTGTGTATGTATGTATCGAGTAGTTAAATATCCAAATGATAAGTCATATGGTAAATACTTTAATAAAGTATTATCCTTTTTGAATGATCATAATGAGAATGGGGATTTTATACACTTTCATTGGAGTAGATGGGAGTGGATGTTTGCTAGAGATTCTTTTCGTGTCGAAGATTTAGATCAAATAGTATTGTTTGAACAAAATAAGCGCATTAAAGGTGCATTAATTTTTGAAGATGATCCAGATCAAGGTTTTTTTGCTGTTTATGAGGATGAACTATATTTAAAAAAATTTATGGTAGATTATTTTAATAAGCATTATCATCATAGTGACATCATCATATCTCGTGATAAAGAAATGAATGACCTTATAAAAGAAATAGGTTATGAGAAAACTGATTGGATTGATCCGGTTACAAAATCTTCACTGCATGATTTACAAATTCCAAAAACAAAAGGATATGAAATAGTTTCACTAGAAGAAGATTATCGCTTAGATCAAATACATTATGTTCTACACAGAGGGTTTAATCACGGTGATCTTGTTGAATACTCAAATAAAACCTTAGAAATGAGAAGACACGAAACATCATCTCCTAATTTTAAAAAGAAATATACTTATGTTGCTATTAAAAATAATCAATACGTATCTTATGCAGGTCTTTGGTATATAAAAGGAACAAAAACTGCATTAGTAGAACCTGTAGCAACTGTACCAGATCATAGAAAGAAGTTTTTAGCAAGAGCATGCATATACAAAGCTATTCAAGCGATCATAGATGATGGCGCACAAGATATTTATGTAGGTTCAAACAGAGAGTTTTATATGAATATGGGTTTCGAATCATATGATTTTGCTGTAAGATACAAGAGGAAGTGACCGAATCACTATATTTGATATCTCATGTTGTTTGGTATATAATTTAACAAAAGATTTAAAGAGGTGCATAATGATATTAAATGTATTTAACCAAGCATTTCAGTTAGGTGCAGGCATATTAGCAGCTTTTGTTGTTTCATTTTTAATTACAACAGTATTGGTGAAGATTAGTCGAAAACTTGTGTTTTTCTTACCCACTGTATTATTTCTATTTAGCGCAATATTTTGGATTCTAGGTTTATTAGCTAGCGATTGGGCAGCATTTGGATTATTACTTTATGGCTCTTTAGGAGTCTTAGCTTTCATTGGCTCTTTAGTCTCATCAATAATAATATATAAGAAAACAAAAAGAAATTAAGTTAGGATGTTGAAGATGAAAGGTATTATATTTGATTTAGATGGCGTAATTATTCACACGGATCATTACCATTTTTTAGCATGGAAAAAAATGTGCGAGCGATATGATCTAGATTTTAATGAAACAATCAATCATAAACTTAGAGGTGTATCAAGAAAACAAAGTTTAGATATTATATTAGATCACAATGATAAGTTAATAAGTGATGGTCAAAAAAAAGAGATGACGGATATTAAAAATGATATATATCAATCATATTTATCTAAATTGTCGATTGATGATTTAGATGATGATGTTAAAGACACTTTAGATCAATTGAAAAAATCGGGTTATAAGCTTGCGATAGGTTCTTCTAGTAAAAATGCAAAATATATATTAAGACAAATCGGATTAATAGATTTTTTTCAAATAATAAGTGATGGCACTAATATTAGTAAATCTAAACCACATCCAGAAGTGTTTTTAAATGCATCAATCGGTTTGAACCTTGAACCTAAAGATTGTATCGTTATTGAAGACGCTGTATCGGGTATAAAAGCCGCTAAAGCCGCTCAGATGATTGCGGTTGCAATCGGTGATGCAAAACAAAGCGAGTTAGCTGATTACAAAATAAACAATGTTCTTGAGATTATTAAGATTATGGAAAAATTAGAAAAAGCCTAATGGCTTTTTTTATTTAAAAAATATTTCATATATCTTGACAGTATAGAAAACAAGTGATAAAATATAATTGAAATGGCACTCACAATAGTAGAGTGCTAATATAAAAGGAGGTATGGTTATGTTTGGAGTGACGCCATTCAACAAAAGCGTTGTTCGTCGTAAAGGTGAGCCAGAAACGTTTTCTGACTTGATTGATGATTTCTTTGGAGATGACTTCTTTCCTCTTAGATCTCTACGCTATGATACATTTAAAGTGGATATCAGAGAAGAAGATCAAGCTTACTTAATTGAAGCTGATATGCCAGGAGTAAAAAAAGAAGATATTCACATAGACTATCATGATAGATTGTTAAGCATCTCAATTGAACATGAAGAACAGAAAGAAGAAGAAAAGAAAAATTATGTTCATAGAGAAAGAAAGCAATGCTCAATGCATAGAACCTTAAATTTAGGTGAGTTAGATCAAGAAAAGATTGAAGCTAGTTTAGAAGACGGTATTTTAAAAATCAAGGCTCAAAAAGCAGAGTTCATAGAGACGAAAAAACGCATACAGATTAAGTAGCATTATATGAAAAACAACCACTTTTTATGTGGTTGTTTTTTTAAGCCATAAATATTCATAGGGATATATATCTATTTGCTCGTCGTTCATATCTACTTTTTTATGTTGAAAAAGATCTTCATAAACACCAAATATTCCTTGAGCACGTAGCATAGTTAAATCTAGTTGCTGATGATTTTCTGAAAAGTTATAAATAAATAACATTGAATTTTGAATATCTGATTTATAACCGACATAAATGTTCATATGATTAGAGTTAATCACTCTATGCTCTATCTTACTATGAAATAATGGCTCCTTTTTTCTTAAAGTTATTAAAGTTTTTACGTGTTTCAATATTTGACCTTGAACGGATTTTTCATCAGAAAAAACCTTTTCATCTTTCCATGGGAATTTAACTCTATGAAGCCACCTTCCGTCATGAGTATCATCATTTTCATGATGATCATAATTGTTCATAACACCTACCTCATCACCACTATAAATTAATGGAATACCCGGCATCGAAAATATGAAACTATGAAGAAGATTGATTCTTTTAATGGATTCATCAATACCATGCTGATCATTTGTTTCAAGTGATTTTTCTAATCCAGCTAATGAAGCCATAGTACCATTGGTTCTAGCATCTAAAGTTTTTTCGTTAAACTGATAGTTCTCTCCTCTTGAAAAACTGCCATCAAAACTGCCATTATAAAATGAAATTAAGAACTGCTTATGTAAAAAAGGATCAAACCCCATAGTTCTTAAAGCATCTTCATTTAAGCCCCATCCAATATCATCATGACATCTAATATAGTTGATCCATGTGGCATGTGATGGGAGATTATATTTTTGATTATCAATTGACAGTAGTCTTTGATCTTTCGTAGCTACCGCATTCCAAAGGTTAACCATTAAATTTGCATTATACATAAGTGCGCATTCTGGTTTTTTCTCTGTACCGAAGTATTTAACAATTTCATGAGGTTCAACGATGGCTTCACCAAGCATAACAACACTCGGACATACGATCGTTTTTGCTAAATGAAATAAATGCATAAACTCATGAACCTTTGGTAGGTTTCTACAACTTGTTCCTAGTTCCTTCCAAATAAAAGGAATTGCATCTAGACGAATAATATCAACACCTAGATTTGCGAGAAAGAAAAATATACTTAGGATTTCTTCTAAAACAAAAGGATTTCTAAAATTTAAGTCCCATTGGAACTCGCTAAATGACTTAAAGACATACTTTTTAAAAGAATCATAATAAGTGAAGTTTCCTGGATATACATCAGGTAAAACTTCAGGTACTGTCTTGTCAAATGCTTTTGGTATCTCATCAGTATCATACATCATATACATTTCTTGATAAAATGGATCTCCTTTAGAAGCCCTTATTGCCCATTCATGCTCTTTAGCGGTATGATTGATTACGAAATCTATTGCGATATTGATATCATTTTGATGAAAATGTTCTACTAATAGTTTGAAATCACTGAGGGTTCCTAATTTTGGATCAATGTCTTTATAATCCTGAACAGCATAACCACCATCATTGTTACCTTCTCGTGGTTTTAATAAGGGCATTAGATGAATAAAAGTGATGCCTAATGATTTAAAGTAAGGTATCTTTTTTATTAGTCCTTTGATGTTTTTTGAGAATAAATCGACATAAAGTGTCATACCTACCATTTTTTCGGAAAGATACCAATCTTTTTTTCGATGATCTCTAGTTAATAATGCTTCAGGTCTTAGCATTTTAGCATGCTTAATTTTCTTTAGAAATCTTTTGTAATCTATTTCAGTAGCACCTAAAGGCATAAAAATATTATGATAAGCTTGTTTTAATTGTTTATTTATATGTTCCTTTTTCATGTTGACCTCGCTTTATTTGATTGAACCTGCAACCATACCTTCAATGATATATTTTTGAGCAAATAGGAATAAAACTAATACTGGAGCCATGGCCATTAATACAGCAGTTAATAGATATTGCCATTGTACGATAAACGCACCTACGTAATTAGCTATAGCTAAAGGTACAGTTTGAATAGATGATCCTTTTCCTAGGACTAAAAGTGGCAGTAAGAAATCATTCCAAATCCAAATGCCGTTTAATATTAGCACAGTTATAGTAATAGGTTTTAATATAGGTAAGACAACATATATAAATGTTTGGAACTTGTTACAACCATCTATTTGTGCAGCTTCTTCTAATTCAAACGGGATAGATTTAATAAAGCCGTGATATAAAAAGATTGACAATGGTGCACCAAATCCAATATAAGCAACGATCATACCAAAATATGAACGTAAGAATGGAACACCAGTCCACTCTCTAAGTATTCTAAACCATGAAACTAAAGGTAACATAACGACTTGAAATGGAATAATCATTGCGGCTACAAACAAATAAAATACAATATTTGATGCTTTCGTTTTTCTTCTGACTAATGCCCATCCAGCCATAGATGAGACAATAACTATAGAGACTAATGAGCCTACGGTAATTATTAGAGAGCTAACAAAAGCAGATTGAAATTTAATATTAGGGTTATTCCAAACAGTAGAAATGTTTTCAAGTAAATAGGTCAGATCTAAAGGCAAAGATAAAGGATTAGACGTTACTAAAAATGATGACTCTTTTGCGGCATTGATAATTACTAATACAATAGGTAAGAAGAAGATAATAAATAGTAGTATGCCTAATCCTTCAAGAGATAGTTTTTTCCATCTAATGATTGTTGATCTTTTAAATTTAGGAGTTATCGATTTTCTTTCCATTAGATTTCCACCTCTTTACTCTTGCTATATCGAACCTGTGCTACTGATACTATAGTTAGCATGATGAAAAAGATAATCGCCATGGATTGTGCAAGTGCAGGACGCAATGCTTGTGCATATGTGTCATATATTTGCATGGGAATCAGTTTAGTTCCCCATATGGATTGACCCATAAATCTTGTGGTTGGTCCTCCCTGTGTTAAGGAATAATTCACATCAAATTGTTTAAATGAATTGATGAGTGTTAAAAAAAGTGTAACTGTAAACGCTGGAGCAACCATGGGTAATGTAATATGCTTTAATCGATTAAAGCCAGATGCTCCGTCAATTTGTGCAGCTTCGATAAGGTCTTGAGGTATATTTTGAATCGCTGTTACATAAATCATCATAATATAACCTGCATACTGCCATGCCCAAGCAATAGAGATTGCAATGATCGCTGAATCTCTATTTGAGAGCATTAACAAATTAGATAAAAAATTATTGCCAATAGCTTGACCGATATTTGGTAAAGCATTATTAAAAATAAACTGCCATATATAACCAAGTATGAGTCCACCAATTAAATTTGGCAAGAAAAAACCAACACGATAAACGTTTTGGAACTTTAATTTTCTAGTAACTAACATAGCTAGAGAAAAAGAAACTGTGTTGATTAATATAATGTTTACTATTGAGAAAACGATTGTTATGATGATTGAATATATGAATGAAGGGTTTAGAGAAAATACGTCAATATAGTTTTTTAAACCTATAAAAGTGATTTCTCTACCCGTAGCATCCCAATTAGTAAAAGAGTAATAAAAACCGATAAAAAATGGAACTATAATGACTAAAGCGAATGCTATGAGTGCAGGAAGCACAAATAACCAAGCATTATTTTTTTGCCAATATTTTTTAAGTTTTAATTTTTTAAAATTGTTTTGAGTCATGGACTTCAGCTCCCTTAACATAAAAGGAAAAGTAGGGAGTCTTCCCTACTTTTCTATTTACATTTTTTTTTCTTACTAAATGACACTAGCCTAAGTTTTCAAAAGCAGTAGTCATGTCATCTATGAAATCATTCTTAGCACTAGCTTGTGCACCGTTATCTGCAACATCAGTTGCAAAAGCAGCATAGATTGGTCCTAAAGTATTTGATCTGAAATCTGATGTGAAGTAGTATTGATTCCAAGCATATACTTTACCTGCTGACATCCATTCAGCAACTGATACTGATAAAGGAGCTTCAGGTTGTAGTGTAACTGATTTAAATGCTGGAATTGCTCCAATTTCATTTACCATATAGTTATGACCTTCTTCAGAAGTAGCCATGAATGTTAAGAAATCAAGTGCGCCTTGTAAGTTGCTTGAATCTTTATTTACAACATACCAAGATGGTGCTGATACGAATATACCATCTGTTTCAGCATCTAAAGTTCCGTGAGGTGCATAAGCACGATCAAATGTTACATTAGCATCTTGTAGATTTGGTTCAATCCAGTTACCTTGATGGATAAATACAGCTTTTTGTTCAGCGAATGCATTTACTTGAGCATCATAATCACCAGTTTTAAGAACAGTAGGATTTGCATATTCAAATAATAACTCAACCCAGTTAGCATATTGTTCAAGTCTAGATGCATCTACATCGCCGTCTAATAAAGCATTTACAACAGAAAGATCATCATAATCTAATCCCGCTGATAATAAAGAGTTGAAATTATGATCTGCAGTTACCCAACTCATACCAGCAGATCCACCAGCCATTGACACAACTGAATCAATACCTAGTTCACTTTTCATACCATCAAGTTTTTCAAAAGCGTCTACATAGCCTTGATAGCTGTTTAAAGTAGCAGGATCAATATCTGCTTCTTCAAGTAAATCTGCATTATATGCAAGACCCCATCCTTCAACAGCAATTGGGAAACCGTAAACTTTACCATCAAATGTGAAAGCTACATCAGTATCTGAAACCCATTCTTCATCTGATAAATCATAAAGAATGTGATCATATTGCTCATAAGCAGCTAAACCATCAATAACAAAAATGTCTGGAGTTTCGCCAGCAGCAATATCGGATTGTAGTTGATCAGCCATTTGACATGAACTACCTCCACATGATACTACATTTACTTTTACACCATACTCTTCTTCGTAAAGTTCAGCAAAAGCTTGTAATTGAGCATCAATTTCTGGTTTGTTTTGCAGCAAGTAGATTTCTCCGCCTCTACCACACGCAGCAAGTGCCAAACCCGTAGCAAGAAGTACAAATAAAACTAAAAATTTCTTCATTTCTCCCTTTCCTTTCTTCGGTTCACTCAAATGTGTAAACCTTTACATATTTGTTTAACTTCATCTTACTACACTTTTTTTTGAATGTCAACATTTTTATGTAAAGGTTTACATTTTTCTTTTTCTGCGTCTGAATTATAAAAAATTTATTTATATAAAAAAACAGCGAGAGCTGTTTTTGAGTTTATGATAAAGTTTCTCCGTTTTTAAATGAGATAGGTAAAATAACGTGATCTACTTTTTTTCCTTTGATTTTTTTAATGAGTAAATCAACTAAATGAAAAGCTATAAGTGACTTATCTTGATAAATAGAAGCTATGATAAGTCCATTATTTAGAGTGTCATCCATACCATCAAAACCAATAACTTTTAAATCACTAGGAATAGAAATACTTTGCTTGCGAGCTTCTTTAACGATTGATGTTGCAAGAAAATCTGAGATTGCAAATATGCCATCATGTTTTTCGGTTTTTAGTACAGTACTGATTGTATCTTCTATAGGAGCATTTTTAGGATATTCTAGTAAATCATAAGTTATCTGATGTTCTTGACAGTATTTCATAAATCCACTTTTTCGTTTTGAAACTTCAGTTGCAAAATTCCCTTGTCCAACATAAGAATCATCACCGATGTATAGTAAATATTTAGCACCATGCTCAACTAACTTTTGGGCTGCTAAATATCCACCTTGATAATTATCACATGCAACATAAGGTGTATGTTTGAAATGACGATCAAAAGAAACGATAGGTAATTCGCTTTCAATTAAATCTTCAATTTCATTGTCTGATATAAAAATTAATCCATCTACTTTTTTCTGCTTTAACATCTCTACATATTCAACTTCAGAACCTCGAGGATTATTTGAGTTTGAAATAATCAGTTTATAACCTAATTGTTCTAGTTCTTGTTCTACATAATGTATGATACCAGCAAAAAAAGGGTTGTGTAAACCCGGTACAATCATTCCAATTAATTTTGTTCTATTTTTTTGCATACTACGAGCAATTTCACTTGGGACATACCCTAATGCTTTGATGGACTCAAGCACTTTCACTCTAGTTGTCTGGTTGACGTAGCCACTATTATTAATTACTCTTGATACAGTAGCAATACTTACTCCAGCTTTTTTTGCAACATCGACGATACTTGCCATGTAATCACTCCTAAATCAATTATACCAACTTGTTAGAGTATTTTCATTGGTTTTTTAAATTGTGGTATTTTATGAAATTCATAACCTCATTTAAATTGGGTAATGCAGATATAGCACCTTTTTTTGTGGTTGTTAGAGCAGCAGCAGCATTTGCAAAGGTTAAGATTTCTCTTAATAGATTATGGTCGATATCATTTATCGAATCATAAGCAGCAATTTTTGATAGAAATGCACCAATCCAAGAATCACCTGCACCTGTTGTGTCTACAACATCTACAGGATAACCTGCCACATCAATTGTTGATTGTTTATTGATCAGGGTAACACCATGTTGACCTCTCGTAATTATTAAGTAGGTTAGATTAAAACTAAATAAATAAGAGATTGCGTCTATTTCTTTTTCTTTTTGAGTAATGAAAAACAATTCGTCATCAGATATTTTTAATATATCAGCATAGTTAAGATAAGAAGTGATTACTGCGCGATAAGCTTCTAAGTCATTAAGCAATGAGAATCGCAAATTTGGATCAAAACTAATTAATCCACCGTGCTTTTTTTGTTTTTCTAATAAATAGGTTACTGCATCTTTTAATGGATAATCATCAAGAGATAACGAGCAAAAATGCAGTATTGAATTTGACAAGTCTATGTTTTTGACTTGATTTTGATTTAAAAGTTGGTCTGCACTTGGATTTCTATAAAATGCAAAATCTCTTTCACCTTCATCGGTTAATGTTACAAAAGCTAAAGCTGTTTTTGCTAAACTAGTTTGATAAAGATTGTCAGTATTCACTTGATTTAGATTTAAAGTGGTTTTTAAAAAGTCACCAAATCCATCTTTTCCGATTTGACCAATAAATTTACTTTCTTGATTAAGTTTAGATACTTGGACACATACATTTGCTGGTGCACCACCAGGCATTTTTATAAATGAATGGACATCTTTTAGTTTATTTCCTTTTTCATTTGGAATAAAATCGATGAGTAATTCACCAATGCTTATAATTTTTTTCATTTGACACCTCACCTTAGTGTTATCATCTTCAATATATCAAATATTTTTCATAAAATAAACCATAAAATAATGAGGGATATTTTTATATACTTTAGTATATATATGACTTAAAAAAAAGTTCTATATCTGTTGATTAGTATAGATTTTTGATCAACAAAAAACTCTTACAAAAAATTATGTAAGAGCTAATTACACTAAATTATTTATCTATAGATACTCGATCTGGCTCATATATTTTATAATAATGCCATAAATTATAAAAAAATGAAATTTCTGGTTTAACTCTTATATAAGCCTTTTTCTCATAAAGTTTTTTGTTATGAAAAACCCTTTGTTTAAATTTCATTTTATCCTTACTATGAAGAGTCAAATCACTAAATTTTGTAACATATAATAAACGATCATAATCAATTTGTGTAAGTTTATCTTTTTTCTTTTGTTTAATGCAAGTTTTCAATTTTTGTGTATAATCATCACTTGATAAATGATGAAAAATAATAACATAATAGAATTGTGGTTTACCACCTTCACATAAGTCTCTACCAATACCTAACAGTTTAATTTCTATCTTTGATTTATCTTCAAGATAACTATCAGGGAAGTAAAGTCGTTCTTTCATTTGTTTAAAGAAATCCTGATGAATGGCATCTTCAGTAATAGGCTCAAATGTGTTTTCAATGTTCAATCTTATGGCAAGCGATGAAGTTATTCTGTTTTTTGCAACTGTAGCAGAAAAACTTCTTCTAGGGAAAATAGTATAACCATCATTGAATAGAATGATTGCATTTACTCCAATTTGATTTGCTAGTTTAGAATATTTTAAAGGTGTCAACTCATTATTATATTCAAAAAGTCGTCTAATACTTAGAATGTCTTTAACAGGGTAATCTATTGCACGATTTAGTACTAAGTGGTCAAAATAGGTTGTTCTACTAGTTTTTAATTTTACTTGTTCATCAGTTACTTCTATATCATCTAACCGTATGGTAAAAGCATTTTTTGTAAAGCTTGCTTTATGTGCCTGCATTAAGTCAGAGTAGTAAGGCTCTATGATAGAAGGTAGTTTAAACCTTTGGTTAGGATCATCTAAAAGTACTAACTTTTGGTTTTTAGTGTTTGTATATAGTTCATCATAAAATAGTTTTAATGGTTTAGCATTTGAAAATTGAATTAGTTTCTTACCATATAAAGACTCAGCGTAAAAAGATGAGAGACTATCATAATCTCGTATAGCCTTTCTTTGATCCTCCTTAGAATAGTATATCGCTACACTAAGCGATATAAGAGCTTTACCAAAAACAAAACCAATAAGTGCTGATAAGACTTGTGTTTGATAGTCACTTTTAATAATAATAAATACAACTGCAGCAGTAAATACGATGATTGGAAGTACTAGATGTTTTTCAATAACTCCAGAAAATAAACGTTTGACTAGGGTCTTTAATTGTTTCATTTTATATACCTTCTATTAACTTTCTATGGATTAACTCAAAATGATGATTGGATACAGATTCTAATTTAAAATCTTTAAAGTAGTTGTGATAATGACTTGATAATCGTTCGCGCTCATTAGATTTATAAATCAGATGATTGTTCTCATAAACCTCTTCTAAATGATGAATAATTTTAATCATCTTATCATCTAATTTTATGCGTGTTCTTTTATAATTCTTATGATATCTCCAGTTTACTAGGATAGAATAATAAAGATTTTTTTGTTTATATGTTCGATTTGCATAATAAGGTAGATTAGATTTTGGATCTATAAAATTAACTTTTTTATCCATAGTATAATCATTTATGTCAATGAATAATGACATCATACTTAAAGCATTTACACCGCTATCAAACCAAGCGCCATGCAACGGAATTTTTTCTTTTTTGATAAATTTTTTATTAATAGTATATGGATCGTAAATTTCTGTCTTTATGTACGTTGCTTTTTTTATGTTTGGATAATACTTTTTAATAAATAAAACTTCATTAGCATGTTGCCAATGAAAAATGGTATCTATTTTAACGTTATTTTTATTTGCGGATTGTAATAACTGAGTTAGTTCAATTAAGTTTAATAAACCAGGTTTTTCTAATAAAACGTTAATTTGGTGACTCATGACATCTAAAGCTATCTTTGTGTGTGTTATTGGAGGTGTTGAGATGATGATTATATCTATTTGATGATTTTTGATCATATCCATATAGTTTGTATAAAAAGGATAATCACGATATTTCTCTTTAGAAACTGCATAAGGATTTAAGTCGCATACAGCAACTAAATTATACTTATTAAGAGATTCTAAAGCGTTATGATAACTTGAAGCGATTTGTCCTAAACCAATGATTGCAATTTTATATGGATTCATTTGACCCTCCATTACCCTACTTATATTAGTTTTATTATAAACTATATACAAAAAAAACAGAAATTTATTTGTTGTTTTGTGATATGATAATAATTAATAAGACACTACAGAGGTTATTTATGAAACTAGTTAATATTTTCGGTCCTAGTTCTGTTGGCAAAATGACAGTTGGCCAAGAATTAGCAAAAATAACAAATTTAAAATTATTCCATAACCATATGACTATAGAATTAGTACTGGACATATTTGGTAGTTTTCATGTTGATACAATTACAAAATTAAGGGATGTTATCTTTAAAGAGTTTGTCAAAACCGATTTAGAAGGTATAATCTTCACATTTATGTTCGCTTTTGATCATAAAGATGATTGGGAACTTGTTCAAAAATATCATGATTTATTTAAGAATCAAGGAGCTACTGTTTATTATATAGAATTAGAAGCATCTCAAGATGAAAGAATAAAAAGAAATAGAACTGAAAATAGATTACATTATAAACCATCTAAAAGAGATATAGAAAATTCTACTATACGATTGATTAAAGATGATGAAAATCATCGCTTAAATAGTAGAGAGCATGAAGTTATATTTGATAATTATTTAAAAATAAATAATGAAGATTTAAGCGCTAAAGATGTAGCAAGCATGATCAAAAACCATTTTGATTTATAGTCTTTAAAGCTTTATATATAAATGTCGAAAGGAGATATACTCAAATAAGGATAACCCAATTGAGTAGCTATGAAAAGATGATTAAATTAGATGCACTAACTAAATACTATAGTAAAAATGCTAGAGGCATTTTAGATGTTTCGCTAGAGATTAAAGAAGGTGAAATATTTGGTTTTATTGGACCAAATGGTGCAGGGAAAAGTACTACGGTTAGGACGCTTTTAAATTTAATATTTCCAACGAGTGGAAAAGCTAGTATTGCTGGATATGATATTATTAAAAATACGATAGCTATTAGAAAAATAGTTGGATACATTCCAAGTGAAGTTAACTTTTATGGTGATATGATAGTATCTGATTTTATAGAATATGCATGTAAGTTTCATGGTACGTTAGATATTGATTATATCAACAAAATTGTGGAAAAACTTGAACTTGATGTGTCAAGAAAAATAGAAGATTTATCATTTGGTAATAAAAAGAAAGTAGCTATCGTTGCAGCATTAGCTATTCATCCAAAAATATTAATTTTAGATGAACCAACATCTGGTCTTGATCCTTTAATGCAAAATATATTTTTTCAATTACTTGAATTAGAAAAACAAAAGGGAACAACTATTTTCTTTTCATCACATAATTTAAGTGAAGTGCAACGTATCTGTGATCGAGTAGGTATTATAAAAGAAGGTCGATTAATCAAAGTAGAAACGGTTGAAGATATTGTTAAAACAAGAGCTAAAAGAGTTCGTATAAGAACACATCATAAACTAGATAAGAATGATGATATGATAAACTTTGAAAGCACTAATGGTTTCACTACTTTTGTTTATACAGGTGACATGAAATCTCTAGTGTCGATGTTATCTAATATTGATATTGAAGACTTAGCCATCTTTGAACCTACGCTAGAAGAAATATTTATGCATTATTATGAGAAGGAGGAAAACTCATGAAAATGCTAATTATTACAGAGTTTAAAAGAAATTATAAAAGTTTATTACTATGGACATCTATTGTAGCAGGTATGGCAGCACTTATGTTGTTGCTATATCCAGCCTTTAAAGATGCTTTTAGTCAGTTAGAAGAATTACTTAGTATATATCCAGAAGAGTTTTTGGCAGCATTTGGTATGGGAGAAAATGGACTTGATATGGGTGATTTCTATGGATGGTATGGTGTGGAAGGGTACTTGTTTGTTAATTTGATTGGTGGTAGTTATGCTGCTATATTAGGTGGAACAATTTTATCTAAAGAAGAAGACGATAAGACCATTGAGTTTTTACTTAGTAAACCGATAAGCAGAGATCATATCGTATGTGGTAAAGGTATTGTTGTTGCAATTAATTTATTTATTTTAAATACTGTTGTTTCGATAGTTTTACTTGTTGCATTTACAATTTATGGTGATGTAAATGCAGTAGTATGGTTATTGTTTTCTTATGCACCACTTATTTTGCAATTGATTTTTGCTAGTGTTTCATATTTGATCAGTATATTTGTTACAAAATCAAGAAAAGTTTTAAGTATTGCTTTAGGTTTAGTCATTGGGATGTATGTTATTGATTTAATTAGTAAACTAACAGACCAATTTGAATTTTTGAAGTATATAACACCTTATGAATATATTAATGCAGTTACTATTGTAAATGAAGAAAAAATTAAAGCATTATATTTATTAATTTCTATCTTTATGATTGCAACTTCATTCTTAGTTGCATGGTTGTCATATAGAAGAAAAGATATAACAGCTTAAAAATTTCATTAAAAAAAGCCCTTAGCTATGTGCTGAGGGCATTTTTTTTGTTGATTCAGATATGTGTTCAAGCTGTTGAACGAATGCTTTTTTCAATGGATCATACAACCATAAAATTGAAATCATGTTTGAAATTGCCATGATGATCTCAAAAGGAATATCCCAAATTAAATAAGGTAAAAAGGGAACGTCTAAAAACCATACAGTAAAGGGAATAAAAACCCAACCATAAATGAATCCATAAACAAATCCAAAAATTGACAACCAAATTGCTGAATGAACATGTTTTAACAATGTTGACAATAAAATAGGAATTAACATCCATGCAATAAACATTGCTGGGATCAAGGTAGGTACTACTGGACCCATAGGTGATAATAAATTAACAGCAAGAACATGTATGATGATAATTAAAGATGTCTTTTTAAACCCAAGAATTTTAGTATACAATATGACAAGTAAAACAGAAAATTGCACATTTGGAATAAAAGAAAGAGCTAATTGCTGAACAAAAAGAATCGATGCACTGACAACGATGATTGTTAAATCTTTTATTGTATGTTTTTGAGTAAGTTTCATAAGCTACCTCGGTGCATCAACAATTAATCTTATTTTCTCAAAATTAGAGATATCTAAATGGTTAAAACCTTGAGTTGCTTGAATAAATTTCTCTCCATCATATACTTCTATTTTTATAAACGTTTTACTCCAGTCAGTCATAATTTCAAAAGTATCAGATTTTATACCTAATATAACGTAATTTGATTGTCCCATAATATTAAATTCATATGAACAAGTACTATCAGGATTATAAAATCTATTGGCACAAGTTAGTGTGAATTTTTGATTGAGTAAGTCAAAAAAAGTTTGATCTTTTTCATAAGGTAATATGTTGTGATAGACAATTTCTTGATGTTCATCAACAATAATCAGTTCAATTTCACCAGCCTCATGAATTAAGTTTCTATCAAATACAACATCAATAATCAAATAACCTAAAAGAAGGACAACGATGGTTAAAATTATTTTTAAATGTAATGGTTTCATCAAAGTCCTCCTTCATAAGGATTTAGTCGTTAAATATGTATATATTAGTTGCTGGAAAACCATATATGTCTCTAGATAATTTATAGGCAACTAGAGCAGAAAATACTTGAGGAGTAGAAAAATTAGGGTCTGCCTCTACGTCATCTAATAACCATTTAAACATACCATCAGTTTCATAGAGCATAAGCATATCAATTAAACCAACACCATCAACCAGAAAATCTTCGTCTTGTGGATTAAATCCATGCGCAACTAAACCGAGAACGACCATCGCAGTTGTAGACGAATTAGCACTTCCCCAAGATAAAACACCAGTTGCAGTTGTTTGTGAATTTATATATGCTAGTGTATCATCTATGTATTGATCAAAACCTTCGAGTTCATCAGATCTATAAAGTGCTAATAAAGCCATACCCAAATAATCAGGATCTAGCAAGGTCCCATCTAAAAGTATGGAAGCTAGATTAAGATTTTTTGCCTCATCATATAAATGGTAACCTCTTAAAAAAGTAGTGAGCTCATAAGCATTAGATGCAATTCTTTTTTTAAGATGATTAAAATATTCAGTCAAATCCATGCCTTCTACAGACATATAGATGCCTAATTTATATAGTTCAGATATTGAAAGATCTTCTATGTCATCTTTTGTCACTTGAAGCTCATCATATGTGTAATAATCATCTAAGTCAATTTGAACATAACCCTTATCTATTAAATGATATAATGCAGATAAAACATTATAATCTACAGCTTGGCTGTTGATGTAGTCGTTTAAATGATTATCAACAAATTCATAGATCAATCGATCAACATCTTGATCCAGTTCAGACATATATGTCGTTTCAACAAACTGTATAACTGTGTTTTCATTATAAACAATGTGATCAATGCCAGTAGCAGAAGGAATATTATCTATTTGAATTTCATAATAATAGTTGTAACTAGCACCATACTCCATAGGATAAAAACCACCAACACCATTTATCATTGTTCCAAAATCATATACCGTGTAATCTAATTCAATCACATCATCGATAAGTTCAACTGTTGGTTTTAGATTTTCTGGATCATATGGAATAGCTTCATAAAGCAAAATATCGCCAGATAGATTTTTAAGTTCGACATAAAAAATATTGCTATTTCTAATTTGAACTACAACTTGAACAGTGATGTTAGACTCGTTTCCAGCTTTGTCTGTTGCCGTATAAATGAGATCATAAACACCAGATGCATCTAGATTAACATTAGAGTCATCTACGACAATGGTAACAGTCTCGTCGATGTCATCAGAAGCACTGACGCCATCTAACCAATTAGGCACGTCATCGCCAACAAAATAAATGAAATTTTCAGTACCAGTGATAACCGGAGCAGTCTTATCTTGTGGGTCATCCGGTTCACCTTCATCTTGACACCCAGCAAGTGTGAAGATACTTAAAACAATAAGCAGTAAAACAAGGGTTTTTTTCATAATCTTTCTCCTTTTTTTGTAATAAAAAAACCATGTCTTTGGGGGACATGGTAAATAACAAAAAAAAGTTATTTACACTCTTAAACCCCAGAAGACTGTTACTTTGAACCATAATGGTAGGTCTACCGGCTAAACTTCATCCTACTTTGCACCTTCCCGCAATTAAGCAGTGGTTATTGCATTTCGTCAGTATCACGGTTGCTGGGACAGCTCAAGCTCTTACTTGATTCCCTTTTATGTCTTTCGACACCATGTGTTCATATTAAGTTAACTTTATTATAATGGAAAAAATGAGAATATGCAATGATAATTTTTAAGAAATAAAATAATCCATAGGATTAGTAAATTTATCATTTATTTTTATTGACTTTTGTGATGTGTTGATGATAATATGCAAGATAGTTTATTAATAATTTTAAAGGAGAGTTCTATGAAAATATCTGTTGGAGGTATGATTGCCTCAGGTAAATCCACATTAGTTAAACGCTTAGGAGAATCATTGAATTTACCAGTTTTAGAAGAGTTTGAAAAGGATGATGAAGTGTTTAACACATTATTAAAATGGCTTTACGAACAAAAAAATGATGTTGAAATGCTTTTACAAATCTATTTTATTCATCACCATTGGTTGAATCAACAAAAATATAATGGTCATTTCATTGTTGATAGAGATTTGGTTGAACATTGGTTATTTGCCCAACATAATTTATGCAAAATGCCAACCATAATGAATATGTATAATGGCGTATTTCATGCATATATGAATCAAATCAAAAAACCAGATTTGTATATTATATTAGACGTTGATTGGGATCATTTTAAAGACAGAGTATTATCAAGAGGACGTAAACAAGAGATTGATAATTTTGAGAATAATGAGACTTATTTTAGAAGTTTACTTAAAGATTATGTTACGAAAACATCAGCACAATGTGCTGTTTATGATATTCCTTATGTTGTGATTCAAACATCAGGAAAGACTGAAGAAGAAGTATATCAAGAAAGTTTAAATTACATTCAAAATATAAAAAAAAGTAAGTAGAAACTTACTTTTTTTTATATATCTTTTATGATTTTTGTGACTAGTTTTGAGAATGACTCTTGGACATCATTTGCAACATCTATCACTTCTTGATGAGAGAGTTTTTGATTTAATATACCAGAAGCCATATTAGTTAAACAAGAAATGCCTAAAACTTCCATGCCCATATGTGATGCAACTAGACTTTCTGGTACAGTTGACATGCCAACTGCATCAGCACCTAGTGTACGGATCATTTTAATTTCAGCTGGAGTTTCATAAGAAGGACCTGTCCACCATGCATAGACACCGTCTTGCAACTTAATTTGTAGTTCGTTTGCTTTTTGATGTGCAAGAGCGATTAATCTTTTAGAATAGATTTGTGAGGCATCAGGAAATCTTGGTCCTAATTCTTCAATGTTATCTCCTATTAAAGGATTGTTGCCCGTTAAGTTTAGGTGATCATTAATGACCATAAGTTCACCAGGGTTAAAAGAAGTATTTACTGCGCCACAAGAGTTTGTAACAATAAGGGTTTTTGCTCCTAGCAATCTAAGTAATTTTACTGGAAATGTTAGTTCACTTAAACTATGCCCTTCGTAGTAATGATATCTTCCTTTTAGCACTGCCACCTCAACGCCATTTAGTTCTCCAAGTGCTAAGATGCCACTATGGCCAACAGCTTTTGTTTCTTTAAAATGTGGTATATCTTTAAAAGGTATTTCAATGACATTTTTAATTTGGTTTGCAAGATTTCCTAAACCAGATCCTAAAATAACACCTATTTTAGGTGATTTATTAATTCTTAGTTCTATATAAGCTTTCGCTTCTAATAATTCTTTATATCCGCTCATTTCAAATTCTCCTTAGTATCTATTAATTTAAATAAAGTTATTTCAATAATTATACCATAAGCAAAACCTGCTAAAAATCCTAGTAAGTCTTTGAACTCGGTTGCACCATAGAAAGCAAACGACACCAATCCACCTATAATTAATCCTCTTAGAAAGACATGTTTAAATGATTTTAATCTTGGCAATAAACCAATGATAAATCCCATGATGACGCGATTATACCAAAATGAGAATAAATAGATAGAACTTAGCTGATCAGGGTTTCTTAGAGAAGCACCTATGATACAAAATACTCCTAAAATACCGCCAATGAATATGCCTAATGTTAAACGCTTTTTCATATCATCCTCCACATACTAACCATTTCATCAAACAATGCATAAGTTGTTTGTTATAATATAGGTAGTACTTAATCATATTATACCATGATAAAAAGATGGAGGTATGCTAAATGAAAATGGTGAGTTGGAATGTGAATGGGTTTAGAGCTGTATTTAATAAAGGATTCTCAGATATTTTTAATGATTTCAATGCAGATATTTTTGCAATTCAAGAGACAAAAATGCAAGAAGATCAAAAAGATTGGCAATTTAAAGGCTACCATGAGTTTTGGAACAGTGCAGATAAAAAAGGATATTCAGGAACCGTTATTTATACTAAAGTAAAACCAATAAGCGTTATTTATGGCATTGATGGTTTTGGATATAATCACGAAGGCAGAGTCATAACACTTGAATTTGAAGATTTCTTTTTTGTTAATTGTTATGTTGTAAATTCAAAAAGAGAACTCTTAAGATTAGATGAACGTATTGATTTTGAAGATGAGATAAGAAACTATTTGATAAAACTTGATTGTATCAAACCTGTGATTTATACTGGAGATTTAAATGTTGCTCATCAAGCCATTGATTTAAAAAATCCAAACTCAAATATGAGAAACCCAGGATTTACTATAGAAGAAAGAACTAAGTTTTCTGAACTACTTGAAAGCGGCTTTGTTGATGTATTTAGAACATTATATCCACAAGAAGTCAAGTATACTTGGTGGAGTTACATGTCTCAATCAAGATTTAAAAATATTGGATGGAGAATTGACTATTTTGTCATCAGCAAACGATTATTAAACTCAGTTAAAGACTGTTCTATTCATGATGATATATTAGGAAGTGATCACTGTCCAATTAGTCTTAAGATTGAGTTATGGTAAACTTATGAAAGAAACGGATTTATTTAAACCAATAAAAAGATTACTCGAAAGTCAAGGATATCTAGTAAAAGCCGAAGTGAAAGATATTGATGTTTTAGCTTGCAAAGATGACATATATATTGCGGTAGAGTTAAAAACAAAAATATCGCTTAAATTAATTTATCAAGCAGTTGATCGACAAAAAACGATGGATATTGTCTATATTTCAATTCCAAAATCATCTATACCAAAGTCTGGAGCATTGTATAAGCAGTTTATACATTTGTTAAAAAGACTAGAAATTGGATTAATAGTTGTCGAAAATGAACATGCTGATGTTTTATTAGAAGCTTCTCCTTTTAATTTAGAAAAGAGTCGTGCTTCATATAAAAAGAAAAAACAACGTATTATTAAAGAATATTATTTAAGAAAAAATAAAGTCAATGTTGGTGGCACTAAAGGTAAGACACTTACAAGATATAAAGAAATGGTTGTTGAGATTGGGTTATTTTTAATTGAGCATGAACAAGCATCACCAAAAGATATTATGCAAGCAACACAAATCAAAAAAGTTGCGTCTATTTTACAAAAAAATTATCATCAGTATTTTGAGAGAGTAAGTCGAGGGATTTATCAATTAACAGATAAGGGAAAAAAAGAAATCAACGACTTAAAACAACAGTTGGAGGAAAATCATTATGGCAGCAATTAGAGGTGTTAATTTAGGAGGCTGGTTTGTTTTAGAGTATTGGATAAAACCAGAACTATTTGAAGGATTAGAAAATTGTCATGATGAAACATGCTTCATGAAATATCAAAAAGACGCGAGACAAAAACTATTTAAACATTATGAAACATTTATTACAGAAAAAGACTTTAAGTATTTATCTGATTTAGGAGTAAAAGAAGTGCGGCTACCAGTCCCTTGGTGGTTTATTGGCACTGACTTATATTTACCTTCAAGACCATATATTCATCAAGCTTTCAAATGGGCTAAAAAATATGGTATTCAGGTTTTATTAGATTTACATACTGCTCCTGGATGTCAAAATGGATTTGATAATGGTGGTATTCAAGGTGTAATGGATTGGCATAAAGATGAAAAAAATATTAATCAGACAATTGACACTTTAATAAAACTTGTTCAAGAATTTCATCAATATGAGTCCTTTTTTGGAATAGAAGTATTAAATGAACCGTTTGTTTCTATTGATTTAGAGATTATCTTTAAGTTTTATGAGAAAGCGTATATAGAGATTAGAAAGATTACCGATAAAGCAATCGTTTTTCATGATGCCTTTCGACCAACAGATGAAAGGTTTATATCATTTTTTAAAGATAAAACAAATATTTTGTTTGACCTACACTTATATCATTGTTTTGATGATCAATATCATCAAGTGCCACTAGATAAGCATTTAGATTTGATAATGAACAAAAGATTGCCCATGATTAAAACTTTATCTAAGCATGTAAAAATAATTATTGGTGAATGGTCATTAGGTATAAGAGAGGAAACCTATGAAGATAGTTTCCAAGAAGAATTAGTTTTAAAGAGTTTAGCAAACGCACAACTCTACGCATATGAAAAAGCACATGGATATTATTTTTGGAATTATAAAGTAGTAAGAAAAAGCCATTTAAATTGGGACTTCAAACGTCTTGTTGAAGCTGATATACTACCCAAAAACTATCGGTAATTTTTAAAATGAACAAAAATATTGCATAATCTATATTTTGTGGTAAGATATAGGTGTATTCCCCATATATAGATTTTTAGTTTTAACTGAATTGAAGATATTGTTTTAGGGATTTACGAAAATCAATAGATTTAAAATAAGATTTATGTTTTATAATTTAAAGATTTAAGATTTAATGTCTAATGATTTATTTTGTTCAATGTATTCATTGTTAGTATATATATGGGGAATACCAATTTATAAAGACACCTAAATAGGTGTTTTTTTTTATTTAATAGGAAATTCTATTAAGACCTTTTATCAAGTTTATAAAAATGGTAAAATAAAGGTATCAATAACATTTCAAGAAAGGGGGAACATTTATGCGCTATAAAGCCATAAAGACGAAGTTATATTTAAGTCAAAACGAGAAAAAGTTTTTACTTTTCTTG
>WPCG01063766.1_pt1 | contig 52025 bp, 43 predicted proteins | sample 5403311 | NCBI WGS metagenome assembly WPCG01 (sample SAMN12869467, study PRJNA574797) | sludge metagenome | isolation source: wastewater treatment of Control | place: China:Beijing | collected 2019-05-17
ACCAGTCATTAAGTGCTGTAAGGAAAATAATAAACTAGTCTGTGATATCATCATAAAATTATTATAATATAGTCCGTTGTCTAAAAAACTAAAAGAAGGAGATCTAATGTCTATATGAGGACTACATATATATATTAGGAAGCTATACTCAAACTATTATTACAGTTCTGAGTATACAAGGATACCATATGATAAAAAAAATACTTTTCTCAATCACTATATTAACCATGATAATCTTTATAGCAGCATGTAATGACAACAAACCCGAAGAAGAGAAGTTTTATTTACCTGATTTAATCGATAAAACAGAAACAGAAATTAATCAAATCATTGAACCGCTGCCGATAACAGTCACTTTTACTTATGAAGATAGTAATTCAGTATCAGAAGGAAAATTTATTCGTTATGTAGGCGCGACTGCGGGTGATGAGATAATCAAAAATATCACATACCAAGTGGTTATTGCAAGAAATTACCCAGTTTTACCAGATTTAACTGGACTTTCTAAAGCAGAAATTGAAGTTTTATTAACAAGTTTAAATATTTCTTATCAGTTTGAGTATGCTCTAAATGATGAGGTTGAAGCTGATCATTTTGATCAGTTTATAACAAGTCATACTCAAGGTCAAAAAATACCATTTCAAACAGTTGTTGGTATTCAAATCGCATTAAATTCTCCAGAATTACCCGATTTGACATCAAAAACAGAACAAGAAGTTAGACAATCACTAACCGAATTACGTATTCAATTTAGAATTCAATATATTAAAAACAATACGATTTTAGCAGGTCTTTTTGATAGTTATAGAGATAAAGAAGCAGGGGATAAAGTCACAGCAAGCGAGTTTGTTGTTGTTTATATTGCAACTAACGATCCTAAACTACCTAATTTAAATAATCGTAGTGAAGCTTATATTATTAATCAACTTCAAACATTAGGGATTGAATATGAGATTAATTATGTATTAGATAATAACATTCTTGCAGGCCGTTTTAGCCATTATGATGGCTATGTTGCAGGAGACTTTATTTCTGAAAAAGTAACCGTTAATATCGCAATCAATGATCCTAAACTACCTGACTTAACAGGATTAGATAAACAAGAGATGGAAACACTATTAGATCAACTTGGTATCCAATATACCTTTGAGTATCAATCAAGTGAGACTATTGAGTTAGACCACTTTATTTCAGTTGATAGCTTTAATGTAGGAGATTTTATTTCTGCACAAACGGTAATTAACATCAAGATTGCTACCGATGAAGTTGTTTTACCTGCATTAGATGGATTAACTGAAACAGAAATTACAACCTTATTAACATCTCTCGGATTAACATTCACATTTGAAGTAGAAACAAACAACAGTGTGGAAGACATGACATTTAGTCGATTTGAGAATCATGTTGCTGGTGAATTTGTCAGCAAGACGGAGTTAATTACAATATATATTGGATTTAACGACCCGGTATTACCTGATCTATCTAACAAAAATATCATTCAAATCGGTCGTATACTTGATGAATTGTACATTCAATACACCTTCAGTTACATCATTAATGACGATTTTGAAGAAGATTCATTCGCATATTATGTCGATTATGAAGCGGGAGACTTCATTTCTACGGATGCCACTGTAGAAGTTGTACTTTATAAAAACACATTTACAAGTAATGAAATGAGTTTATTTATTTCCAAAGTTGTTGAAAATGATACGAATAATTCAGCAGTCGAAATCTACAATCCTTTTGATTATGCTGTTGATTTAGGTGATTATCATATCGTTATTTATAGTAACGGTGCAATCACACCAACATATATGATTCAACTGACAGGTCAATTATTACCTGAACAAACCTTTGTGATTGTGAAATCAAATGCTTCTGAAACATTAAAAGCTTATGCGGATTTACTCTCTGAATGGCTTGTATTTGATGGTAATGATGTGATTCAATTACGTTATAAGAATAACACCTATATTGATACCATCTCACAAATCGGAACACAAACGTTTGTCATGAGAGATGAAGTGTTTGTTCGCGGGACACATGTTACAGGTGGAACACGCTCTTTCTCTCTTAAAGAATGGGATGAATATATTCCATCATACTATGATGTCTTAGGGTCACACCCTCTTGAAAGACCTTCTATGATGGTCATGGATCGTGCATTATTAAATAATACATTTGGAGACCCAAATGTTAGTGGTATGATTATCGTTACACTTGCTGGAATTAATGATGGAGATACTGCCTCCTTTAATCCAGGATTCACAGGAGGACAAAGAGTTCGTTTCTTAGGTATTGATACTCCCGAGACATTCCCTACTGTTGATCCAGGTGGATTAGAGGCTAAAAACTTTACAACACAACGCCTAAACGCAGCAACCGAAATCATTTTACAAAGTGATCCAGATCTTGGTTCATCCGATACATTTGGTAGAACGCTCGCTTATATTTGGGTTGATGGTGTCTTATTGAATTATGAACTTGTTTACTATGGACACTCCATGAATTATATTGGAACACAATCAAGAATGGTATTTGCAAATCGCTACATCCATCGTTGGTTCCAAGATGCTGAAGATCATGCCAAAGATAACAATCTTGGTATTTGGGGTCTATGAAAGTATTAGGTAGAGTTGTTTACGCACTTTTCATGGTGATATTGTTTTGGTTTATGTATGATTATGCTGTGACATCTATGACGAACCAATACATTGGAAAATACGGAAAAGAAGCACTTTCTAGTCAACCAGTGAACTATGATTTCTTTCCCTCTACAGTTCCTGGATATCGATATGAAGATGTATTATATCAAAAAGAAATCGATCAGTATATCATCACTTTTCATGAAATGGTGTTAGTAGAATCCAAACAAAATGAGCTACTTACAAAAGAATATGTATATATCTTAATTCATGATGTGGAAACATCTATTGAACCATCTATGAAGTTTCAAATTACATATCAAAACGTAGATGAAACGACATATGAACGGTTTATTATGTTTCCGTATCGTCAGTTTAGAAATCTTATGACCGTTTTATCTGCGGATGAAGATGTGTATATTCCAAAAGCACTCCTTGATCATCCTAACGCACTTTCTTATCAACTCATAATCGGTGAAAATATCGTTGTATCAGAGGATTTACCTTTATTTGATTTTAAAATAAACACCATTTTACAAGATCAATTTGTTGAGAACCAACCATTTGATCAAGAAGAATTACGTGAATTAGGTGTCATCACCTACGTTCCGCATCGCATAAGTGAGTTTATGTCGACACTTTGGATTGCTATGGGTGTTTATCTGATTATCCTTGTTCTATTTACATATTTCACTTTTTTCTTCAAGAAAAAATATCTTGGGAAACAAAAACCAACTGAAGGATTACAAAAAGATAAGGCATCATTAAAGGGCTAATATTTAGTCCTTTATGTTTATAAATTTGTAGATTTTGCTCTATTTATGATATACTATTCTAATCGATATAAGAAAGGATTTCAAACATGTCCATTAAGAAAAAAATATATGATTATATAAAAAACTATCAAACCATTATTATTCACCGTCACTTAAGACCAGATATGGATGCCATCGGTAGTCAGTATGGGCTTGCGTTGACAATCAAAGAGAATTTTCCACATAAAGAAGTCTATGTTGTTGGAGATGTGAACGATATGGTGTATCAAGCAAGAATGGATGACATCGAAGATTACCACTATGAAGGATCGTTAGCGATTATTTGTGATGTAGCAGTCTCTCGTATGGTTTCAGATGATCGGTATAAATTAGCTAAGGATCTCATTATTATCGATCATCATCAAAACGATACAGATATTGAACCAGTGACTCTATTTTATAGAGATTCAAGTTATGCATCTGCAAGTGAAATGGTCATTGATTTTATCAAAGAGTTCCAACTTAGAATTACACCAGAAGCTGCTACTTATTTATATGGTGGCATGGTGACTGACACAGGAAGATTTTTATATTTGAATAACGCAAGTAGAACTTTTGAATTAGCATCCTATATTACTAAATTTAACCCGAGTTATCAAGATTTCTATGATTATATTTATACAGAAACCTTGCAAAAAAGATTAACAAAAAATTTATTCTCATCATTTGAACTGACAGAAAACAATGTAGCCTATCGTAAAAATGATGCTGAAATTATTCAAAAGAGTGGTCTTGAATTCCAAGCTATTTCAAGAGGCATGGTTAATCAAATGGCAGGTATAAAAGAAATACCTATTTGGGCGAACTTTACAGAAGATGTGGAAAATAATGTCATTATCGGTGAATTTCGAGCAAGAGGTATAAGCATTGTTGACATTGCTAAAAAATATGGCGGTGGTGGACATAATATGGCTTGTGGAGCTTCCTTAAAGGATTGGAATGAAGTAGAATTAGTACTCAAAGACTTAGATGAAAGGGCAAAAGACAATGGAAAGAATACTAAATAAGATAAAAAGCTATGATACAATCATCATCCATGGACATAAAAGACCAGATGGAGATTGTTATGGTGCACAATTTGGATTAAAACATATCATTAAGTCATCATTCCCACAAAAGAAGGTTTATGTGGTAGGTGAGACATCTGATTTTGTTGATTTTGTAGGAAAAATGGATGACGTAAGTGATGATACATATCAAAATGCTTTAAGCATTGTTGTAGATACTGCAGTTAAAGATCGTATCAGTGATCAAAGATATACATTAGGTAAAGAAATCATAAAGATTGATCATCATATTCCAATTGATCAATATGGAGATTTAATTTGGGTCGATACAACGTTTCCTTCCTGTGCCCAAATGATTACTTATTTTTATTACAAATTTAAAAACGAGTTAAAACTCCCACAAGAAGGAGCAATCGCTTTATATACAGGAATCGTAACAGATACTGGACGTTTCCGCTTTAGAGGTGTTTCCAAACTTACGCACCAACTTGCAGGTTTACTCATTGAAAAAGGTGTTGATGTCGAATATATAGATCATAAATTATCTAAAGAAACATTAGAAATGATCGCTTTAAAAGGATATGTTTATTCTAATTTTGTAACAACTAAAGGTTTTGTTTATTTAAAAATGACAAGAGATATTATCGAAAAGTATCAAGTGACTGATGAGCAAGCAGCCTCTGTAGTTGGGTTAATTGGTGGTATTGATGGATTTCCTGTATGGGCACTATTTATTGAATATCCAGGAGAAATTCGGATAAGACTTCGTTCATCAGGACCTACAATCGATCAACTAGCCAATAAATACGGTGGTGGTGGGCATGCAAAAGCTGCAGGTGCTAAATTAGAAAATTGGGATGAGCTTCCACAATTTATTCAAGATGTTGAAGCGGTTGTAGCAGCTTATCAAGAGGTTTAAAGATGCAATCTTGTCAAACCATTAGCGTTGAAAACCCCAAACTACCTCTTGAAGAGATTGAAAGAAGTTTGACAACAACATATCGAAAAGATATTTTTAGACCTTTTGTTAAAGCCATCTCAGAGTTTGAACTCGTTGAACCAGGAGATAAGATAGCTATAGCTATATCTGGTGGAAAAGATAGCTTAATCCTTGCTAAACTCTTTCAAGCATTGAAAAAACATAATAAATTTCCATTTGAACTTGTTTTTCTATCCATGGATCCAGGTTTTAGAGATATCAATCGAGAACTACTTATTAATAACTGTCACTACTTAAACATCCCTTTAACGATTAAAGATTCCGACATCTTTGAAGTCGTTCAAAAGATTGCTAAAGAAAATCCATGTTATATGTGCGCTAGAATGCGAAGAGGTTTTTTATATCAACAAGCTAAAGATTTAGGGTGTAACAAATTAGCATTAGGACATCATTTTGATGATGTGATTGAAACAACGTTACTCAATGTATTTTATAACGGTCAGTTCAAAACCATGATTCCAAAAATTGAGGCAGACAATTTTAGTGATATGGAACTGATTCGTCCGATGATTTATATAAAAGAAAAAGATATTATTCGTTGGATTAAACGAAGCGGTATTCAAGCGATGAATTGTGGATGTACAGTGGTTGCTGAAAAGACATCTTCTAAGAGACGAGAGATTAAAATGCTCATTGAAACGATGAGACAAACGAATCCCAATGTCGATCTTCATATCTTTAATTCAGCGACACAAGTTAATTTAGAAGCAATCTATGGATACCAAAAAAATACAACCAAAAAACATTTTAACGAATTATATCGGGAGAGGAGAAAAATGAAATGATTTATACACACATGATTTTTGATTTAAATATTGGACTGGATGGATTCGCATTAAAGGTTTTATTACCTCTTGTACTGACATTTTTATTCGCATCTTTTGTGGGACTTGAAAGACAAAATGTAGGAAAAGCAGCTGGTCTATCTTCACATATTTTAGTTGCTATGGGTGCGGCAGCTATTGCTATTATGCAACGTTTAATGTTTGAACATCAGCTTTTCTTACAAGGAACAGGTGTAGAAATTGACCCTGAAGGACAACGTGTTATTGCACAAGTGGTCACTGGTATTGGTTTTGTCGGAGCTGGTGTCATCATTAAAGACCAAGCAAATGTTGTCAAAGGAATTACAACAGCTGCGACTATTTGGGTTACCGCTATGATTGGTCTAATCTTAGGTAGTGGTTATATCATAGTCGGATCAGCTCTAGGTTTATTTGTTGTTATTTTTATCTTATCAAGAGATTTAAAGAGAGGATTTAACCCACTCAAACCAGGTGCTAGTAAAAGCCATGATCATCACGAGGAATCACATCAATGAACTTTGAAACGATTGCTGCTATCTCCACAGCTTTTGGTACAGCAGGCATTTCGGTCATTCGAATCTCAGGTGAAGATTCGATTGAACAATTTAATAAAATCTTTAAAGGAAAAAACTTAAATAAAGTCAAATCACATACGCTTCATTACGGACATATCATAAACGAAGATGGAACTTATCTTGATGAAGTGATGGTTGCAGTTTTAAGAGCTCCTAAATCTTTTACCGCTGAGAATATGATTGAGGTATCAACACATGGTGGTATTTTAATCACGCAAAAAGTACTTGAAAGAATATTGACTTTACATATCAGACTTGCAGAACCAGGAGAATTTAGTGAACGTGCATATCTCAATGGACGAATCGATTTAGTTGAAGCTGAATCCATCATGGATTTAATTCATGCAAAAAGTGAGCAAGCATTAAAAATTGCAAATCTTGGCGTTCAAAAAGAAACGTCCAATCTTATTCGACAGTTAAGATCCAAATTATTAACGATCATTGCGCAAATTGAGGTCAACATAGACTATCCAGAATATGATGATGCCATCGTGATGAGTAAAGAAATCATTTATCCAAAAACATTGGAATTAATCACAGAAATTGAACACATTTTAAAAGAATCATATAAAAATCAAATGATTCGAGAAGGTGTAAAAACAGCTATTATTGGCAAGCCAAATGTAGGGAAAAGTAGTTTACTGAACGCTCTATTAAAAGAAGATAAAGCGATTGTTACCGATATAGAAGGCACAACAAGAGATACCATTGAAGCACAAATTAATATCAACGGTGTTATGCTTAATTTAATCGATACAGCAGGCATTAGAGAGACGATAGACATTGTAGAGAAAATAGGTGTAGATCGCTCTATAAAGGCACTTAACGAAGCTGAGTTAGTGTTGCTTGTACTTGATCAAAGTAAAGCATTAACTAAAGAAGATAAAGCATTACTAGAACTCACCAAAGATAAGAAACGTTTAATTATCGCGAATAAATCTGATCTTCCAAAAGCACTACAAATGGAAGAGGTAGTCTCTATTTCGACTTTAACGAAAGATGGGTTAAAAGAATTAGAACAAGCCATATTAAAACTCCTTTCCTTAGAAGATATTGAAGAAAGAGATTTTAATTATTTATCAAATATTAGACATATCCAAAAAGTTAAAGAATCAAGACAATCACTCTATAATGTCTTAGAATCAATTAAGTTAGATATGCCAGTAGATGTCTATGCAATTGATTTAACTCAAGCTTGGAGAGCACTTGGAGATATCCTTGGTGAAAATTATCAAGACGACCTTCTTAATGAATTATTTAGTAAATTTTGTTTAGGTAAATAAAACATATTATTTGAATAATATGTATGTTATAATGTTAAAGAAAGAAAGGGGCTTATTATATGGCATATGTCGCTTTATATCGTGCATACCGTCCGAAATCATTTAGTGAAGTATCTGGACAAAAAGTAATTATTAAAACGCTACAAAACGCACTTTTGCATGATAAAATTGCACATGCATACCTTTTTAGCGGCCCAAGAGGTACAGGTAAAACGTCTATAGCAAAAATTTTTGCTAAAGCAGTAAACTGTATTCATCAACCGAATAATGAACCATGTAATGAATGTGAAGTTTGTAAAGGCATCGATCAAGGTAATGTCGGTGATGTGATTGAAATCGATGCTGCTTCAAATAATGGTGTTGATGAAATCCGTGACTTACGTGATAAAGTCAAGTATATGCCTAGTGTTGGTAAATATAAAGTATATATCATTGATGAAGTTCACATGCTATCTACAGGCGCATTCAATGCACTTTTAAAAACACTTGAAGAACCACCAAAACATGTTATTTTTATCTTAGCAACTACCGAAATTCATAAAATACCCTCAACGATTTTATCAAGATGTCAACGATTTGATTTCAAGAACATTGAAACAGGAGACATTGTTGTCAAATTGAATGAAATCGTGAAAAAAGAAAACATTCAAATTACAGAAGAAGCGATTTATGCAATTGCAGAAAGTGCTGAAGGTGGTTTAAGAGATGCGATTAGCCTTCTTGACCAAGCGATTTCTTATGCGGATCATACCATTGAGGAAGATGACGTTCATCAAGTATCCGGTAGTGTATCGAAACAAGCCCTCATTAAACTACTCTGTGCTATTTCAAATAAAGAAATATCTACAGCCATGCTTGTTTTAAAAGACTTACTTGCTGAAGGTAAAGAAATCACACGCATCGTAAATGATATGATTTTAGCCCTTCGTGATCTATTATTAGAAAAATCAACGAAAATAGAACATCCGAAATATAAAGAACTTGTTTCAACATTCTCATATGATCGCATTTATTACTATCTTGATGTACTCAACCAACTGCAACAAGATATTAAATGGACACATCAAAAACGAGCATATGTTGAGCTAGCACTCATTAAAATGATGGAACATCAAACATTAAGACAACTTGATTATGAAGCAGCCATTACTGATCTTAAGCAAAGTATTCAGGATTTAAAAGAACAAATAAAAGTTCAGCCTAAGCAAGTGATTCAAAAACATAAAGAACCTCTTGTTACCATTAAACAAGTTGAACAAATTTTAAATCACGGAGACAAGGAAAAGAAAGCTCTCATACAATCAGGATGGTCTTATCTTAGAGATTATCCTCGAGCACATCTAAAAATGGTCGCATATCTCTTTTCACAAAGTGAATTAGAGGCTGTATCTGATGATACCATGCTAGTGGTATGTGATGACATTAATTTATGTAAAAGACTTTTAGAACCAGATACAAAGAAACTAGCACTTGAAATATTTAATAATAAACAACACCTTGTAGATGACTTTGTAGCTATTTTAAAATCAGACTGGTTAATTATTAAAGATGTATACAAAGACTTATACTTGAAAGGGCAAAAGAAACCAAAATTGCCGCCATATGATTTAAAATTATATGTAGAAACTCAAGACCAAGAACACAAAGAACCCGAAATTGTATCCCTTGCAAGGTCTTATTTCGGAGATAAGGTACACATAAAGGAGTAAAACTATGAATCCCAATATGCTAAACAAACTTAAAAAAATGCAAAAACAAATGATGGAAGCACAAGAAGCATTAGAACGAAAAGAATATTTTGGTAAAGCAAGTGGTGTTACTGTCATCGTACAAGGAACACGTCAAGTGATTGATGTGCAAATCAATCCTGAACTACTAGAAGAAGTCGAAATGCTCCAAGATGCAGTTTTACTTGCTGTCAATGATGCATTAAAACAAATTGAAAAAGATCAAGAAGAAACCATGGGACAATTCACAGGTGGTATGGGTGGGTTTGGATTTTAATGTATCCCACCATCCTTAAGAAAATCATTGAAGATTTTCAAAAACTCCCAGGTATAGGAGAGAAAACCGCTGAACGGCTTGCGCTTCATCTCATCACTCAAAGTGAAGATGATGACTTAATCTCTTTCTCAGAACATTTAAAAAGACTAAAACAAGATATCAAATTTTGTAGAGTATGTCATATGATTACAGATGAAGAGACATGTGATATATGCCAAAATAAAGCAAGAGACCAAAAAACACTCATGGTTGTTGCTGATGCAAAAGATGTCTTTGTTATGGAAAAAATGAATACTTATCACGGTTTATACCATGTATTAGGTGGACTAGTCGATTTTTCTAGAGGTATTACCGATAAAGATTTACATATTGATTCACTTTCATCGCGTATTAAAGATTTTGATGAACTCATTATTGCAACCAGCGGAACTGTTGAGGGTGAGATGACAGCCAAATTTCTTAAATCGCTTTATGGTGAGCACATTGTTGTCACCAGACTTGCATATGGATTACCCGTTGGTGCTGACTTAAAGTATGCAGATGAGCTCACGTTGAGTAAAGCTGTCGAAAACAGACAGAAATACTAGGAGGGTAAGCCTATGTGGGAAACAATTAAAGCATTTGTAGATCGAATTTTTGGTGGATTCAATAATCTACTTAAAGATTGGATTGGTTTTGATGAAAAGATTCTTGAACTATATGATCAATTCATTGCGCCTCAACCTGAACTATTTAAAATCATTGGTGGTGCATTTCTAGCGATTATTATCGTTTTAGGTGTTATTAGCTTTGTGAAAAAAATGCTTAAACTTTTCATCGTGATTGCAGTCATTCTTGGAATCGTTTTATTGCTGTCACAATTTAGATAAAAAACTGCTTGCAAAATAAATAGCTTTGATATACAATAGATACGGTTTTAGGAGGGCAAAATGGATAAATTGAAATCGTTAGCAATGCTAGAGGTAGCTGAAACTTTACTGAAAGAACATAAAGAACCTATGACAATTCAACAACTCATGAAAAGCGTTGCTGAAATAAAAGAAATATCAACAGAAGATGTCGATCGTCTAACCCAGCTTTATATGGATATTACGCAATCTGCTAAGTTTGTTTATTGTGGTGATGACCAATGGGATCTTAAAGAAAGAAACCTAGAATTATGGGATAAAGATGGATTTGCATTTGTTCATCCTGAAGAGATTGAGGATGATGTTGAAGAAGATCTAGATTTCACTGAATTCGTTCTTGAAGAAGAAGAGGAAGAAGAAATCGAAGAACTTGATGAAGAAGAAGTTGAAGAACTTGATGAAGAAATCAAGGAAGAAAAAGAATATATTGATATTGATTTACCAATCAAATCAACAGATGATGAAGATATCGACGATGATCCAGAAATAGAATTTGATGATGACGATTATGATGAAGATGATTATAACGAAATCATGGATGATTATGAGGATATGTACGACGAGTAATCGTTTATAGATTTTTAGGGTATACAAAACAGCGTATACCCTTTTTATATCATTTTGGAGGAAATAAATATGGATTATAAAGAATGGTTAGGTTATATTGCATCACTCATTGTTTTAATATCATTACTGATGAGTTCAGTAAAAAAGTTAAGATGGATTAATTTATTAGGATCATTAACATTTGCTGTGTATGGTTTTTTGATTAATGCACTACCAGTCGCAGTTATGAATGCTGGAATTGTGGGTATTAACATTTATTACCTTATTCAAATGTATCGCAAAACAGATTATTTTACATTAACATCCTTAGATAGAGAAAAGGATTATTTTGAGCACTTTATGTCATTTTATCAAAAAGACATGGCATCATTTATTACAGAATCTTATGATTTAAAAGATCCTAATCTCATTAAACTTTTTGTTTTAAGAAATACAATACCAGCCGGTGTATTTGTTGGTAAAAAAGTAAGTAATGATATACTTCATGTCTATGTTGATTATGCGACTCCACAATATCGTGATTTCAAAATTGCTAAGTACTTATTTGAGCAACAAAAACATGTGTTTTTAAATCTTGGAGTTCAAAAATTGACGACTCATCCTGGAACTGAGAAACATCAAAAGTATTTAATACGCATGGGATTTAACAAAGTTGAAGAAAATAATCAGATCACTTTTGTTAAAGAATTCAAGTAATTCTTCATTTTGTCGGTTGAGTTTAGATAAACATTTGATATAATTATAAAGGGCACACCTAAAGAGCCTCCTATATTACAGGAGTCTCTTTTATTTTTTAGGAGGATAAAATGGCAAAGTATATTTTCGTTACCGGAGGGGTCGTATCTAGCCTTGGAAAAGGTATTACTGCATCAGCAATTGGACAGCTTCTAAAAAGTAGAGGCTTGAAAGTTTTCATGCAAAAATTTGATCCATATATCAATGTGGATCCAGGCACCATGAGTCCCTATCAACATGGGGAAGTTTTCGTCACCGATGATGGGGCTGAAACAGATTTAGATTTAGGACATTACGAACGCTTTATTGATGAAAATTTAAACAAACACTCAAGTATTACGACAGGGAAAATATATCAGTCTGTACTAAAAAGAGAACGTCGCGGAGATTATTTAGGAGCGACAGTTCAAGTCATCCCCCATATTACGGATCAAATTAAAAAGAAATTAGTCGATGTCGCTAAGCATACTCAGCCCGATATCGTTATTACAGAAATTGGCGGTACAGTGGGTGATATTGAATCCCTACCTTTTTTAGAAGCGATTCGTCAAGCACGTAGAGACTTTGGATATAACAATACACTCTATATTCATACGACACTTGTCCCTTATTTGAAAGCAGCGAACGAAATTAAAACAAAGCCGACCCAGCACAGTGTTAAGGAACTCATGAGTTTAGGTATTCATCCAGATATTATTATGCTTCGTACGGAGATGTCAATATCTGATGAACAAAAAGAAAAAATAGCTTTATTTTGCGACGTAGAGCCAAATGCTGTTTTTGAGTCACTTGATGTTGATGTCTTATACGATGTCATTAATAAACTCAATGATCAACACGTAGATGATTGGATTTTAAATCACTTCAAATATGAAAACATGAAGAAAGCGGATACTACACCTTGGATTGAACTTGTTGACCGCATACGTCATTTAAAAGAAGAAATACATATTGCTCTCGTTGGAAAATATGTTCAGCTTCATGATGCTTATTTATCTGTAAGCGAAGCATTAAAACATGCAGGATATCATCATCATCATAAAATAGTTATTCACTGGATTAATGCTGAAGATGTGGATATCTCAAATATTGCAGATAAGGTGAAGGGTTGTCATGGTGTTTTAGTTCCAGGTGGATTTGGCAAAAGAGCAACTGAAAGTAAATTAGCAGCCATCAAATATGCACGTTTAAACAATATTCCATTTTTTGGATTATGTTATGGGATGCAGCTTGCTGTAATTGAATACGCAAATCACGTCTTAAATCTTAAAGGAGCAAGTTCAACTGAAATTGATCCACATACACCTCATCCGATTATCTCACTTCAAAGAGGTCGAATTACAGATGAAGATTTAGGTGGAACACTTAGACTTGGTTTATATGATTGTGAGATTAAAGAAGGAACAAAGGCATTTCATGCATATCAACAAAAACTTGTCAAAGAAAGACATCGTCATCGATACGAGTTTAATAATAACTATCTTGAATACTTCGAAGATAGTCACATGATTTTATCAGGATATAATAGTGAATACCATTTAGTCGAAATGATTGAACTCAATAATCATCCTTGGTTTGTTGCTGTTCAATTTCATCCTGAATTCCTATCAAGACCTTTAAGACCACACCCACTTTTTAGAGATTTTATTCAAGCAGCTATCCAATACAAAACTAAGCAATCATAAAAACGATTACACAAGATGTTTTATTGCTAAAAGCAATACTTTGTAATATAATAAGTATGTCAAAAATTCATAGGAGGAATTTACATATGTCAGTCGTATCAGCAAAAGAAATGCTACTAAAAGCTAGAAAAGAAGGCTATGGTGTAGCACAAATAAATATTAACAATCTTGAATGGATTAAAGCAGTCTTAACGACTGTTGAAGAATTAAAATCACCAGTTATTCTTGGTGTATCTGAAGGTGCAGCTAAATATATGGGTGGATACCGTAATGTCATGGCTATGGTGAGAGAACTTGATGCTTTCTATAAGGTGTCAGTACCTGTAGCAGTTCACTTAGATCATGGAACTTATGAAGGAGCATACAAAGCATTAGATGCAGGATTTACATCAATTATGTTTGATGGTTCACACTATCCATTTGAAGAAAACTTAGCAAAAACAAAAGAAATCGTTGCTGCATGTCATGCAAAAGGTGTTTCAGTAGAAGCTGAAGTAGGCTCTATTGGTGGCGAAGAAGATGGTGTTGTTGGTATGGGTGAAGTTGCAGATCCAAAGGAATGTGCACTTATCGCAGCAACCGGTGTCGATATGTTTGCTGCTGGTATTGGTAATATTCATGGTAAGTACCCAGCTAATTGGCCAGGACTACGTTTTGATGTTTTGCAAACAGTTGCTGAAGTTACAGGTGGTGTGCCACTTGTATTACATGGTGGAACAGGTATTCCAGCTGAAATGGTTCAAAAAGCGATTTCAATGGGTGTTTCTAAAATTAATGTCAATACAGAACTTCAATTAGCATTTGCTGCAGCGACACGTAAATATATTGAAGAAGGAAAAGACCTTGAATCAAAAGGTTTCGATCCAAGAAAACTTCTTAACCCTGGTTATGAAGCTATTAAACAAGTAATTAGAGAAAAATTAGAAATGTTTGGATCGGTTCAAAAAGCGTAAAGGGATGTGATGATGTGAAAGACGAACATATTTATCATGAGTATGCAAATTGGAAAGTCGAACATCATGAATTATTTAAATACTTATCAGAAAGCGACTCAGGATTATTTATTCGTTTTAAGCATGTCTTAGACATTACAGACTTCTTATACGATAAACTGATCGATGATACGAACTATTCAGAAGATGAACACAGCATTTTTGAATCAGGATTCTATTATATCTTTGATCAGATAGATGTGATTGATGATTTACTTCAAAGATCATATAAACAAAATGTTAAAGAATTAGAGTCACACGCTAAAGATGTCAATTTATTACTGACTGTTTTGGAGTTCAAAAATGAATTGTTAGGTATGGATCATTTTGAACAAAGCGATTTAGATAAATTGGAAACATTTGAACAAATTATCGCAAACACTATCGAAAAGAAACAGACTGTTTCAGAGGATAAATTTGCTGAATTTGATCAATTGACAGATGAAATATTTAGTAAATTTAAAGATGATTTCTATCCAACTTACCATATTTTCTTAGATATTGCAGATGAACTTGGCATACTATAGATAAATTAAAAGCCAACGGACGTTGGCTTTTATGTCTCTTTAGTGTATAATTTGTTTAAGTAGAAATGACTAACTTAAGGGGGATTTATGATGAAAAAAACATTTCTTATCCTAACTGTGTTTTATAGCATTCTTTTTTTGATATCATGTCAAACTGATCAACCCTTTGAACACTTAGATGCGCAGATTTCAGTTGAAGGTCCGATTGAGATATCAATTGATAAGAAAAATTGGAAAAAAGTATTAAACGATAGTGATTTTGATCAGTATTTAAGTAAAGCATATCCATCATTTGAATTTATTCCAGTCACCACACCTACAGGAGTACCTCCCTTTTATTCAGTCACAGAAAATTCTATTGAGGAAACTACCGTAGGATATTTAGAAATTCCTATCTATATTCGTTCAGATGATGTTGCAGTCGTCCAATGGAAGAGTGCGTCACTTTCGAGCGTACCGATTCTATGGACATCTGATGCAGATTTTCGCTCAGCTGCAAGTGAAGTATTAACTGGAGCAGAAATCTATTCTACAATATCAAATGCAATAAGAGTATCACTTTCAGGAAAAATCTATGACGATTCACACATTGTTGTTTATGAGAGAAGTCAAGGTTATCACCATAATCATATGTTAGGTAATGGTGGGAACTTATTAGATGATGATCAAGGCTTATCTGGTTTTTTATCTTATTATAATTCAAGAAATCAAAGCATGTTATATGGAGCAAATGATGTTACTGTAGCACCCTCTATAACAGATATTAGAGAACAAAATAACATCTATTTATCGACATTAAATGAGATGAGTCATCAAAATAAAATTCAAACAACGATTACATTACGCATTTGGGTTGAAAGATGGGATCCAGATAGCTATCCCGCAATTCTTAATCAAGATTTTTCTTTATCCTTAGTTTTTATTGGAAAGAGAAGCGTTAATTCGTAAGAAAATGAATCGTATCTTTTAAGGTTTGATCAAATGGTATAAGTTCATCGAAAAGATGGACTTTTCTTTTTGTATCATCGTAATGAGCATTTTCAGTCAATGATCGAATCATCACACTGGAGTATCTCTTATAGAAAATGACAGTTATATAAGCAAGCCATATCGGAATTTTTACCATTCGTTTTTTCGTGCATGTGATTTTAGATATAGACTCATACAAAGCTTTAATGGATTGATGATATCCAGATAAAATCATATGGTCATTTATCTTTTTATCTGCAACCAAATAAATAGCTTTTGCTATATCTCTTACATCAATAAAGTTATAACCACCTTTTAACAAAAACAATAATTTGTGTTTCATAATGTGCAGTATCTCTTTACCTACTTGAGAGGGTTTATAATCATGTGGTCCTATCACTGCAGAAGGATATAGGATAACAGCATTTAAACCTTCTTTCATTGAGTCATAAACATATTTAGTAGCTAACCACTTACTTGTTTGATAGTATGATTTATGGATTTCTTGGTATTCAAAATGAGAAGGTTCTTTAACAAGACCTGTTTTAGGTTTTGAGATAATATCTACGGAACTTATGTATATCAACCTACATTGTTTTTTAAGACACACATGAATGATCCGCTTTGTGAGCTGAACATTAGATCTAAATGTTTCCATACGATGGTCATTAAATAAATTAATGTAACCAGCTGCATGAATAAGGACATCACCATATCCAACGACAGCATCTAAAAATGTGTCATCAAATGTATCACTTTCTTTGACATCAATATTTAATCCCATAAGAGATATATCCTTTTTGCGTACTAAAACACGAACAGGGACATTCTGTTCGAGTAAATATCTCACTGTGTTATTTCCGATGTGACCTGTAGCACCTGTAACGATATACATTTTATAGACCTCATTGTTTTTATTATATCAAATTTCATGATATCCTATAGACAATATTGAGGTGAAGTTATATGGACTATCAAATGCATATCAAAGATATGAAAAACTATTATTTAAGTGGAGAAACACTAAGCTACGCATTTAGATTACAAGCATTAAAAAAACTAAAAAGTGCAATACTTAACTATCAAAATGATATCCTGGATGCATTAAAAATGGATTTGAATAAATCTCATTTTGAAGGGTTTTTAACTGAAATAGGGATTGTTTTACTTGAAATTAAAGATGCGATGCATCATTTAAAAAAGTGGATGAAGATAAAGAAAGTAAAAACACCACTGACCTTATTTAAAGCAAAAAGCTATCTCTATCCAGAGCCATATGGTGTTGTTTTAATTATGTCACCATGGAATTATCCATTTCAGCTTGCTATTGCTCCTTTAGTTGGTGCCATCGCGGCTGGAAACTGTTCAGTCTTAAAGTTAAGTCCAGATTCTACTCATACATCACTTGTTACTAAAAAAATGATTGATTCTGTTTTTAGTGAACAATTTATAACTGTTTTAATAGGTGGACTAGAAGAAAGTAAAGAGATTATCAAACAACGATTTGACTACATCTTTTTCACAGGAAGCACACATGTTGGAAGAATCGTTATGATGGAAGCTAGTAAGCATCTTACTCCAGTAACACTTGAGCTTGGTGGAAAAAGTCCATGTATTATTGATGAAACAGCAGACTTAAAAAAAGCAGCAAAAAGAATTGCATTTGGCAAATTCATCAATGCTGGACAAACATGTATTGCTCCTGATTATATATATGTGCAATCACGAGTTAAAAACCAATTGATCTTTGAACTAAAACAATGGATTCATACGTTTTTTAACGAAAAAGCGATTGATAAAGAAGATTATCCAAGAATCATTAATGAAAAACATTATCATCGCTTAATATCACTCATACCGAAAGAAAAGGTTATTCACGGAGGTATTTATGATAAGCAAAAAATAGAACCTACACTTCTAGATGGAGTTACACGTAGTGATTCTGTCATGAAAGAAGAAATTTTCGGTCCTATTTTACCTATTTTATCATTTGATGAAATAAACGATGTGATTCATGATTTAAAACATCAAGAAAAACCTTTAGCAGTCTACATTTTTACAAAAAACAAAAAGAATGAAGAAAATCTTCTTAACTCACTATCTTATGGTGGAGCTACTGTCAATGATACGCTTATGCATGTAGCAAGCGGATATTTGCCTTTTGGTGGTGTAGGTGAAAGTGGAATGGGATCATATCACGGAAAGAAGAGTTTTGATACATTTACACACTATAAATCGATTTTGAAACGATCGAATGCGATTGATTTAGATTTTAGATATCATCCCTACACGCAGAGAAAGAAAAAAATAGTTGATTTATTTATGAAATAAAAAAGGGTATGCAGGAATTTCTGCATACCCTTTAATCATATCAACTTAGTTAGTAGGCAACAATTCTAAAACAAATGGTATATAACCTTCCCTATTATAATAGAAACTGATTTCAAAATAGTAAATTTCTCCTTCATCAAAGAAATCAATGAGTTGGAAATTAGCATAATCGCCATTATCATCGTCATTATTGATTTCAATAAGATAATCATCATAAATGTACAGAGAAATATAGGTGTCATAATCTTCGCCAGAACTTTCAAATGTCGAATAAATCATATAGTAACCACTATAATCAGGAATAAATCTTATCCAAGCAGAACCGTCACTTACATAAATAACTCCTTCAAATTCATCATATAGTTCAATTTGAACGTAGGGCATATCAATATGATCTTGACCACCAAAGATACTTTCTATGAATGAGCCAATCATCATAGCCATTTCTTCAATACGAGTCTCATCATCATAAGTGAGTGCAGCGTAATTGAAATCAGCGATGTCTTGTATTTCTTCAATGAATGAAGCAACTTCACCAAGGACCATAGTCTTCATTTCATCAATATCAGCTGAACTAACTCCAAGTAATGGTAGAATTTCAGGATTCTTTAAGATATCATCAAATACAATACCAATCGTATCATTAATTAAAGTAACGTTTGCAGGAGTTAATGCTAAATCTAATGCACGAATTACTGCAGCGGCTGCTTTCAGATTAGAATCTAGATCATCATTTTCTAGGATGTTGTCAATATCCATACCTGCTGCAGCATTAACAATCGCACGTTCAATTGTGAAGACGTTTGCTAATACTTGAGCCACATGAGGTAAAATAGCGTCGAAATTTGGAATTGTTACTTCCATGACTGACATACTTGACATACCTGAATAAACAAACATCGTATTAAATACTGCAAGTGTAATAGGGAACTTCAAGAATTCAAGGATTGCTAAAATAGATTCTTGATCAAGTTCAGCAAAGATTGCTGTATTATAATCTACGAATAATGGAAGAAGATCGGTTACGATGAACTCCATACCTTCTTCAGGTGTATCGAATCCAGTAGCCATCGCTTCAGCAATCACATAGAAGAATTGTGCTTCAGAAGTGAGAAACTCTTGAATCACATTTTCGCCCATTGTTTGAATAACTTCCATAGCTGCACGAATGGTGTCGTACTCAGCTTTATATGCTTCAAGCATCTCAATAATCATTTCAGCACTAACAGACATGTAAGAATCATTTTCAATTTGGAAAATGACTTGATCAATTCCTAGAATGAATAATGCTTCTAATGCTTCATCTTCCATGAGTTCATCGTATGCAGTAAATAATGATGCATGCTCAGTCTTAAATTCATCGATGAACGTCAAAACATATAATGCCAAATCGATACCACCAGTGAGATTAGGTGTCATACTAGAAGCGATTTCCAAGATTTTATTTTGGATATAGTCAACATTTGTTTGTGCGATTGATCCAATGAATTCTAAAGCAATCGTAATTTCTAAATGAGTGAGTTCACCCATGAAATCTGCGTGAACGATGTATCCCGATACATCTTCACCACTCATTGCACCACCAATATACATCAGTGTTGAGTATAAGAATGCAAAATCAGTCACTGTTGGGAGGTTTGTTTTTAAAATATTAACAACTTCATTTTTGATAATAATCATTTCAGCGGTTGTTAACATATCCCCTTCCATTGCGTTATCAAGTAAACCAATCACATTATTGGATAAAGAATCTTTAAAAGTCATCAAGAAATCGATAATGATTTCAAGTGATTGGATAGTGATTATACTATTAGCTTCTAACGCTTCAAGCATCGCTAAAGTTTCTTCTGGATTACCATATTCATACTCTACTTCACGATCATATTGCATTTCCATAGAGACTAGTTGTAAATGGTATAGAATGTTTGCTGCTGCATATGGATTAACTCCATACGTGTCAAACATCTCCATTTCACTCATTAAATCACTAAGATTATCTGGGCTTTCTTCGGACATCATATGATAAAGTGCAGTAAAGAATCCAAGTGCATTTGCTTCAGTCATATTAATGCTTGAAGTGGCTTCTGCATAAGCTTGAGCCATTTTTAATTGACTTTGATATTCTTCATATTGCCAGTCAAAATCAAAATCATTTCTAGTCATTGTCGCTGATGTGTAAGTTGGGTCTAAAATAGTTATGACACCTTCAGTAATGACAGCAGGGTCAGAAAGTGGTAAAACAGTGTAAGTCACAGCAGTTGATGGCAATGATTGTCCATCCCCTTTAACTGTAACAACGGTTATAATCCGATCACCAACTAAAATATTTTCTTGTGTTAAGTCAAGTGATGTCCCAGTTTTTACTTCAACAGGTCGCTGATCAATATATACAATATAATAATCAGCACCACTTACAGCATTCCATGATAGAACACCTTCATCAGATAATTGAACATTTGTTGGTGCGTTGATGGTTGGATCTAATGTTTTATCCCCGCAAGCAACAAGAACAAAAGCTGAAATAAGTAAAAGCAATAAACCTAAAATTTTTCTCATTTTTTCTCCTCCGATTATGTGGTTATAACCACATGTTTGACTAGATGTTATAGTCCATTCAATCGATCCCTGATGTTTTTTACTGACCAAATGTCTATAACTTTTTAACACTTTTTAAGATTATCTTAATTATACATCTTTTTGAGATGTGATACAAATCAATAAGAATCATTTGTCTATTATTTCGTTTGAAAGGTTAACTTAATTTAAAATGTATACTAAAATTTAATGATATACCATAGAAAACACCTGCTTAGTAGACTTTTAAAACATCTTGTATCTGAAGGTGTTTAGTACGATACACATAAACAAGTCGCGTTGCAATGAATAAGGAAATAATGAGAATAGATCCCCATAGTATAGAAGAAGATGTGATTCGAACAGGTTCATATTCACCAAAGAATAAAATGAAGTCAATGAGTTGACTACCAATCATGACATAAGTTGTAAAAGTTGTGGCTAAAACAATGAAAAGTAAAATCATTCCTTCGTAGAATTGTAATAAAAACATTTTTTTATAGGTATATCCTAATACATAAAGTTTACTATAAACGTTTTTCATTTGAGCAAGAAGAAGCGACGAGTGATTCATGATTGATAAAACAAAACAACATAAAATGACGATGATAATACCATTTAAATATTCAGTAGCTCTAATCATTTCATAAGATAACTTCGAAACAACACGTTGATAATCGATAATATAGATAAACTGATTACTATAAGCATCTAACAAATCGTTTTTTAATGCTTCTGGATTTCCTGCTGATTTAACAAAAATAGCGTTGTGCTTTAATGAAGTGAAGGTATCTAAATGGGAGATATTTGTTATAGCTAAATTTCCTAATTGTTTTTCATAAAAACCACCAATAACGAAACTAAGATCTGGATAATCTGGACTTATATTTAACACAACAGAATCATTAATATTCATGTCATAAAGTTTATGAAATCGAACCGGTAGTAAGATGACAGGATAATCATTGCTTAACGTTTCTAGATATTCTTGCTTAATATCTAAATCAAAGTACAAATAAATATCACTTGGATTCATCGAGACAACATCTCTGATGGCATCCTTATAATTCACTAAAGGCACATCTTGAAATAAACCAACTTGACTTGCATGATTGACATGTTCGTTTGCCTGTATATCTTCTAATGTTTGATCAAAATCTTTAAATATATTTGTAACAATATAGTCGAGTTGATATTGATCTTGATATGCTGTTCTTCGAATGTCCATATAATTGTTTGCTAGAACAAGTAAATACAGACTCAAAGATGAAATCAGTAGAACAGAAAAATACTGATAAAAAGCTTTTTTAGTAAGCATAATCTTTAAATGTAAGAAAAAAACAAAAGGCTTTTTGGTTGATGTGAAAAATGTTGTCACGATTGTCATTAAAAACGAACCAAAAGATATTAAAAATAAGAGACTCAATATAATTTGAAAGGGAGCTACAAGTGAATTCAACAAAGATTTTATGATACTCGTTTCAAGAGCAAGATAAATCAACAATGAACCTATAGATATGAAGCCCAAAGGCAACATTTGACTTTTATGATGTACGCCTTCATCTTTGGTTTGTTGAATCATTGAGTTTTGATTGAACTTATTAAAGAATAAAACAGTAGTTAAACACAACATAAGCAAAGCGATGCCTGAGACGATTATAATATTAGAAATAGGGACTTGATAACTTATGGGCGAGTTTAAAAATTGAATACCATATGCAATAATTAAGTTGGCTGAAACAAGACTCAATGATAAAGAAATCATGAAAAAAATGAGTATCTCAATGAGTACAATAGACAATGAGAATAACTTACTTCCACCCAAAGTATCAATGATTGCAAACATTTTCTTCTTATCTTCAAAATAGATAAGGATAGTTGTGTATAAGACAAGTAGCACAGCAAGAATGATGACTGAAACAAACATGTTAAAGACACTTATATTTCGATTAATCATTTGATTGACAAAGTTAGGATCAATAGTTACATTATACTTTAAATGAGCATAACTTGGATTTTCCTTAATGAGGTTTATGGCCTCATCAAGCGTTATATCATCATTAATGTCTAGGTAAACAGTATTATGAATGTGAGTTAAAAATACGGGATTTAAAGATGCATATGAAGGATTAATGGATTCTAAAAAGAAGTTTAATGAAACAGATTTATCTAAGTAAATCGCATAATTTCTAAACAGTTTACCATCTTCGACAACGTCGACTACACGAAATGTACGACTTAGGTCATTCGAATATAGCGTTATTTCGTCAAACACATTTAATGAAAAATCTGAAGCGATTGAACGTGTGATAATGACTTCATCGGCAGATAAAGTTAATTGATCAAACTTAAGATCGTTAGCAACTTTCTTAAAATGAGTTAATGTTGAAGAAAATAAGTGAGCATAAAATCTCTCGTTATGTGATGTTTCTACTAACAAATCAATTTCAAAAAAAGGAATGACATCATCGATGACATGACTAAGATGCTCTTCACTAAATCCTCTTGTTTGAAAAATGCGTGCATCACTTGTCGAATCAACTGTCACTTTCAAGTCAATATGTTGGTATTGTTCTTCGAGTTCACCATAAAAGAATGCTTTAAAAAAAGTGGGTATGGTTGAACCTAAAAACATTGTTGTGAATAAAGCAAAAAAACCTATGATGACAAGTAAGGATCGCATAGGGTGAGATGATATATTTTTTAAAGCATATGTTGAAGCGAATTTTAACTTAGAGTGCTTTCCTTTCATCTGCTACAACCTTTCCATCAAGCATATGTATCACGCGAGATGCATAAAAAGTAGTCTCCTCATTATGAGTGACCATTAATATGGTTTTCTTTAATTCTTTATTTAGTTTAGAAAATAGTTCCATGATGAGTTTTCCATTAGCATAATCAAGATTACCTGTGGGCTCATCTGCAAAGATAATATCAGGTTCGTTAATCAAACAACGAGCAATGGCAACCCTTTGCTGCATCCCACCAGATAATTGATTGGGATAATAGTCCTCATATCCTTTTAGGCCCACCACATCAAGTATGTTGTAAATATCTTCTTTTGTAGATTGATTGCCTAAAACCGCAGCAAGCATGATATTTTCATAAACAGTTAGGTTTGGAATGAGATTGTAAAATTGGAAAACAAACCCAATCTTTTTTGATCTAAGCATCGCTTTATCGTATGAAGTATAATGACTGAGTTCTTTATCGAAAACAAGTACTGAGCCTTCTTGATAAGGTTCAAGACCCCCTAAAACATATAGCAGTGTCGTTTTACCAGAACCAGAAGGCCCCACTAGTGATACGAATTCCCCTTGTTCAATCGAAAAACTTACCCCCCTTAAAACAGGTGTTTGGATTTTTCCATTCATATAAGATTTTTTTAAATCAGACACATGTATGTGTACCATCATTCATCACTCATTTCAAACATATTTTACCATAGATTATGAGCATCCTAATCATAATAAAAAAAGTAACTGCTGCCAGTTACTTCTCGTTATTAACGATGTTTTAAATGTGGAAATAAAATAACATCTCGAATATTTGGAGTATTGGTTAAGAGCATGACAAAGCGATCAATACCTATTCCTAAACCACCAGTAGGTGGCATGCCATACTCTAATGATTCCACAAAATCGATATCCATTTCATTTGCTTCATCATTTCCTAAAGCTTTTTCCTTTAATTGATTTTCAAAGCGCTCTCTTTGATCAATTGGATCATTAAGCTCACTAAAAGCATTCGCATATTCAGAGGTATTTATGAATAGTTCAAAGCGATCTGTGAAACGAGGGTCTTGCTCATTTTTCTTAGCAAGTGGAGAAATCTCAATGGGGTGACCATATACCATGGTTGGCTGAATAATCTTATCTTCAACATAACGTTCAAAGAAAGCCTCGACAATGTGTCCATAAGCAAAATGTTTCTCAACATGAATGTCATGTTTTTTAGCAATTTGCTTAGCCTCTTCTAGAGTCATATCCTTCCAGAAATCAACACCACATGTTTCTTTAATTGCATCAACCATGTGCCATCTCTTCCAAGGGCGAGACATATGAATGGTCGTTCCGTTGAAGTCGATATCATATGTTCCTAATGTCTCAAAAGTGACAGTTGATAAACACTCTTCAACAAGGTCCATCATATCACCCATATCTGCATATGCTAAATAAGCTTCAATCGTTGTAAACTCAGGGTTATGTTTAGCATCCATACCTTCATTTCTAAAAAGACGACCAATTTCATAAACAGCTTCTAAACCACCAACGATTAATCGTTTTAAAGGAAGCTCAGTTGCAATTCTTAAATAGAAGTCCATATCCAAAGCATTGTGATGCGTAACGAAAGGACGTGCTGCTGCACCACCTAAAATGGAATGAAGAACTGGTGTTTCAACTTCGATAAATCCTTTTTGATCAAAGAATTTTTGAATTGAACGAATAATCTTTGGACGAAGCATTGCTACTCTTCTCGATTCATCGTTAACGATTAAATCGACATAACGTCTACGTCTAGCTTCCTCTTTGTCCTGTAGACCATGAAACTTATCAGGGAGAGGTCTTAAAGCCTTTGAAAGATGTGTAAAAACATCAGCTTTAATCGTTAATTCATTGGTTTTAGTTCTAAAAAGGATACCTTCAATCCCAACAATATCCCCTAAGTCAGCTGATTTGAACACATCGTAAGAGAGTTCTCCAACATGGTCTTCTCTCACATATACTTGGATTTGACCATCACGATCTTTGATATGCATAAAACCCGCTTTTCCTTGAGCACGTTTAAGCATGATTCGACCTGCAACAATGACTTTAACATGTTTTTGCTCAAGCGTATCATGATCATCTTGACCATACATATCAAAAATACCTTTAGCATGGTGTGTTCGTATGAATTTATGACCAAAAGGGTCAACACCTTTATGTTTTAATTCCATAGCTTTTTCTCTACGGATGATTTGCTGTTCTTTTAAATCTTCTGGGTACATATAAGCCCTCCTTAATATCCATGATATTATATCATAGAAAAAGCCATAAATAAAGTTATGGCCGTTTTTCTTCACTCAAAAGTTCATACATGAGTTCATCTTTTTTCAATACAAGACTCGTCACGCGAACCTTTATGATTTTTAAACCAAGATAAAGTGTTAATTCATCATTGATTTTGAGTTGAATAGAAGGTTTAGCTACCTTACCATTCACCTCGATTTTATCTTTTTCAGCAGCTTCTTTAGCCAGTGTTCTTCGCTTAATGATACGAGATACTTTTAAATATTTATCAAGACGCATCGGACGAATTACCGTTCTTATCATCCCACCAAGATAATCTACCTGTTGATGTGATTTCATCAATATCTGCCTTAGTCAAGGTTTCAACTAAAACGAGATAATGAGCAATTTTATCTAATAAATCACGATTGTCAGTGATTAAAGCTCTCGCTTTTTCATAACATGTCGTAATAATATGTCTCACTTCTTTATCAATTTCATGAGCAACTTGATCAGAGAAATTCTTTTCTTTGAAATAATCGCGACCCAAGAAGACATTTCCACCAGCACTTTCGTACTGAATAGGACCTAAATCACTCATACCATACTCAGTTACCATCGCTCTAGCGATTTGAGTAGCAACTTGAAAGTCATTATAAGCTCCGGTGGTCACTGTGTCAAAGACAATTTCTTCAGCAACACGTCCACCGAGATAAGAAGTAATTCGTGCAATTAAGGATTTCTTAGTTTCTAAGAATTTTTCTTCAATGGGAACCATTAAATTATAACCACCCGCACGACCACGTGGAATAATAGTAACCTTTTGAACAACGTTTGCATCTTCAAGTTTTAATCCGATGACAGCGTGTCCTGCTTCATGATATGCCACTGTTTTCTTTTCATCCACAGAATATTTTCTACTCTTCTTAGCTGGTCCCATCATGACGCGGTCAACTGCTTCATCCATATCATTTTCAGAGATGAGTGTTCGATTATCTCGAGCAGCAAGAAGTGCTGCTTCATTAAGTAAGTTTTCTATATCTGCACCAGAAAATCCTGGAATACGATTTGCAAATTCATTTAATTTAATTTTAGGATCTAATTTCTTATTACGTGCATGTACTTTAAGGATAGCTTCTCTACCACGAGTATCCGGAAGAGAAATAGTGATTTGACGGTCGAAACGACCTGGGCGAAGTAACGCAGGGTCTAATACGTCAGGACGGTTAGTAGCTGCCATGATAATAATACCCATATTTGATGTGAATCCATCCATTTCAACTAATAGTTGGTTTAGTGTTTGTTCTCTTTCGTCATGTCCACCACCTAAACCTGCACCACGTTGACGGCCTACTGCATCAATTTCATCGATGAAAATGATACAAGGTGAGTTCTCTTTAGCGACCTTAAATAAGTCACGAACACGAGAAGCACCAACACCAACAAACATCTCAACGAAGTCAGAACCTGAAATGGAGAAGAAAGGCACATTTGCTTCACCAGCTACTGCACGAGCAAGTAGCGTTTTACCTGTACCTGGAGAGCCAACAAGAAGAACACCTTTAGGAATTCTAGCACCCATATCAACATATTTTTTAGGAGCTTTTAAGAAATCAATCAATTCTTCCATTTCTTGTTTTTCTTCATCACAACCCGCAACATCCTTAAATGTGACACTCTTTTCACGATTTAATCTTGCTCTATTCTTTGCAAAATCAAATGCTTTACTGTTTTGGTTATTTGCATTTCTGAAAATGATGAATAAGACGACAAGAATTAAAATAATAGGAACTAAATTAATTAAAATAGTCCAAATCGTTATACCTGATTTAACTTCAATATTGGTTGAACCACCTCGAAGCTCTACGAGCTCAAAGATAACTGTTGCTTGGTCAATACGCATAACACTTTCAAAGCGTACAGTTCCAGAGTACATAGGTAGATTTTTGTATTGATCAAAAATGGTACCTTTGACACGAACTAAATCAAAATTATCGCCACCAACTAAAACATATTCGATGCTTTTAATATGTCCAGCATCAGCAGCAACTTGAATATCGGAAGCAGACAACGTGGAGACATCCTCTGCTAAAGCCTCTCTTAAAAATAGAAAAATACCAATCACAATGACTAACGTGAAAATCATGATTAGATAATCTGGTTTTTTACGTATTTGTTTTCCCTTCGGAGTTTGATTCATACAGACACCTCGTTAACTGTTATATATTTCAGGTTTTAAAATGCCTACATAAGGAAGATTACGATAATACTCATTATAATCTAAGCCATAGCCAACAACGAATGCTTTGGGTATAACATATCCAACATATTCAGGTTGATAAGGTCTTTTTCTTCCTTCAGGCTTATCGAGTAAAGTGACAGTTTTGACACTCTGTGCACCACGATGTTTAAAAAGTTCAATGATCGTTACAATGGTTGATGCAGTATCAACAATATCCTCGATGATTACAACATCTCTACCCTTAATCGATACATCTAAATCCATCTTGATTTTGACATCTCCAGAAGAGGATATGCCACCATGATAACTCGATACAGACATATATCCAAGTTCCACTTTTAAATCGACATGTTTTGATAAATCGGACATAAAAGGCATACAACCTTTAAGTAAGCCTACGAACAAAGGTTGTTTACCTTCATAATCTTTTGTAAGTTGTGCACCAAGTTTTTTGCAAATATCTTGAATTTGTTGTTCAGATACTAATATTTCTGCAATATCATTATGCATGCTCATTTTCTCCTTTTATCTGAAAATAACATTCATGGTCTTTTCCAAGCGTTTGATTTAAGTAATGAGATTGTACCCATAAAATGTGGTTATTATTATCTGTAAGTACCCATAAGCGATCACGTTCTTTCATGGGGACTTTTTTGTCAATTAGTAATTTTTTAAGTTTTTTGTGACCAAAATCATAGGCCAATGTATCACCATCTTCTCTAAGGCGCAGCCATAGAGGAAATGCTAATTCATTATAACATAGTTTTGTATAATTTTGGGTTTGGTCGCTAGATATGGGAAAAAATGTGAAAATTAGACGATTTCCTAATTTATTTATACCGTCTTTAACCATAATCTTTTTCTTTTTAGATAGAGAAAAAGGCTCGATATAGGCTTTATCATACGATTTAACAAAAACAAAATGATTTTCTAATGTATATGTTTGATTTGGTTTTTTTGAGAGCAAAATGTCTTTTATTTTTAAGAGTGTTTCATAAGTGAATGATAGTTTATAGTGTTCAATAAGATAAGCAATTACATCTTCTTGAACAGATGGATGTTGTGTAACATACTGTTTTAAATCAATGACAAAGTCATTATTGATAAGTGATTTAGTAGTGTTTCGTATAAAATCAAAAGCATTTGATAATTGAAGATGATACTGTTTTATTTGTTCAAGTAAATCGTCATTTTCTTGTTTCATAATGGGTACAACAGCATGACGATATCGATTACGTAAGTAGTAATTGTCTTCATTTGAAGCATCATCTAAGTAAGGCACATTAAACTTTAAAGCGTAATCGATAATCTCTTTTTTAGACATATAAAGAAGAGGTTTAACAAAGATATGTTTACCAGAAACGTGATGATTTTGCATACCTGCGTAACCTAAAAGATTAGAACCACGAGTCAGTTTAATCAAAATATTTTCAAATAAATCATCAAGATGATGTGCAGTGAAAATATAAGGTGTTTTATACATGTTAGATACTTCGAGTAGATAATGTTTTCTCAATTGATGAGCTTGATGATGAAAATTGCCCTCATTGACTTCAATCGTATAGTAATGAAAGGGTATATTTTTCTCTTTACAAAAAGACTCAACAAGATCTTTTTCTATCACAGACTCATCACGCTTCAAATGATTAAAGTGGACAACAATAGGTTTATATGAAGTTTGAATAAGAAGCGAAAGTAAAACCATGGAGTCAACACCACCACTTACTGAGACAATCAAGGGGTATTTTGTTGGAATGTGCAAGTTATTTCTTAGCAATTTTTGTAGGTCAATCATAAAGACACCCCATTTCTATAATTACATTATAACATGGTGATTTTAAGATTTTTGTTAAAACAACAAGAAGTGTGTTATAATTATTCTCGATAAAGGAGGCCAACCTATGTTGATCTTGGCAAGTAGCTCTCCTCGTAGAGCAAAGCTTCTTCAAGATGCAGGTCTTGATTTTATAGTTGAACCTAGTCACATTGACGAAAACATTGACGATGAAAAACTTAAACCACAAGAACTTGTTCTTGAATTAGCCAAATTAAAAGCTCTATCTGTAGCCACTAAATATCCTAATGATATTGTTTTAGGTGCAGACACCATCGTCGTATTCGAAGAAGAAGTGTTAGGGAAACCTAAAGATGAAGAAGATGCGTATCGTATGTTAAAGATGCTTTCAGGAGAAAGACATGTTGTTTATACTGCCGTAGTTCTTACACGTGGTGAACAACTTATTTCATTTGTTTCTGAAGCAGAAGTATCGATGAAGAGCATAAGTGATTTAGAAATAAGAAATTATATTCAAACACAAGAACCTATGGATAAAGCAGGCGCATATGCTATTCAAGGTGAAGGTGGAAATTTGGTGGATCATTATAAAGGAGATTTTTTCACTATTGTAGGACTTCCTTTGAAGGAATTAATGGAGAATCTTAAAAAGTTTAAATAGAGGAGATATCCTCTTTTTTTTCGCTTTAAGCACTTATCGTGTTGTAAATATTGTATAATTAAGATAATTATAGCGAAAAAATGGGTGATTACATGGAAACAACCACATGGTGGCAGTCAGGTATTGTTTATCAGATTTATCCTCGTAGTTTTCAAGATTCAAATGGTGATGGAATTGGTGATCTTCAAGGAATCATCTCTCGGCTTGATTATTTGAAAGAACTAGGTGTAACCATTATGTGGTTATCACCTGTTTATCAATCGCCAAATGATGATAATGGATATGATATTAGTGATTATCTATCCATTCACCCCGATTATGGAACCATGGATGATATGAATCTTCTCATCGAAGAAGCGGGTAAAAGAAATATTAAAATCATTATGGATTTGGTCATTAATCATACTTCTGATGAACACCCATGGTTTATCCAATCACAAGATAAAAACTCACCATATAGAGATTACTATATTTGGAAAGATAAACCTAACAATTGGACAAGTTTTTTTGGTGGTTCTGCATGGGATCAAATAGGTGATTCATATTACTTGCATCTGTTTTCTAAAAAACAGCCTGATCTTAATTGGAAAAACCCAAAAGTCATGGAAGAGATTCAAAAGATTATGCATTTTTGGTTAAAAAAAGGTATTGCAGGTTTTAGGTGTGATGTTATTAATATCATCTATAAAACGACCTTAGAAAATGGTAAAAAGCGTTTCGTTTTAACAGGCAAAGAACATTATCATTCTCAAGAAGGTTGTCACGAGATTTTAAGAACACTTAGAAAAAATGTCATGGATTATTATGATGCTTTTACTGTTGGAGAAACGGTGTTAGTCAGTGTAGACCAAGCGAACGATTTAATTAAACCAGAAAGAAAAGAACTTGATATGGTATTTAGTTTTGAACATATGGAAACAGATCAAATCAATAATAAATGGTTTAGAACGAAGTTTAAACCTAACAAATGGATGAAAGTCATATCTAAATGGCAAGAGCATGCACATTGGAACGCAAACTATTTAGAAAACCATGATCAAACCCGCTCTGTTTCACGTTTTGGAAATGACAAAGACTACCACGATATAAGCGCTAAAATGCTTGCAACAATCTTGTTTACACTCAAAGGGACACCTTACATCTATGAAGGTCAAGAGATAGGTATGACAAATGGTGACTTTGAGTCCATGGAAGACTTAAAAGATGTAGAGTCACATCGTATTAATGACATTGCTAAAAAGCTTCATTTCACTAAAAAAATGCGGTGGAAGATGATGATGCGCTCATCAAGAGACCATGCACGCACACCGATGCAGTGGAACAGTGATGGAGGATTTACGAAAGGTACCCCTTGGATTAGAATAAATCGTAATACGAAGGTCATAAACGTAGAAGAACAACTCGAGAATTCTCATTCGATACTCCATTTTTACAAAAAATTAATCCAGTTGAGAAAAGAAAATCAAGTGCTAATAAATGGCTCTTTTAAGCCCATATACATGAAAAAGAACATATTCATTTATGAGCGATTTAACACTAATCAATCTATCATTGTGATCTGTAATATGTCAAAAAGTTATCAGAAGTTGCCCATCAACATAAACGGAAAAGTTCTGCTATCGAACGTTAATCGAAACGATTTTATGGACTCACTGTTGAAACCTTATGAATCAATCGTCATTGAGAGGAGAATCGAATCATGATACTCGCAAAATACCCATATTTTTACTTAGAAACCGCTAAACTAGGCTATTTATTCAGTGTCCTTCCAACGAAGAAACTTGAACATATGTATTTTGGACGAAAATTATCTGAATATCGATTTGAAGCCATGCATTTAAAACTTACAGCTGGTGCTGGTTCGACTGTTGAATACACCAATGAAGGACATAAAACGTTACTTGATTTGATGACTCTAGAATTCTCAGAAATTGGGAAAGGGGATTTTAGATTATCACCCATTGAAGTGAAAATGCCTGATCAAAGTTTTGTCTCTGACTTTGTATACGATTCTTTTGAAATTGTGAAATCCACTATTGATTCTAAAAAGATGCCGACGGCTCAAAAGGGTGAAAATGTTCAATCTCTTATAATCAAACTGAAAGATAAGAAATTCAATATTGAACTAAAACTTATCTACACTGTTTTTGAAAAATCAAATATCATAACACGAAGAACAATATTAATCAATAATGATGAAAAGCCTATCGTCATTAGAAAAATCATGAGTATGATGTTTGATGTTGCTGAATCAGATTATGATTTATTAACCTTTGATGGAGGCTGGATTAAAGAAGCACATAAACATGTAAGACCACTATCTTATGGAACATATATCGTTGATTCAACTACAGGGGCAAGCTCTAATCGACATAACCCAGGTATTATTTTGGCTAAAAAAGGAACACATGAAGATTATGGTGTTTGTATAGGTGTGAATTTAATTTATAGTGGAAATCACTATGAAGCAGTTCAAATATCGAATCATGGACTCATGCGTGTGATGACAGGTATCAACCCACATTGTTTTGAATGGACTTTAAATAAAGAAGAATCCTTTGAGACTCCCGAAGCTGTCTTAAGTTATTCAGATCAAGGGTTTAATGATTTAAGTCATAACTTTCATGATTTTGTCAATCAGCATATTGTTCCTAGGCAATTCAAAAAAACGTTAAGACCGATTGTGTTAAATAGTTGGGAAGCTTTTTATTTCGATTTTAATACAAAAAAGTTACTCACACTTGCTAAACAAGCTAAAGAACTTGGAATAGAGCTTTTTGTTCTTGATGATGGCTGGTTTGGTAAGCGTAATGATGATCATCAAAGTCTTGGTGATTATCATGTTAATAAGCGTAAATTAAGAGGAGGACTTTCTCTCTTATCAGATAAAATACACGAATTAGGCATGCAATTTGGTTTATGGTTTGAACCAGAGATGGTCAATCCAAAAAGTGAATTGTTTAAGAAAAATCCTGATTGGTCAGTTTCTATAGAGAATAGAGAACCAACACTCGGCAGAAACCAGCTTGTTCTTGATTTGTGTAAGCCCATGGTTAGAGCGTATATTATTGATGAGATATCAAAGATTTTAGATTCAACTAAAATTGACTACATCAAATGGGATATGAATCGACACATGACAGATATGTATTCAACTGCATTACCCGAACAAGGACGTTTCTTTCATCAATATATGTTAGGTTTATATGAGATTATGTTTACACTCAGAAAGAAATATCCAGATATACTCATTGAATCATGTTCAAGTGGAGGTAACCGATTTGATTTAGGTATGCTTTATTTTAGTCCACAAATATGGACAAGCGATAATACCGACCCTATTGAACGATTAAAGATTCAAGAAGGATTCTCATATTTATATCCACAATCCACTATGAGTGCGCATGTCTCACTAGCTCCACACACACAAACGATTCGAAGAACACCTTTATCCACACGATTTAATGTCGCGAGTTTTGGTGTTTTAGGGTATGAACTAAATTTAAAATATGTATCCAAAGTAGAAAAAGAAGAAATAAAGAAGCAAATTGAACTTTATAAAAAACACCGTGAACTTTTACAATTTGGAGAGTTTAATCGATTTAATCCAAAGGACAATGACCACAAAATATGGCAAGTGTCATTAAATGATGAGCACATGGTTGGTTATTTTCAAACAACATATCATTCAAGTCCTAATTTTGACGTTCTACCTGTTAAGAATGTAAAGCCACAAGAAATATATAGCATTGATTCAATTCAACAAACGATCGAAATAAGACAGTTCGGTCATCTTGTTTCACATGCATTACCCATTAAACTGCATCCAGATGGATGGCTAATGACTAAAATCAATCAGCGAAAACAACTGGAAAATGCAACTGAACATTATAAACTTTGTGGTCAAGCGATGTTGAATGGTATCAAACTTAAACAACAGTTTTCTGGTACATACTATAATCAAGAAACACGTATTTTAGGAGACTTTGGATCACAAATATATGTCATAAAAAAATGTGAAGCGTGAGGTTTATCATGAGAGAAAACATTCCACTCAATTTTGATTGGTTATTTGGAGTATTTAAAGAAAATCACCTTAAAGAAACACCTTCTGATTTTTTTGAACAAGTTAATCTCCCACATCATGCAGTATCTATTCCCTTTAACAATTTTGATGAGCATATGCTAGAGGGTGTTTTTACATATATAAAAAAATTTGAAATCAAAAAAGAATGGAAACAAAAACTCATCTATCTCAGATTTGAAGGTGTTGCTCATCGTGCTAGTGTTTATATCAATAAAGTCTTAATCGAAACGCATCAAGGAGGATATACACCTTTTGAAATTGATCTTTCAAAATATGTGACTAGTGATGGTGAAATAGAAATAATGGTCATTGTTGATAGTCATGAAAATCATCGTATTCCTCCTTTTGGTGGAGTTGTTGATTATTTAGGCTATGCAGGTATATATCGCGAAGTATCATTGATCGTTTTAGAAAAACATCATTTAAAAGATCCATTTATCTACACTGATGGTAAAAAGATTGTAAGGATAGAATGTGAGATGAGCATGCCACAAGGTATCCTCATTTATAAGGTTAAGGATCAACAACAGGTGGTTGTTAGTAAAGGTATGATTGTCATCGATCAAACACATGTAAAAACAGAAACTACCGTTTTAAATCCAACCTTATGGAGTCTTGAAAATCCTTATTTATACACAATAGATTTGCATTATGAAGTAGACTCTAAACTTGTTGATTCTATATGCATTCGATTTGGTTTTCGTCATGCAGAGTTTAAGGAAAATGGATTTTATCTCAACGAAGAGCAGGTCAAATTGACTGGACTTAATCGCCATCAAAGTTATCCATATGTTGGCTATGCCATGCCAAAATCCATGCAAGAGCATGATGCCGATACTCTTAAATACAGATTAGGAGTCAACATGGTTAGAACCTCTCACTATCCTCAATCTATACATTTTTTAAATCGAGCAGATGAAATAGGTTTACTCGTTTTTGAGGAGATTCCAGGATGGCAACACATTGGAGATGAATCGTGGCAAAAACAATCGCTTAACAACTTAAAAGACATGATTTTAAGAGATCGTAATCACCCATCAATTATCTTATGGGGAGTTCGAATTAATGAATCACCTGACCATCATGCATTCTATAAAAACACAAATGAACTTGCTAAAAAACTTGATCCCACAAGACAAACTGGAGGAGTTCGAAATATTCAATTTTCTGAGTTTTTAGAAGATGTATATACCTATAATGATTTTTCCCATACCGGTCAAAATAAAGGGTTAGACGATAAAAAGAAAGTCTGTAAGAGAGTTCCTTATTTAGTGACAGAATATAATGGACATATGTTTCCAACCAAACGTTATGATACTGAATCAAAACGAATTGAGCATGCATTAAGACACTTAAGAGTTATAGATGCCATGATGGAAAAAGATAATCAAATCAGTGGTGCTATTGGATGGTGTATGAATGATTATCATACACATCAAGAGTTTGGATCGGGTGATAAGATTTGTTATCATGGTGTTTTAGATATGTTTAGAATAGATAAATATGCATCATATGTTTATCAATCCCAACAATCAAAAACACCTTTCATGGAAGTATTATCGACGATGAATATTGGTGAATATCCAGGAGGTCAACTTCCAGAAATCTATGTTTTAACTAATTTAGATTATGTCAAACTCTATCAAAACGAGACATTTATTGATACGATTTATCCAGATAAGAAAACATATCCAAATCTATTACACCCACCTGTAATCATTAAAGATTTTATTGGTGAATCGCTTGCGGTTAATGAGAAGATGAAATCAAAAGATGCAGAGAAAGCAAAAACAGTATTTAGAGCAATTACTAAGTATGGCAATCGACTCCCATTAAGATATAAATTGAACATGCTTTTCTTACTCAAAAAGTACAAGCTTACACTTGAGCAAGGGGTTGCTATGTTTTATAAATATACAACAGGTTGGGGTTCAGAAAAGCGTATCTATCGATTTGAAGGATATAAGGATGACAAGTTAGTTAAAACAATTTACAAAGAAAATACATTATCATACACATATCTTGTAGAACAGAGTAAAGAAGAATTAAATATCGAAGAGACTTATGATGTGATAGCATTTACCATCAAAAAAGTGAATCAACATCAAGAAATCCTTCATTACGCTCAAGATGCATGCCTAATTGAAGTAACTGGAGCCATTGAACTCATAGGTCCTAAAACAATAAGTCTACAAGGTGGAGCCATCGGCTTTTATATTAAATCAAAAGAACAAGGTGTTGGACATATAAAAATCATGTTTAATGATCAAATCATTGAAAAAGAGGTAAGAGTCAATGACCGAAGATCTTAAAGAAAGAATAAAGTTACTTGATGGATTAGATGTATGGCATACAAAACCTGTTTTAGGTCTACCTAAACTCATGATGACTGATGGTCCACATGGCTTAAGAAAACAAGTTGATGTTTCAGATCATCTAGGAAAAAGCGGTAGTGTTCCTTCTACTGCATATCCTACAGGAAGTTTGGTCGCGTGTAGTTTTGATCGAAATCTCATTAAAAGTATGGGAAAAGCGATTGCTATTGAGGCAAAATCAAATCATGTTCATATGGTCTTAGGACCAGCCATTAATATAAAAAGAAGTCCTTTATGTGGAAGAAATTTCGAGTATTTCTCTGAAGACCCATATTTAACAGGTGAACTTGCTAAAAGTTATATACAAGGTATAGAAAACGAAGGTGTAGGAACGTCCGTTAAACATTTCTTTTGCAATAATCAAGAAAAAAATCGCTTCTTTGTTGATAGCATTGTAGATGAACGGACACTACATGAAATCTATTTATATGCATTTAGAGAAGCAGTTAAAGAAAACCCAGCATCGATTATGGCATCCTACAACAAGATCAATGGTTATTATGGAACTGAAAGTCCTGTTATATCCGACATCTTAAGAAAACAATGGGGATTTAAGGGTATTGTTGTCAGTGATTGGGGTGCGATTTCAAATCGTGTAAAAAGTCTTAAAGCAGGCTGTGATCTTGAGATGCCATCATCGATGGGATATCACAGTCAAATACTTAAAGATCACATTCAAAAAGACCCTGATTTAGAAAAAGCAGTTCAAGCATCCTATGAGCGCATGGAAAAATTTGTAAAAACTTATGCAAAAGAACATACTCAAAACTTTGATCCACACAAGCATCATGAACTTGCAGTTAAAATAGCTTCTGAGTCTATGGTTCTACTCAAAAACGAAGATGTATTACCACTTTCTCAAAAGGAAAAAGTCTTACTTATTTCAGGCTTTGATGAAAAGATGAGATATCAAGGTGGTGGATCTTCACATATCCATCCAACCAAAATAGAAACATTCAAGGATTTATATACATCCTATTCACCCTGTCTCAAATGTGTGAAAGGATTTCGTATTGATAAAGATTTAGATGATCAAGAACTTATTGATGAAGCACTTCTTCAAGCAGTCAAATCAGATAAAATCGTTGTTGTATTAGGCTTAACCGATGAAATGGAAACAGAAGGCTTTGATCGTAAACATTTAAATTTACCAAACAATCAGATAAATTTATTAAATAGGTTGTCTCAAATACACAAAAAAGTGATTGTCTGTGTTCTTGGTGGATCGGTTGTGAATCTCGATTTTGAACCAGACATCTCAGGTTTATTCATGTCTTATTTAGGTGGACAGGGATCTGCAAAAGCTATTTTAGATTTACTCTATGGTATAAAAAATCCATCGGGTCGATTAGCTGAAACATTTATTGATGATATGGAATGTTGTAATGTTCAATTAAACAATAACAACAACGCAGTCTATTATGATGAATCGATTTATGTAGGATATAGATATTATTCGACTTTTAATAAACCTGTTCATTTTCCTTTTGGATATGGATTATCTTACAGTACTTTTGAATACAGCGACTTCAACATCACAGATCACAAAAATCATTTTTCCATTTCCTTTAAATTAACAAACAAAGGACCTTTCAAAGGAAAAGAAGTAGTATTAGTCTTTATTGAAAACAACGTATCATCGCTTCATAAAGCAAAAAGAGAGTTAAAAGCTTTTGATAAGATAGAACTTGATGTTCATGAGACAAAGGATGTAAATCTTTCATTACCAAAAGAAGCATTTTCTGTTTATGATGTAAGCACTAAAGCATTCGTTATTGAAAAAGATACATACAAAATCCAAGTGGGTAAAGACATCAATCATATCCTTTATTCAGAAGATGTTGAGCTTGATGGTGTTGAACTCATTTATGAACAAACATCATATAAAAATGAGAATTACGATACCACAGATTTTCATGTGCTATATGGACAAACATTACCGAAAGAACATATCAAAAAGAAAAGACCTTATTCACTTAACTCTACATTAGAAGACTTAAGTCAAACATTCATAGGAAGACAAATCGCTAAAACTATTTTAAAAGAAGGTCAAAAAGAGATGAAAGATATCTCAGACCCATGGATGGTCGAAGTGGCTAAAAAGACATTGTTTGAAACACCACTTCGAATGCTTGCCTTATTTAGCGATGGACGAGTTAGTTTTCACATGTTAGAAGGTATCATCGATATTGCAAATTTAAAACTATTTAAAGGCATTAAGAAACTGATGAAAGCTAGAAAGGATTCATGACTATGAACGAACAAAAAGTAAGTAAAAGAACGAAGTATATCTATGCAGGTTCAGGAGTAGGTAGAGATATGATGTATGCTTTATACTCAAACTTCTTGCTCATTTTCTTTATTGAAGCGATTGGTGTACAAGATTGGGAGCTTAAGATGATTGGGTATGTGATTGCAGCTGCACGTGTCTGGGATGCGATTAATGATCCAATGATGGGTGTTATTATTGATAATACACATACTAGATTTGGTAAGTTTAAACCATGGATTTTAATTGGAGCGATTTCTTCAGCTATTATCTTCTTTTCATTATTTCAAAATTTTAGATTAACGGGAATGGCCTTTGTTGCAGTTTATGGAACACTTTATTTCTTATCAGGAATGGCATTTACAATGAATGATATCTCATATTGGTCGATGTATCCTTCTTTAACAACCGATCCAAAAGAAAGAGAACACATTGGTTCGCTTGCACGTATTTTTGCAAGTATAGGTATGTTTATCATTATTGCTGCTGTACCCATCATTTATCAAAATGCAAGCATGGGTCGAACCAAAGCGTTTGGTTTAATTGCTTTGGTCGTATGTTTGATCTATCTCTTATCACAAATCATTTTATTTATCTTTGTTAAGCAACCCAAAAACAAAATTGCAGAGATGAATCAACAAAAAACAACAATCAAAGATATGTTTAAAATCATTGCTAAAAATGATCAATTGTTAGTCATTATTGTGGCTATATTACTCTTTAATACAGGTTATTTTATTACAGCTCAATTAGGACTTATTTTCTTTAATTATGATTTTAACAAATATGGTGGTGGAGAATTTTTAATTTTCTCAGTCATTTTGGCAGTTAGTCAATTAAGTGCACTTTCTTTATTTCCTGTACTTGCTAAAAAGATATCACGTAAAAAGATATTTGGAATTGCTATCTTAATGATTGTTGTAGGATATGCGATTTTTATGAGTGTCAATTATGTGTTACCCATGAATATGTTATTTATTGGCTTAGCAGGTTTAGTCCTATTTAGTGGTCAAGGTTTTATTCAAGTACTTGTTTTAGTTATGCTAGCAGATACGATTGAATATGGACAATGGAAACTAGGAACAAGAAACGAAAGTGTTATATTTGCAATCAATCCATTTGTAACCAAAATGGCAACTGCGATTCAAACCCTTGTTCTCACGCAAACACTTGCTCGGTCAGGATTAAATTCACAAGTTATAAATCCAACCACTCAGTATGTCGAACAAAATCCAGGTGTTACAAATGATCAAATTAGAGATTTTATTGCATCAAGGGTCACACCTGAAATGTTACTCAGTTTAAGAGTGTCAATGATTGTTATTCCACTGATTTTAATTGTTTTATCTTATATCATTTATCGATGGAAATATAAAATCGATGATAAATTGTATGCTCAAATTACACATGAATTAAGTGAACGAGCTGAAACATAAAAAAAACTTGGGGCTTTCCCAAGTTATTTTTTTCGAGATGATTCGATTTCTAATAATTCTTCTTTTGAAAAAATATATTTATTTTTACAAAAATGGCATTCAATTTCAGCTTGTCCATCTTCATGAATGAGTGTATGCAGTGTTTCTTGATCAAGTGCAGCAAGTGAACGAGCAAATCCGTCTTTTGAACAATGGCATGTATATGAAATGTCTTGTTTTCTTAAAATATGTTCGGTTCCATCAGCAAGTATCTTTAAGATATCTTCAGGTGATTTTCCTTCATGGATTAAAGTTGACATTGGAGGGATGGAGGCTATTAATTGTTCAATATGTGAAATAGTTTCTTCCTTTACTTCAGGCATGAGTTGTAAAATGTATCCACCACTAGCCATGCATTGTTGGTTAGGATCAACTAATACACCGACACCAACAGAAGCTGGTGTTTGTTCACTGGTTGCGAAGTAATAGGTAAAATCATCACCTATTTCACCACTTTGAATTTCTGAAGATGATGTGAAATAATCTTTCATACCCAAATCTTTAGTGATATGTAGAAATCCTTTTCCAACAGCAGATCCAACATTGAGTTTCCCTTTTTTAGGACCTTCATCATATGTAATATATACATGAGGGTTTTGAATTTCACCACGAACTTCACCTAAATAATTACTTTCAACAAGCATCGTTCCTATAGGACCATCACCTTTAATACGTAAGGTAATACGCTCACCCTCTTTATACATTAACCCCATCATAGCAGATACAGTCAAAAAGCGACCTAATGCAGCGGTTGCTGTTGGCCAGGTTCCATGAATTCTACGTGCTTCTTCAACAAGATGTGTTGAAGTAGCTACATATATTCTTACTGTGTTTTGATATGCAGTTGATATTAAAGCATAATCTTTCATCTTATCATTCCTATCCTTAATCATTGTAGCATAATTGCATGAAAATATTGAATATGATACAATGAATCAGGTGATAATAGTGTCTTTTAAAATCGGGAATTTAACTATTGAAAATAAAGTGATTTTAGCTCCTATGGCTGGTGTTTCTAACAGTCCTTTTCGTATTTTATCAAGACAGTATGGTGCTGGGGTTGTTTTTGCAGAAATGGTTTCCGATAAAGGTCTTTTGCATAAAAACGAGAAAACAAGAAAACTTTTATATATGACAGATATTGAAAAACCGATGGCACAACAAATCTTTGGTTCAGACTTAGAAACCATGGTTGAAGCTGCTCTATATATCGACAAACATAGTAATTGCGATATCATTGATATAAACATGGGTTGTCCTGTACCCAAAGTAGCCATCAAGGCACAAGCAGGAGCATCACTCATGAAAAATCCTGACTTAATCTATGATATTGTAAAAGCGATTAAAGAAAAGGTTTCTAAACCGGTAACAGTTAAGATACGTAGTGGTTGGGATTTTGATTCAGTTAATGCAGTTGAAGTAGCTAAAAGAATCGAAGCTGCTGGTGCTGATGCCATAACAGTTCACGCAAGAACACGTTCTCAAGGATATAGTGGAAAAGCAGATTTAGATGTCATTAAAGCAGTTAAAGAACATGTATCTATTCCAGTTATAGGCAATGGTGATGTTGTTGATGGACCATCAGCTAAATTTATGCTTGATTACACAACATGTGATGCAGTCATGATTGGCCGTGCAGCATTAGGAAATCCATGGATTTTTAGAGAAATCAATGCATATTTGGACCAAGGTGTTACATTAGAACGTCCATCTCATGAAGAGATTAGAGAAATGATGATTCGTCACATGGATTCACTCATCGAACTTAAAGGAGAACATGTTGCTTTATTAGAGATGAGAAGCCATGGGCCATGGTATTTAAAAGGCATTGAACATGCAAGTACACTTAGAAAACAATTAGCAACCTCTAAATCAAGAGAAGAATTCGTTAGATATATTAATGCTTTCTTTAGTTAATCTATGCGGAAGAGTATCGAAGTGGTTATAACGAGCTGCCCTCGAAATGCAGTTACCCTCAAAAGGGGTACGTGGGTTCGAATCCCATCTCTTCCGCCATATTAGCACGACGGTGTTGATACAATAGTATCGACTTTAATGAATAGGAAAATAGGGAGATAATCCCTTTTTTCTTTATAATAATACCGATCTATTTTAGGTTTCGCTTTGTGAGTTTAAACTCGCTATCAAAAATGTTAGTATAAAAAAACAAAAGGTTAATAAAAAAAAGAAAGCATAACAAAAACACAATTAATCAAACTGAATTTTTTAAGTTATATTGTGCCGTTATCGGCATAATATTGACAGATTTAAAAATCAATGATATACTAATATTGTGCCGATAACGGCATAATAGGAAGGTGAAATAATGGAATACAAAAATATATCTTATTTTGCAACGAAATGGCACATTAAAGAAAGAAGAATTCGAATACTTTGCACAGAGGGTAGAATTCATGGTGTGAAAAAAGTTGGTAAAACTTGGTTAATTCCAGAAGATGCACAAAAGCCTATTGATAAAAGATATCGACAAGTTAATGACTTGTTCTTTGATTCAATAGATTTTAATATTATTGATGAAAAAAAGGATACAATTGATTCCCATCGACCATTCTCTCAAAACATGACTAGACAATTAAGAGATAAACTAATTATTGAATGGACTTATAATTCTAATGCAATTGAAGGTAATACACTTACCTTATCAGAAACAAAAGTAGTCTTAGAAAATGGCATAACAATTAAAGGGAAACCATTAAAAGATCATTTAGAGATTATTAATCACAAAGAAGCAATTGAATACATTGAAGATCTAGTCAGCAAAAACGTTAAACTTTCAGAATACGATATTAGATCTGTTCATTATTTGATTTTGAAAGAAATTGATTCTACTAATGCTGGTAAATATAGAAATGAAAATGTGTTTATCAGTGGCGATAAGCATGTGCCACCAGTATACATGAATGTTCCATATAAAATGCAGAATCTAATTGATCAGTATCAAAGTTGGAAAGATTTTCATCCTGTAGTAAGAGCTTGTTTCTTACATGGAGAGTTTGTAAAAATTCACCCATTTATTGATGGTAATGGTAGAACAGCAAGACTTTTATTAAACTTTGAACTCATTCAAAGTGGCTATCCACCCGTCGTAATTAAAACAGAAAATAGAGCAGATTATTATGATGCACTAGATAAAGCGCATACAACAAATGACTATACGGATTTTATTAAAATTATTGTTGACTTGGTTAATGAATCAGAGAATTTATACTTATATTTAATAGGTTAAGGATAAGAGGGATAAATATGGAAAAAGTACTTATAGTATCTTTTAGTGATGCCGGAAATGAAGCACAAGCCTTAAGACAGGTTTTAGAAATTTATGGATTCCTGGTTTTAATTAAATATATTGGAAGACCAAATGATTTTATTGATGTGTTAGAAGATAAAGTAGAATTAAATGCTGATTACATTATCATTTCGTGTCATGGTGAAGATGGTAGAATAATCATGCCTAAACTTCATGAAAGTATTTATTTACAAGATGAACCTAAGCATGATTTTTCATCAACTGAGATTGAAATGTATATAAAACTGTCTAATAAAATTATCATAAACACAGGATGTTCAACGGGTAATAAAAATATGATGGATGTCTTCTCTAAAAATAACAACACTTATATTGCTCCAACTGATTATGTTGATGGTAATACAGTATTTATCTTTGCTGTCAATATGTTTTATTCACTCTCTAGGAACATAGATGTTTTTACATCATTTAATAAGGCAAGACAACTAGACAATGATACAGGTTGCATGATTATGTCATTAAAGTGAAAAACTGACCAACTAAACAAATTGAATAGGGTACGAAATTTTTAAAGAGGTACGAAAATGTATCAAAATAGTCGCCCTAGCACATATTGCACAACAGTGTTGATATAATAGTATCGACCTAAATGTATACGAAAATAGGGAAAAATTCCCTTTTTTCTCTATTATAATGCCGAATATTTAAGGTTTAAGTTCATGAGTTTAAATTCACTATCGAAAATGTTAGTATTTATACACAAATGGTCATTAAAACGTGAAAGCATAACAAAAACACAATTGATTAAACTAATTATAAATAACTTTAATGTGCCAATAACAGCATAATAGGAGTACGAAATTGTATCAAAATAGTCGCCCTAACACACCTAACAAGTATAAGTCTGATTAAGCAATCGGACTTCTTTCATAGAGATGAGACAGTTTCCTATAATTTATAATCATATTTAAATATTTAGATTGTTTATTTTGAAATATCATCTCATTGTTAAGAATTTTTTCATAAAAAATTGAAACCATATCAAACGAAAGACGATGGTTTATATATTCCTGTATGAATATGATTGATTAGAACCATCTGTTTAATAAACACTTAGTCCAATATTATAGAGAATCCGACTTGCTATACTTTAAAAAATATATACGAATAGGACATATATGCCCTGTTAATAATCTTAGTCATGATACAGAATAAAAGTTGAAATATCAATTATAGACGAATTTTTTGAATGATTATCATTAATAGATTAAATATTACAACCAATTATAGGTTTTGTTTTAACTTTGGATTATTGAGCATAAACAAAGCAAATTCGTTATGAATAAGATTTTTCAAAAATAAACATATAGAAAAGCCTAAATGTATTAATATTATCTTCACTATAATAGATAAAAAGGAAAAGGAGAAGTAGGAAAATCGTCACTTGGTCTTACTACACAAAAATCTATGATAAAATATATAAAACGATTATTGTCCGTTACATTGCTTATTTTTGTATATTTATTGATTGCAAATAATGTGCCATTGAAAAAAGTTTTGTATGCAAAGATTGTTTTTGAGGGTCCTATCTTTTTGAATGGGCAAGTTACACAGATTGAAAGTAGTCAATTAGAAAATCTAGACAAGTACTCAATTAAGGGTTCATTGATAAATATTGAGCTGAAATAAGAATTTGAGGTAGAAAACGCACGAAATGATTATATCAATATGCATAAACACGAAATTGATTATGATGACATGTTGAGATATGCAAGAAGTGAGTCCAGAGACTATTATTACAGACTAAGGAGCAATTTCTACAATAAAAACAACAAATTTCTCAATCTTGATGTAAGTTATGAATCATCTCCGATTATTACTTATAAAACAAATGAAATCATACAAGATTTCCAGACATAAGTAATACCCTATTTTACGTGCTTAATGATAGTAATGTTGAAAAAATGTATATCAGTACAGTTTATACACTTGATACACAAATTGATCCTATTGAATGTGTGACACAGACATGTTCTACAGATCCAGTGATTCCAACTCCATTAGATCCAAGTTACGACATTTCAGTAGCACTTGAAACATCAAATATTACAAATTTACTAAACACATATAACGGAAATGGGATAAAAATCGGAATTCATGAAGGTTGGTATTCCCCTAAATATGGATTTAATGTGACAAGTGGATTGATTGATAGGTATAATCCAGCAATTTATCAATCTAATGTAACGTATTTCTTGAATAAATCAGACAAATCCAAACATGCAACTATAGTTGCCTCTATAGCAGGTGGTAGTTATGGCGTTGCTCGTAATGCAGATTTTCTGTCAACTGAAATAGTTTCTACATCTACAGAAGTGTTTGACTATTTTGATTTTTCCCCTCTTGAATGGCAAATTCATAGCCAAAGTGTTAATGTTATAAATATGAGTTTTAGTGTTTTTTCCTTCATGTATCAATCTAGCAATTATAACGCCTTAGCAAGAAAATTTGATAAATATGCTTGCGATAATTTGGTTGTATTTGTAGTTGCATCAGGAAATAAGTCTGGAACTGACTTTAAAACCGGAACTCCTGGCAACGCAAACAATTTGATTACAGTTGGAGGAACGGAAATTGATGGTAGTCAACGATTTCCAAGTTCACGATATGTAGAAAATCCATCATATAATACGAATATCCAAAAACCAACTCTTGTTGCACCTGGAATAATGTGGGTTCCATATAATCCTTTTTACTCAGAGATATCTCCACATAACGAATACATACCATATGGTACAAGTCTTGCTGCACCTATTGTTACAGGAGCAATAGCTTTGGCTATGCAGGCAAAACCAATCTTAAAGGTTTATCCAGAACTTGTACATTCATTGATTACTAGCACAGCCAGTTCTTCATCATTTTCGTATAATGATTATAGAGGTGGGCTTGAAGATCAGATAGGAGCAGGTTTAATTGATGCATCATGCTTTATTCAAGCAGCCATTTTAGAAAAATATTTTATATTTACGAATAATCTAAACAATCCAGGAATAATTGATAGCAAAGTTATATCAGTAAGTGCTGGTCAAACTCTAAAATCATCATTGTTCTGGTTTTCACAAATTTCTAATAATTTAAGTTCAAGAACAATCACCCCGTATAAATTAAGAATCGAACAACTTGATGGAACACTTATTGAAGAAATTGAGTTTCCAAATAATCTTTTAATCATTGAGCACACATTCCATTCCGATCAGACAATTAGATTATCAGTAGTATTATCACATGCAAAACTAGGTACAAATTTAGATAAAGGAGCAGTTTCATGGAATATTTACTGAAATTTACTATTACTACAAAACGTATTTTACATCTCATTATGATATTATTTATTTTGTTCATCTTAAGTTCGTGTATGAAAAAGGATGATCAAAATATTAAGTTTGACTATGAAATCATTCCATACTTTTCTGGTTTTGATGACAAATATCATGAAGATCAAAGTTATGTTTTTAATCAATTATCAGAACTAGAAACACAGGGCAAAATTACTAATTCACTTATAGAAAAATATGATGAAGTGTATTTTGAGCATAAATTACTTGTTGTTATGGATTTACTTCAAATGCATATTAATTATTCGGGACCAGCTTTTTCAGTTCAGCAAATCAATCAGTATGATTCATCATTAAATGTCCGACTAACACATAATATAACCTATTACAGTGATAACACAGTATGGCTTGTTTACATATTTATAGAAATTGATAAAAGTGAATTGAATAGCAAAATAATTGAGAATATCAATATACTTCATTACAATACAGAACGTTACTATCAAATTCAAACTGACATTCCCAATCCTATTGTGTTTATGTTTTCACCTTCTTGGGAAGGAGAGCATGGATTTCAGATATCGTGGAATTATGTCTGGTTTAATGGAACTTGCAAAATGAGAGTTTCAAAGGACTTTAATACTATAGATATTTATGACATGAGATTTTCAGAGGATACACCAAACATTTATGATTTACCAACTGAAGCACAAATCATAGATTTTACTAATTCATCACTAATGATACTCGTATATGGTGTTGAATCTTATTTGAATACTCCAATAATATAAGCTGGATTGTATGGCGTATTTTAAACAATCATTATCAACTGGATTGGTATGGAAATTAAACAGTAGGTTTTGATACAATATAAATAGAAAACTGAAAGGTCTTTTAACTTTGCCAAGTGAAAATAATAATTGCTTAGAAGAAATGAGAAAGAACATCGAAATTTATGATGTTATTCAGGGGGATATAATGAAAAAGATATTATTTTTAATAACTATAATACTAACAGCACTATTAGTCTCTTGTGCAGATAATGAAGTTAAATCGGTCTATACTGTTTCTTTTAATACAACAATTGATGTCGTATCACAAATCGAAAGCATTAGAGTCTCTCAAGGAAATAAGATAACACCACCTGAGATTAGCACCAATGTATCCTACAAAACATACGATTTGGAATTTGAAGGATGGTATTTGAATAACACATTGTTTGATTTTGATAGTGAAATAAATGAAAATATTCATTTAGTAGCAAGATGGAAGACTATTGCATCATTTAGTGGATCACTGGTTAATCTACTAGATTCGGTTGCTATAGGATATCGCAGATATTTCATTGCTAAAATTACTGAGCCAACCGAGATTACATTTGATATTCATCCAGCGCTTGAAGTAGCTACGAAGTATGGTATAGAAGATATTGTCTTTTTGAAAGGATCTATGAACGATGGTTATGTGTGGATTAATGGTGGTGAAATAGAAAGTAATATATATAAATACTTTGATTTTTATCCTCATCCTGTCCAAATCAATCAATATCATCTAATCATCGAACTCGATGTATTAGAGATAGAAGAAGGACGAATGCAAACAGGATTATATGGGTATTCGCGAATTTTATTGTCCACATATGACTCAACAAAAGCACTACATGAGCAAAATGAAGAAACATTAGCAATATTACAACCATTCATAGATGCACTTGATGCATTCAATGAACAAATTAATGAATAAAAAAATAGAAATAGATAGTTTTCATCATAAATAGCAATTATCCAAACACAACAAATTAAGTTGTCTTTTGACTAAGTGATTTATAATCAGATAAATCCAATTAAAGTGTATGATAGTTTGTGTAAACCTTTTAGGTAGACACAAACTTTTTTATTGTGATGTGATAAACTTATATATATAAACGAAAGAGACTCATATGAAAAAAACGAACACTTTAAGCATTCATCATATCAAAGGAACGTTAATTACTCTCCGTGACATGGTTTACGAAGATATTTTTGACTATGTAAACTGGTTCACAAAAGAAACTGAATGGATGAACTGGGATGCGCCATGGGAAAAAGATATTGAATCTAATGAAGATATACTATTTCAACGATTTTCAAAGCGATATGAATACTTAAAACAACAAACAAGTACGCGTAAAAGATTTGAAATTGTATTAAACGACATAAATCAAACACATATTGGTTGGGTATCATCTTATCTTATCGATGATTCGTATCTGTATCATATTCATGGAAATAAAACAGCCATAGGAATTGACATACCAAATCCCAAATATCGTGGATTTGGATATGGCAATGAAGCAATAATGTTGTTTATAAAGCATTTATATCAACATGATGAAGAATCGATTTACTTGCAAACATGGTCAGGAAATCAAACCATGATAGGCTTAGCTAAAAAGATGGGGTTTGAAGAAGTTCATCGCATATCAAACTTAAGAACAGTTAACGAAAAAGCCTATGATGCACTCACATTTATACACACTAGATAAAGCGAGATATAGATATGAACTTATTTGATCATTATGTCACATTTAAACAAAATCACCCATTCCAAGTATTAAAAGTAGATACTCAAGAGATTCAATATGCAATGATTGGGAAAGGAAAACATATCATTCTAACACTTATAGGTGGGAGTATGTTTCCAACAGAAGCGTATTTTTTAATGTTAGAAAAACTCTCTAAATCACACCAAATCTTGTTACTTAATTATCCTAAAGACATTCACACATTAAAAGAACTTGCGGATATATATAAACAAACACTTCTTAAGTTAAACATTGAACAAGTCTATCTCTTTGGTGCAAATCATGGCGGTGGAGTTGCTCAAGTATTCGCTAAAATGTATAAAGAATCAGTTAAAGGTTTGATTCTTTATAATACAATTGCTCAATCTCTTCATATGAATCACGAAGTAAAAGAGCTCACAATGCAACTAAAGCAAGCCATCAATGAGTTAAAAGAACTTAGAAAAATGGTGTCTTTAGATACGATAAAACATACATTATTAGAACAGATTAAAACATCGATTCCAGATACAAGAAATCATATGTTCTATGAACATTTCATTTCCTTATACCAAGAAAAAGAGGAAAATGAACATATGGATTTAATCAAAGACTTTTTAGAAAATTATACATTTACACAAAATGATTTTAAGTATCTACAATCAAAAACACTTATTTTCTATGGACATGACATTGATCCTTTAGGAGGAACAGAGTTTATTGAAGTCTTAGCAGATCTTCATCAAAATCCACATCTTGTATATATAGAAACCGATCGATTTCAATTGATGAGTCAACCCAAGATGATGGTTGATGAAATCATTCTATTTATAAATCAGTTTAAATAGTGAATAGAAGGTGCTCTTATGACTGAAAAAGGCATTAAAAAACAAGCATTCATCTTTTTATTACTACTTGGATTTATTAGTTTATTATCTGATTTCACTCATGAAGGTGCTAGAAGTATTTATGGGCCTTATTTAGGATTAATAGGTGCTTCAGCTTTTATCATCGCATTCACATCAGGATTAGGAGAATTTATTGGTCAAGCCCTTCGATTATTAACTGGAATCATTGCTGATAAGACAAAAAAGTATTGGCTCATGATGATTTTAGGTTATTCGATTAATTTACTCGTTATTCCTTTACTCTATTTTGTAGATGCATCCATTTGGGAGGTTGCTATTATTTTGATTCTACTTGAGAGAGTAGGTAAAGGTATTAGAGCACCCGCTAAAAGTGCACTCACTTCATTTACAACTCAACATTTAGGAGCGGGTAAAGCATTTGCACTTCAAGAAGCAATGGATCAATTTGGTGCTTTCTTAGGACCTGTCTTCGTTTTTCTCGTATTAAACTTAAATAAAGGTACAGAATTACAAGGGTATCAACTCGCTTTTGGTTTACTTGGAATTTTCGCAATCATGACACTTGTTATTCTTGTTGTTTCACGTATTAAATACCCACACCCAGATGAATTTGAAACAAAGACCTTCAGTAAAGGATTTAAAGGAAATAAATACTTTAACCTTTATATGATAGCTATCGTCTTCATCGCA
>WPCG01073138.1_pt1 | contig 51794 bp, 37 predicted proteins | sample 5403311 | NCBI WGS metagenome assembly WPCG01 (sample SAMN12869467, study PRJNA574797) | sludge metagenome | isolation source: wastewater treatment of Control | place: China:Beijing | collected 2019-05-17
CGTTTTGACTTAAATATAATTTTGTCTTTATGGCTTTATAGCGCATCTAAGTCTCCCCCCTTTCTTTATTTTTTTATACCTTCATTATAGCATTTTTATAAACTTTATAAAAGATTGAAATAGAATTTCCTAGTTAATAAAAAGAATGCCAATGTTCAAACTTAACATTGGCATTCTTTCATTTATTTCTTATCTTTAAAAAGACTATTACTATTCATGACTGGTAAAACATATGGTGGCACATTTGCATTAGCTGTAATCGTTGTTACAAGCGCTCTTACATAAGGATAGAGAACTGAAGTTGAGTTGTTTCTTGCGACAGGAAACATTTTCTCGTGCTCCCAATTTGTAAATATGAATTTACCTGACACTTGAACATCCATGAAAAACGGAATTTCATTATCTGGATGATCAAAAGAAACTGATAACGATAAACTAAATGTGTTTGCGTCAATCTTAATTAACTCTCTATCAAAGTTTGGGATAACTTTAACTTTTGGATTTGCTTTAAAATCAAAGTCCTTATTTAAAATAAATGATACTTTATCTACAGTGTATCCAGCAAGTCTTATTAGAATATTTTGTTGTTGATCCATCATATCACGCTCCCTTTACATAATTATATTATACCATCATATGCCTTTTTACTTTTTTATTATTTACATCTTATATGTTACAGTTTAGGTGAAAGTTTTATCTTGTCCATGATATGTACTTTTTCAAATTCAGAAAAATCGAACAATTTCTCAATGTCAGCTGTTTTAACTTCTTTAATATCTTTTGGTTGATATAAGAATCTTTGATCTTTATCAACAAGTAATGATCGAACGCCTTCTTTAAAATCATGTGTTTGAGTAACATGTCTACTTAAGTTGTGCTCAAACTTAAAACACTCATAAAGTGATTTATCTTTAGTTTTTTTTAAAAGTTCATATGTGATACATAATGCAGTAGGTGATTGTTTTTCTAATTGAGTTTCGATCCATGTATCTTTCGATTCTAACAACATTTCTTCAATAGAGTCTTTTGAAAAAACTCGTATGATCTCATTTTTCATCATTTTAATCTTTGACTCACCTATAGATTCGTTATTATATTTTTTCAAAAGATAATCCAAATCATCATACACTGTTTCTATTCTCCAATGAAATGAAAACAACTCTTTTTCTAAAGTCTTTAAGTCATTAGAATTTATTGAATAATTAGTAAGCTTTAAATAACTCACATCATCCACATCAAGTTCAACACCTAATAATGCAATATATCTGCCTATATAATCAGGCAAATCATTTAACATTCTAGTCGTACCAACATCAGGAAAAAAGCCAATCTTTGTTTCTGGCATTGCAAGTCTAATATGCTCAGTAGCAACTTTATGTGATGCTGCTAGACCTAAGCCGACACCTCCACCAAAAACAATACCATTTAATAATGAAATGACCGGTTTACTATATGTGTGAATATGGTAATCCATTAAATACTGATTAGCTAAATACTCATCTCTATATGCATCATTATTTAAATAGATAGATTTAATATCTCCACCAGCACAAAATGATGTAGGATGTTTAGATTTGATCAAAACTGCAACAACCGATAGATCTTCTTCCCATAAATCTAAAAAATAACTGATCTTCTTAATCATATCTAAAGATAGTGCATTTAGTGCTTTTTGCCTATTTAACTTAATGACACCTATATGATTTATAACGTTTACTTGAACCTCATTTGTATTAAACATTTTACTTATCTCATTTCGCTTTTTAATATATAAATATTGTAACATTTATCATCATAAGAGTCCATGAATAACAGTTAAGTTTATCCCGGTGTTCTATGTTATAATATCATTAATTGAGGGTGGAGATTATTATGGAAAATATCTTAAAGTCAATCTTAAATACTGATCATATCTGTGTCATTTGTCCTTATGAAATAAAAAAGCAAATATTATCTTTCTTATCGAATAACAATCTATTAAAAGATATAAAATGGTTTGATAGAAATCAGTTTATCTCATTTAATACTTATACATTAAAACAAGAGGCAAACATTAAGGCAAGTCTGTTTTTTGGTAGAGAGATATCTATCATTGATGAAATGATTTGCTATATGCCCTATATTGATATTACAAATGTTGATGGCTCAACTCAACTTAAAGAAATTATCTCATTAAAAAAATATTTAATAAATCAAGATCTAATCATTGAGAACACTGATTTAAGTTTACTACATCAAAGAGATATTTATGTTATAGGTTATTCTATAAGAGATAGATTATTCAATAAACTACTTGCATCTTATCAATATCATACAATTGAGTTTCCTGATTATCAAAATCCCATTGCTCTAGTTAAGCATTCTAATGAATTATCTGAAGTTATTCACTTATCAGAAAACATCGCAAAACTCATAGATGATGGTATTTCTCCAAAAAACATAAAAGTATATACAACAAATGAAACTTACATACCTTTTATAGAATCTATTTTTAATCGTTATCAATTAAAGGCAAACTTCACTTTTAATAAGCCTATCATTTCATATCAAATCACAAAATTATTCCAACATACTGATTTTGATAACAAAAACACTCCTAATGTGATCAATGACCTTTATGAAGCCATTTCTAAGCTTTTTTCATCAAATCATGAGGATATCAGTAAAAAATTAATAAGTCTATTAAATAAGTACCTTCATATAGATGCACCATATAGTTCAATAAAACCTATATTAATGAGAGAGTTAAAGTCTATAAAGATAAACTACGAAAGCTACGAAAACGGCATAATAGTGGGAAATATCACTTCTTTAATTCCAACTGATGATGATCATGTTTTTATGATTGGTATGAACGCTAATGAAATTTCAAAAGTTGCAATTGACCATGATTTTTTAAGTGATTTTGATAAACAAATGATAGGTATGGAGACCTCATTAGAAAAAACCAACCTAAATAAAAAAATTCTTTTGGATTTTATAAATCATACGAAGCATATGACCATGAGTTATAAAGAAATATCTAACTATAAGGAAGCGTATTTATCTCCGATTGTTGATGACATATCAAGAAGCATCAATGCATCTTCACCTATTAGAAGTAATATCAGATATAGTATGAAACAAGATACACTAATTTTAAAAAAGCATCTGGATGTCTATAAAACATACGGTTCTCATCATGATGATATTTCTACACTCTACCAACACTTACATAAAAATATACCCAATGATTACGATCATAAAATGGACACTTTAAAACAAGATACACTTATAAGGTTGCTAAATAAAAAGAACACTTTATCTTATTCAAACTTAAACACCTATTTTGAATGTCCTTTTAAATTTATGTTAAAGCATCTCATAAAAATAGATCCTTTTGATATGGATACCTTATCTTTGCATATAGGTAACTTTTATCATGATGTTTTAAAAGACTACAAAAATTTTTCAGAAGATATAGAGCAATTACAAACACAGTTAAATCATCTTTTAGCTGTATATATGGAATCATTAGAAAACGACTTAGATCACAAGGACACCTTTTATCTTAAATATAGCTTAGAACAATTATTCCAAGTCATTGTTTTCCTAAAAGAAATTGATGCACGTTCTTCATTTAAAGTACATGAAACAGAGAAAAATGTAGAACTTGAAATTGGTTCAACCTACATCAAAAAACTGATCGGTAAAATTGATAAAATCATGACACTAGATGAACAACATCATACGCTATACATCGTTGATTATAAAACAGGAAAAGCAGACCAATCACTAAATTATATCCATAAGGGATTATATGCACAATTGATGTTTTATCTCTTGTTTATTTATAAGCAAAAAGACAATCCAACATTCATCGGATTCTTCTATCAAAACATCAATGCTCCATTACAAAAAGCTCAACAAGATAAAGACTACATTTCAATATTAAGAGAAAAATGGTCACTTAATGGTTACCATATTTCAGAACCTTCTTTAGTGACACAAATAGATCCAGAATTTTCGACATATAAAACCTTGTCTCGTTACGCATTAAAAAATGATCAAACACCTAAAAAAACATCTTGGGTCTACAAACATGAAGATCTCATCAAATTGCTTCTGGAGTTTGAAACATATATTCTTAAAGAAATCGACAAAATAGAAAATGGTCATTTCCCTATTTCACCAATCTATCTTGATGATGAGTCATACAAAAAAGCCGCATGTAAATATTGTAATTTTAAAGATCTTTGTTATGTGAAAAAGACTGACTTTATTCACGTATCAAAACAAAAAGTTTTTGAAAGTGAGGACGAGTCATGATACCGATTAAGCCAAGTCAAGTTCGTTTCACTGATGAGCAATGGAAAGCTATCCATATATCCGGTAAAAACATTATCGTAAGCGCTGGTGCAGGTAGCGGAAAGACATCTGTTTTAACTGAGCGCGTTATTCAAAAAATTATCTCAGGACACAAAATCACATCACTACTTGTCTTAACATTTACAAATGCTGCAGCAAGTGAAATGCGAACTCGTATAAGACAAAGACTCCAAGAACAACTTAAAATTTCGGCTTCTTCTAACATTATAGAGGCACTTGAATATCTAGATATTGCACATATAACAACATTTGACAGTTATTGTTTATTTATTGTTAAAAAGTATAGTCATTTATTAAACATTTCTAAAGATATTCAAATAGGAGATAAGGTCATCTTAGAGATTGCGAAAAAGAAAATCATCAACAACTTATTTGATGATTATTTCCAAGCAAATGACCCTTCTTTTATCAATTATCTAAAAACATACACCACAAAAAGTACAACCTTGTTAGAAAATCAAATCATACAAATCAATCATTATATGTCAAAGAATAATCTATCAAGTGACTACATGAAGACATACTTTGATCATTATTATACTACATCATTTTTTGATCAAATAGAAAAAGATGTCGTTTTTGAACTAAACATTCTAAATCAATCATTATCATTTATTATATCTGAGTTGAACCTTGTTGAAACAACTTCAGAAAAAGGAGAAGATTGTAAAATAAATTGGATTTCTGAACTTCAACCTATTACGACACTTCAAACTTATGATCAATATTACAATTATATGAATACACAGTATAGTAATCTTAAGTTAATTAGAAACTTAGATCCAAATGAAAAAAGCAATCTAACCACTTTAAGAGATAGTGTAGATCAGATTGTTAAAACGATGAAAACTATATTATCAGAAACTAAAGAAACCTATGAACATCATATACATTTAACAAAGGAGCATGTTCAATTTTTGTTAGACATAACCTTAAAGTTTAATCATCTTTATCGTAGTTATCAACATGAACATCATATCTATGACTTTTCAACTATAGCTAGTCTAGCTACAAAGATGATTAGTAACTACTCTATAGCTAGGAATCATCTTAAAAATGTTTATCATGAAATATTCATTGATGAATATCAAGACACATCTTATCTTCAAAATGAACTCATATCCTATATTTCAAACGATAATGTTTTTATGGTCGGTGATATTAAACAATCGATTTATCGCTTTAGAGATGCAGTTCCTCAAATATTCCAATCAAATTACATATCATATTCTAAAGATCCTGATAAAGGACACAAAGTAGATTTAAACGCTAATTTTAGATCACGATATGAAGTTATTTCTGATATCAATGCTTTATTTATGAGTACGATGGATCAAACAGTCGGTGGCATAAATTATGATAACACTCAACAACTAGTTTTTAAGAACCATACCTACCAAACACATAAAAGTGATGTGCAATCTTACGGTATTACTATACTGAAAAATCTTGATGAATCGATAAAATCTGCACATTTAGAGCATTTAGAAAGCATTCATGCTTATCCACAAAAATTATCCACTGAAGCTATACATGCTCAAATCATCGTTCAAGATATAAAACAAAAACTATCTCAAAACGAGCAAGTCTATGATAATGATCTAAAAAAACTAAGACCAGCAAAATATGATGACTTTGTTATCTTAATTGATCGTTCTACTTCTTTTGACTTATTTAAACAAATATTTGAATATCATGGACTTCCACTTCATATTCATAAGGAACAAAGTTTTATTGATAACGATGACATCCTTGCAATTCGTTCAATGTTAAAACTCGTTATGGCTTTAACATCAATAGATTTAGCCAAATCGTTATTTAAACATGCTCTCATGAGTTTTGGTAGGTCCTTTATCTTGAATATAGCAGATGATATATTGATAGACGCATTACTAAATATCCCAAAACATGTCGACTCTATAAATGATTTTATGAATATATCAGATGATCAACAATTATCTGATTTGTTACATAAAATGAAAGTTCTAGCTGATGATGTTCAAAACCTATCTATTGATCAACTACTCATTAAATTAATAAATGAATTTGAGGTCATTGATAAAGCAATGAGCCTTTCTAATGTTTATATGGTAGAATCTAGAATTCTATATTTAATTGATAAAACGAAAGCATTGTCCGAAATGGGGTATCATTTATCCGATTTACTCGATTATTTTGATTATATTGCTGAAAATGATTTAGACTTAGATTTTTCTCAAGCACCCAAACTTGAGAAAAATGCAGTTAACATAATGACCATACATAAATCGAAAGGCTTAGAGTTTCCTATCGTATATTTTCCTTTGTTATATAAAAAATGGCAAAAATCAAAATCTCAAGATATCTATTGTGACCAAAATTATGGCCTTATCATTTCTGCTTTTAAAGAAGGTTTAATCGATGTACTCCCAAAATATTTAATTCATCAAAAAGAGAATAGAGAAATGATTTCTGAGCGATTAAGATTATTTTATGTAGCTTTAACTAGAGCTAAAGAAAATGCCATTCTTATCATAAATGAGGAGAATGAAAAAACATACATTAACTCTGAAAAATCAGATACATTAGTTGATACTCATATGAGGCAACAATTTACAAGTTTTGAAGATGTTATTTACGCTTCTATTGGAAATATCAACCATAATTTAAAGTTAGTTAATTTTGATAGAATATATTTTAATACTAACTATTTGATACCTAAAAGAGATGATGTCACTATAGAAAAAACATCAAGCAAATCTATTGTCTATAAAGATTTATCTTTAACTTTTTCGCCTATTAAAAAGAGATCTTATAGCCATATTAATCAAAAACTAACAACAAAAAAAGAGCATGCCGATATCGAACTAGGTGACAAGCTTCATAAAATTCTTGAGAACATAGATTATAAAAAAGATATAGAACATCAACTAAGTCTATATTGTAATAACGATCCTTTATGTCTTCAACTGAAAAACATTAAAAATCTTCCGATATTTGATCACATAGAAACTGCAAATATATATAAAGAGCATACATTTCTTGATCCTTTAAACAATACCGAACAATTAGGTATTATAGATTTATTAATTGTCTTTGATAGCATAGTATATATCGTAGATTACAAGCTACAATATATTGATCACTCATATTATATTAATCAAATTGAAGGGTATAAATCTTACATTCAAAATATGTTACCTAATCATGAAATTAGAGCTTTTATTTATTCATTAATCAGTGGAACTTATAAAGAGATAAAAAATTGAGTGTAGTCTTTTAAATATTCCAATATAGAAAATTTCGTATAAGTTGAAATGGATTCATATTTGAGTGAAAAGGGATTATGTTCGTAAAAGACTTTACCACACATTAAGCATTTATATCTTCTGGCATGATATATCAAGGTGTATTTCTTATCTAGCAGTACACTATGTGTGATTGGACGCTTTCGATAGCTGTGAAAACGTTCAGTTATATGAGAACAACTTGGACATGTCTGAGGTGCTTTGAATAGGCGGAGATGAAGAGCAATCATTTGATGAGAAGAAACAGTCTCTATACCTTCAATTAAGTGTTCGATGTGTTCAAGATTCAATAATTTTATGGTATCATCATTCATGAAGACCTCTCTTTCTACGAATTAGCTAGTTACTAAAATTGTAGCATAGAATGAGGTCTTCTTTTTATATTCAAAAAATCGCTTTAAAAAACATGGTGGTACGCCACCATCATTTGGACAGCTATTATTTAGCCACCATCTATTTTACATAACTTGAAAAAACTAGAGCAGATTTTGCTCTAGTTTTTTACTATTTATGATTGTTGTGATACTTATGTTTGCATTCATATAAATACATATCTGCTCTTTTTTGAATATCTGCAACTTGATCATATTTATCAAGTCGTTTATTAAAGCCAACAGAAACACTAATAGATTTTCCATACAACTTCTTTGAATTCATAGCAGATACAATTTTATTTTCCAAATCAAGAAGGTCTATATCCTTCTCATATAAAATGATAAACTCATCGCCACCACTCCTACATACGACTGCATCAGAAGCTAAATGGTTAATGATTTCACTCACTGTTTTTATGAGTTCATCTCCAGCATCATGACCAAAGGTATCATTAAACTTTTTCAAATCATTGACATCAATCAACATCATTGAAATAGGAATATCTATGTCATCCAAAGTCTTTATGTATTCTTCATAATATCTTCTATTATAAAGTCCCGTTAAATAATCATGATATGATAAATATTCGATTTCTTTTTGTCTTTCAATCCGTTCAGAAATATCTCTGAAAACGATGACTACACCATCTTCAGATCCATGAATATCTTCAATAGGTGATGCTGAGTATTCAATGTGAATCTTTTCATGATTATGATTCGTTAAAATACCTTCTTTAAGCTGTATTGATTTCTTTGATTCTATGACTTGTAAAGCAATGTTTCCAATATAACCATTTTTACTTTCATCATATACAATAAATACTTCTTCTAAGTTTTTTCCATTAGTATCTTTAGATCTTAAACTAACATATCTTTGCGCAACAGGATTTAAAACAACTATTTTGCCAAAATGATCAGTAGATATAATACCATCCCCTACCGATAGTAATGTTTTTTTAAAGATATCTCTTTCCTTTGATAACTCTTCTTGAAGTGTTTTTTGTTCAGTAACATCTCTAGCTGTCCCAGAAAATCCAATGACATTATTGTTTTCATCTTTAAAGCTTACTGCATTTGTATTAAAATATCTCCAAGATCCATCGATATGTCTTAACCGATATGATGTAAACTCTAAACGTGTATCAGTTTCTTTAATGTTATTAAAAAACTGAGCTAAATTACTTCTGTCATCCTCATGCACATATGGGACAAATGATTTGTTTAAAACATCCTTAATATCATGCCCTAATCTTCTTGTCCATGCTGAAGAAATATAAGTGATATGATGGTCTAGATCAATAGTATAAATAATATCATAACTACTTTCAACTAAATTCTTATAGCGTTCTTCATCTTTAATCAGTTGCAATTCTAATAATTTCGCTTTTGTTATATCCGTATGTGTTCCCATCATAGCTAACGGTTCTTGATTGTCTGTCCATTCAATGATTTTACCTTTATCTAAAACCCACACATCAGAACCATCTTTATGTATCATACGGAAAGTATTCTCATAAAATGAAGCATTTTGATCAATGACTGCTTGTAAAATAGATTTTGCTTGACCAATGTCATCTGGATGAACAAGTCTTTCCCAAGTGTTTATATGTACAGGTTCTAGTTCTTCAATCGAATATCCTAGTAATTGTGCCCAGCGATCATTAAACGTTGTCTCTCCGGTTTTGATATTCCAATACCATGTTGCAGTATTAGTTACACTTATATAGTCTAAATAATCATCTTCATCAAGGTTTAAATATCTATATATTTTTATCAAATCATCGGCATTCACACTAAACCCATGAATCTCAACTGGTCGTTTATTTTTATTTTTTTTAATAACAGCTTTTGTATAATACCAATGTGATACACCATCTTTATGAATAAATCTTTGTATCAAAGAAAACTCATCTTTATCTGTTAACAATGCTGCCTCAATACCTTTAAGCATTTTTGTTCTTTCATCATCATGCCAGATATGTTGCCAGCTTTCAAAAGTATGGTCCAAGTCATCACTCTCATAGCCTAATTGTTTTTTTGCCTCATAAGATAATTCAAAAATGTTTTTTTGAATATGCCATGTCCAAAAACCAACACCAGCTAATTTTATAGTATCCAATTTGAACTTTTGTGCATTAACATTAGCATTTTCTTTAAAATCCATGAGTAACACCTACTTATATAAATTAAATATATTTTATCATAGATAAAACTATCTAATTCTTAAGATTTCCTTAACAATTGATATATATGTGGTATTTTTGTGAAAATCCCAATCTAGAGTTTACTTTTCTTGACAGATGATTTAAAATAGATGTATACGGAGATGGAGGATTGATATTATGCCAAGAAGAATAACAGATGTTTGTATCGCATGCGGAGCATGCCTACCAGAATGTCCAGTTGATTGTATCTCTGAAGGCGATATCTACGTTATAGACGAAGATATTTGCATTGATTGCGGTGCTTGCCAAGAGGTATGTCCAACAGACGCTATTATTGAAGTTTAATCGCTTAAACAGAAGAAAAGAACACCTGACTTTATCAGGTGTTCTTTTTTTTTTTGAGTTCATTATAAATTAATTTCTATTATAATTTACTTCCCGCAAGCTCATCAACAATAACAACAACATTCGGATGTAATTGTAAAACTGAAGCTGGTAGGTCTTCTGTAACATCTCCATGAATCATTTTATAAATTGCCTCTGCTTTTTCTTTGCCGCTTGCCATTAAAATGATGAATTTACTCTTCATGATATTTTTAATACCCATTGTAATTGCATGTTTTGGAACTTCGTCTAGTGAACTGAAAAACCGCATATTATCTTTTCTTGTTTGTTCGTCTAACTCAACAATAAATGTTTCATTTCCCAAGGGTGTTCCAGGTTCATTAAAACCTATATGTCCATTGCTTCCAATACCTAATATTTGTAAATCTATTGATACTTTTTTTAAAGCATCATTATATATGTTTGCGTTCTCATTTAATTTGTTTGGATCGTTGTTTGGTATATGAATATTCTCTTGTTTCATATCAACTTTAGAAAACAAGTGATCTTGCATATATTGATAATAGCATTGTGGGTGATTTCTATCAATACCAATATATTCATCCAAATTATAAGTTATAACCTTATTAAAACTAATAGTTTTATCTTGATAAGCTTTAATTAAGTAGTTATATAATCCAATTGGTGTTGAACCAGTAGCTAATCCTAAAATGGAATTTGGCTTATTCATAATTTGATTGATAACAAACTCGCTAGCCTTTTTACTAACTTCATTATAATCTTTAACTTTAATAATCTTCATGTTGTAACTTCCTATACATTATATTTTAAAGACTCTCTTATGTTGCCGTGGTGTTGGTCAAGAAGTTCTTTAATTTTACTTGGATCTTCAATCTTACTCATAATCGCAAAAATAGCATACTTAACTGATCCATATTTGTCTAAATACTTTTGTGCTACATCTAAGCCTACACCGGTAATTTCTGTGACAATGCGTTGTGCCCTAGACACTAATTTATCATTACTCATTTGTACATCGACCATTAAGTTTTCATAAACCTTACCTATTTTGACCATGGATGCGGTTGTAATCATATTTAAAATAAGTTTTTGTGCAGTTCCGCTTTTCATACGCGTTGATCCAGTAAGTGGTTCAGCACCAGTGATAGCTTCTATAGGATATTTTGCAATACTAGCAATCTCAGAATTGGTGCTTGTTGTTATACAGCATGTTGTGCATCCAATTTTGTTTGCATATTCAAGACCACCAACAACATATGGTGTTCTTCCGCTTGCAGCGATACCAATAACAACATCGTTTTTATTTAAATGGTGTTTTTCTAGGTCTATTACGGCAGCTGCTTTTGAATCTTCAATGCCTTCAATTGCTACTCTAAGTGCAGTATCTCCACCAGCAATAATGCCTACGACCATATCATCAGGAACGCCAAATGTAGGTGGACACTCACTAGCATCTAAGACACCTAATCTTCCCGATGTTCCAGCACCTATATAAAACAATCTTCCTTGGTTGGAAAAAGCTTTTGTAACTACATTGACTACTTCAGCAATTTGATCCAATGCTTTTTCAACAGCTAACGGAACTGTTTTATCTTCGTTGTTAATTAAAACTAAAATTTCTTTTGTTGATACGATATCAATGTTTTTTGTTTTATTGTTTCTTCTTTCTGTGCTTATTTTACTAATATCTATCATATAAGCTCACCCCTCTTTAGTTTTAAAAGACTTAAGTAATAGGCACCTTTAACAGGACTATCATCGCTTTCGTTAATTTCAAAGTCTTTTATACTCATTTTTATTTCATTTAGAAATGTTTCTCTAATAAATGGTGCTTTTGTTAAAAAACCGCCTCTTAATGCTATAACCAGTTTATTGCTATCTTGGATTTTTAAATACGCTTTGATGGTTTGTCTTGCTAAATGTTTTCCTTCATCTTCAATAAGTCGTATAGCTTTCTGATTACCATTTAAAGCTAGCTCACTTATATATTTAGCAACACTAGCCACAGTGGTTTTATCTTGAGCATATACGAAATCTCTAATCCCATATTGGTCTTTAACATTTAAATGATTAAGAATTGCATCCCCAAAAGCATCAAATTTTTGTGTCTGCTCAAATGTTTCAATAACATCTTTTAACGCTTGAATACTCAAATGATACGCAGATCCTTCATCTCCTAATAAATGTCCAAATCCTCCAACTTGCTCTAGCCTGTCATTATTGCTATACATAAGCACACTACCTGTGCCACCAATAACAACAATCACGTTTACATCTAAATCTTTTTTTACATCGTATAAAGCAATTAATACATCACTTTCTATACTCACTTGACAATGGTATTTTTTACCTAAAAATATTTCAAAGTCTTGACGATTACGAATTTTTGAATATCCGGAAATTCCCATTTGAACATATAACTGATCTTCTGGTCTTAAATCAACTGTAAGTTGATCTAATACTTCGTATAAATGTTTTTCTGCTTGATTATAGTTGATATTAAAATTAGAAAACCCTGCAGTATATCTTTTAAGTTCTTTTCCCAATTGATCATATAGGACCCCTACTGTTTTTGTACCTCCACCATCAATTCCGATAATAAAATTACTCATATTTAACTGGCACCTTTCCTTTTAACTCTAAATTGCCTTTTAAATATTTAAGTAAAACTCGCATAGAGTTAGGTGTGTACTCATAGAGACACACATAGTTTTTAATATCATTTGCATCATATAATTCATATGGATTCCTCATCGAAATCACATGCATATCTTGATGTGTCTTCATCAATTGTTTAATTAAATCAATTTGCTCATGATAAACATTAGAATTATATGTTGTAAGAATAATTTGCTCATATTTTTTAGCCTTTTGAAGTGTTGTTTTTATCTCAGAAGTGCTTGGTGTGATTGATAATTTAATGATATCAAGATTTGTAATTTCATTTTCAACATCTTTAAAAATATCATAATGTCCAAGTCTTTCATCTGCAATCGTTGTTGCCTTAGGCATGATACCTATAAATAAAGCTTTTTCCTTTAACTTTAATGGTTCACCTTTAACAAGTGTTGCTGCATCTTCAACGATTTGATAACTTAAGGCTTTCGTACTTTCGTCATTTAAAATCGCTATAACATCGGTAAACTTCTTTTGAAAATTAACTGGGTGTACAAATACTTTTTTGAAATCGAGTGTTCTTTGAACACGTTCATTAATTTCGTCTTCACTTATTTTATTATTTAAAACCGCATCTTTGATATATTCTAACGATTCTTTTTGTAGTTCCCTTGAATGGCATATACAGTAAATATTTACACCTGCTTCTACCGCCATTAAACTTGCAGGTACAGTTCCGTAATGATCTGCAATGGCTTTCATTTGCATACCATCTGTAACGATTAAACCTTCAAATCCAAGTTTATCTCTTAGTAAATGTGTCATAACGTCTTTTGACAATGTTGTTGGTAATCCATCTTTAGTCAAAGCTGGAAAATCAATATGACTACTCATGATTGCCATTAAACCTTCATCGATTGCTCTTTTAAAAGGGACGAATTCTATTTTTTCTAAACGATCCAAACCATAGTCTACTTTAGGCATACCTAGATGTGAATCAACTACTGTATCGCCATGGCCTGGAAAATGTTTCCCTGTAGCTATTACATTGTTTTGTAGCCCTTTTATAAATGCTGATCCATAGGCACTGACGACCTCAGGATCATCTGAGAAACTTCTAACTCCAATCACAGGATTTTTTGGATTGTTGTTAACATCTAATACAGGTGCGAAATTCATATTAATACCAAGAGCTTTTAGCTCTTCACCCATTTTATCTGCCACATGATAGCACGCATCTAAACTTCCATTTGCAGCTATTGTCATCGCACCAGGAAAGAAAGTTGCTCCTTGTTGTATTCTAGTGACCATACCACCTTCTTGATCAATACCGATAAATAGTGGAATGCCAATATGTTCAAGAGCTAATTTTTGTAGATTTTGATTTAGTTTAAACAATTGTTCTCCATTTTTAATATTTCTAGTAAATAAAATAACATTGCCTGCTTTGTATTTTTTGATAAGTTCAATTGTGTGATCATTTAAATCTTCTCCATCAAAACCAAACATAAGTAACTGTCCAATTTTTTCATCTAGACTTAAATTTTTAACATCAAATTTTTCGAAGTTATTCATATATGTGATACTTTCCTTTCAGTTGTCTAAATGATGTACTATCTTCTTCTATCTTCTTTATTATTTCATCTAAACTTAATCTATTTGTTCTAATAAAATTATCCCCAGTAAGTAAATCAATCATCGGATTCATACCTTCTTTATAGGGAGGTAAAAATTTAAACTCATCATGTAAATCTCTAATGATATATAGCATTGTGAATCCTGTTCTCACTGGTTTAAATATATCTTTATTTGTTATATATAATTCAATACCTTCACAAAGTTCCTCTTTATGTTTAGAAAATGTTGGTGTAAAAAACACACTTCTAAACTGAACTCCAGGTAGATTTCTCTCATTTAATAGTTTTATAGTTTCTTGACTCTTTAGCCAAGGAGAGCCAATCATTTGAAACGGTGTTGTTGTGCCTCTTCCTTCACTTAAATTAGTCCCTTCAAAATAACAAGTTGCTAAATATGCATAAGTTGAAATCATCGTAGGTATATTAGGACTTGGTAAAACCCAAGGTATATTTAAATCACTATAATCTTGATGACGTTTGTAATCACTCATCTTAATAACTTCTAAATCACAATGGATATCATATGCATCATTAAACATATATGCAAGTTCTCCAATAGTCATTGCATATCTTTGAACAAGTGGATAATATCCAACAAATGATCTATACTTTAAATCTAAAATATTCCCTTCAACTTCAACTCCACCTACTGGATTTGGGCGATCAAAAACAACAAATTTCTTTCCAAACTCTTTTGCTGCCATCATGGCATAAGCCATCGTATAAATAAACGTATAAAATCTTGCTCCAACATCTTGGATATCAAAACATAACACATCAATGTCTTTTAACATTTCATAGCTTGGTTTCTTATCTTTTCCATATAGCGAGTAGACTTTGCATCCCGTCTTTTCATCATCATAACTTTCTAATCTAACACCTGCTTGCAAATCACCTCTTACACCATGTTCAGGTGCATAAAGTGAAATTAAGTCTGCTTTTTCTTTTAAAATATCAATCGTTGATTTAAACATACGATCTACGCCGGTTGGATTTGTTATTAAACCTACTTTTTTACCTTTAAAAAGGTGTAAGTATTGATCTATATTTTCTATACCTGGTTTAAACATCATCTTTCACCAACCCTTCAATATACTTCACAACTTGATTTGTTATTAATGCATTTAATAAAATCGGTATCGATAGTCCTCCAAAAACAAAGACAAGTTGTGTTATTGGTGTCATTAACAACAAGAAAGGAATAAGAGTTGTTAGCACCAATAACACAGTCTTTAAGAAAAATTTTCCCGATAGATAAAACGCTAATTTGAATTTAAGTATTAACTTAGCCTTAGGCACAACATGAAACACTGCTAATGTGTATAGTGTTACAATAAAACTACTAACCAAAAATGCTAATGTCACATAATATCCAATCATATAAAACCAATTTGCATCCGCATTCAAATAATCGACATAATATGTCACATTTAAATACCCTATGAGCAGTAAAAGAATTAAAATTACACTCATAGCAATCTTCTTACCTATATCTTCTATGAAATACTTAAAATACCCTTTAAAAAGCTTCTCTTCATCTTTATTAATATATTGATGAAACAACTTATATCCTGCTGATAAACTTGGATAAATTGTAAAAATAGCTAAACTAGTTACAATCATTAATATATTAAGCATTATGATTCGAATGATCCAGTCAGCAATCGTATTCACTTTCTGATAAAAAGTTTTTTCGTATTTCATAATATCCTCTAATTTCTAGCCTACGATACCAGTTCTTTCAATAGACTCAACGAATTGTTTTTGCACAAATAAATACATAATCAATAGCGGTAACATCATTAATAACGCTGATACATTTGAAATAAGTGCAAGGAAGACCGGATTAGCCCAAACATCTTGACCAATCAAATCGAGTCCACCTGTATAAAATAATGCAGCATACATATTTTCAGCAGCATTAATCAATCTCATCGTAAGTAATGGAAAATCTTGCGTGCTGACCTCAAAAATTTTAACATAATAAGCATCATTCCATTGCCAAACAAACGCAAATAAACCGACAGTAACAAGTGCACCTCTAGCATTAGGTAACATAACACTCCAAAACGTTCTAAACACACTTGCTCCATCAATCATTGCGGATTCTTCTAACTCTTTTGGAAGTCCTTTAAAGAAGCTTCTAAAGATATAAATGAAAATACCGCTACGTATACCCATACCTAAACCACTCATCAAATAGATAGATCCTTCTTTTCCAATTAAACCTAATCCTCTAAAATAAAGGTATTGAGAAAGTGATAAAGCTTGTGGTGGAATAACAATGGTTAAGATCACTAAGATAAACAAGATATTACTGCCTTTAAACTTTAATCTTGAAAACGCATATCCAGCTAAAGCTGTCGAAGCCATTTGCAAAATCATTGAGATTGCGCTTAACTTAAATGAATTAACTACTGCTTTTTGATAATCTAATACAATACTGGCTATCTTAATGTTCATGATACTCCAATTTTCAGGAATCCATATAACAGCTGGATTATTAACATCACTTGGAGCACGAAGTGCCATTAAGATTTGTTGAATTGTTGGAAATAAAATAACAAAACATAATCCTATTAACAATGTTGACCTAATAATTGTTAAACTAATTTCTTTAGCTTTTCTAGAGCGTCGAGCATTCTTTTTAGGATCTTTTATATTATTTACAACTCCATGATAAGAGGCTTTTAATTGTTCAACGACATTAGTTTTCATAATGAGACTCTCCTATCCTAAAGAATTTGGCAAATGCACCAAGTACTATTAAAATAAGTATGATAGTCAGAACATAGATCCACGCCATAGCCGACGATACACCCCAATTTTGTTTGTTTAGTTCTGTACTAATAATTGTTGATACAGAAGATGTTAAGAATGTATCTACAAGTGCATAAACTGTAACAGTGATAATATGTGGTGTAACATTTGGTAAAGTAATTAACCAAAACATTTCATAAGATGTCGCACCTTCTATTTTAGCAGCTTCATATAAATGTTTAGGAATAGATTGTATACTTGCTAAAAATAACAATATCGGAACGCCTGCAAGTGCTAAAATATCATATATACGCTCAATTAAACCAACGATAAATGTTATTAAGAATGGTGCCATACCTGTTTGTAATAGATAAAATTCTAAATCAAAAATTCTTGAAATACCTTGTTGTTCTAAGATTGCATTAATTGCTTCTCCACCACCAACTGCTGATACAACTGCGGCAGAGTTTAATATTACAGGTACAAAGAAGATTGCCCTGACAATAGCTCTACCTTTGAACTTCATATTCAACATAACAGCTATAAACAAACTAAAAATCAATAAAACTGGTAAGTTTATTAAGACATCTGTTGTTGTTGATAAAAGTTCTACTCTAAAAGAAGAGGAAGCTGTAACATGCGTATTAAACGCGAACAAATAATTTTCAAAACCGACAAATTCTTTAACTATCTCTCCTGCTTGTGGGGTTAAGTTATAAAAACTATATCTAAGTGACTCAAAAAATGGAACTAAGAATAGTAGGATAATACCTGCTGCCCATGGTATAAGGAAAATAATAGCCCAGAATAGTTTTTGCTGTTTGTAGTTCATTTGTGGGAGCTTTAGATTTGAAAGCTTAGATGATAACTTCTTTTGATCATTCATCTTTATACCCCCTCTACAACATAACTTAAGGATGGTACTTGATAACTACCAACAGTTACATCTCTTAAATTATAATTAATTAGTATTTTTAATCCATGTGAATACGTGACTCGGTAAACATTATTTCCTACGATTTCATGGTTAACAAGTGTCCCTTGATGAATACCTAGTGTATCTAATTCACTTATTTGCTCTTCAATGACATCTAACCAATTAGTATAATCAGTTGACATATAGTAATTGTATTCTGTGTTTAATAAATCTCTTGAATCTTTATAAGTAAGTGTGTATTTTAAATTTGATCCTGATTCAATAAGTTTTAAAAACTGATACTGAACACTTCTATTATTTGCTAAATTTATACTGTTACTTGCATAATCAACATATCCAGATAAAACAAGTTGTAATAAAGGAATTTGATTATCAATGATTGAATATAGTGTTGCTTCAACTGGTATATCTACGATATAGTTTGCATAGCTAAATGCATAATATAAAGGATTAGTAAACATCATCTTTTGTTCAACAGACTCTAAAAATCTTTGTTGCAGTAATATACTGTCTTGTAAGTAAATCATTTGATTATCTGCATAATGACCAGTAATCATTGACCCCATAAGTGAAAACTCAAGACCTTTAAACTCATAATCTTTATTAAATCTATTAAAGATTGCTTCATAATATAATGGATTAACAACATATGAATCTCCACTATGTTCAAACGGTGTTTCAGAGTATGGTAATCTTGACGGGTAATGATAGTTAAACATTTGAGCATGACTACCTCTAATTCTACTTGCGGTATATCTAAATTGATCAAATGTTTTATGATAACTTCTAGCCGTCATAATATTTAATGATTGATATAACTCAATATTTAGAGACTCTAAATAATTATCTAATGCTTCAAAATCTTTTTTACCACCTAAAGTTTTTTCAAAATCTACGCGGTCATTTAAGTCTTGAGATAGACCTCCATTGATAGCACCTTGATATAAAACGTTCATATGTTTGACATCTCTTTCAATGAGTAAGTCAACAATCTCTTGTGCTTCTTTAAATGTAGTCATCGACTCATTTGTATAATACGGAACGCCCAAGAAAAACTCTTTTCTATCATATGAACCAATAAACTCAGTTGTTAATACTGTATCTGATGTTTGATCATTTTTAGTTAATCCATAATTTTCAATTAAGTAATCTTGATATGCTTTAGCAATACCGACATAATTATTATCTTGACCTTCTAAAAATTTATATTCGACTGTAAAGTCTGTATTAACTATATCATCAGTCCATAAATCAACACCATATCTATTGAAACCAGATCCTATAACTACTGATTCAACTTCTCTTAATGAGAATGCTGTATACACTTTATTGTAAGAATCAATTCTTCCAGATATATCAGCGTTAATCCATGCCATCGTATCGCCTTCGGTGATGATGGCAGCAAATCCACCATTTTCTTTAACCATACCATAAACTGGCATGCTTATTTTTTGTTGCTGTTCAGCCATTTTGTATGGTAGTCTTGCTAAATCTTGTCCATATAATCGCTTATTATAAGCATTTTGAAATGATTTCCCATTATTAAAATCAATGATTGCACCACTGCCATCCGGTAAAACGATATACCCTTCAGTTGGTGTATCATCTTTAATCGATACAGCTGTTCCAAATAATGGATAAAGCGTAATCTTAGATATTTTAACTTCCTCAGTTTCTACTATAGAATCCTTTAGAATTGATGTTCTAATACCATCATCTGTAAGTGCGATTTCTACAGCAACTTCAAAACGAATTTTTTCATATTGTTCAAAATATCCATAGGATTCATTTTCTTCAATCGCACGTTCTCTTGTATAATCTAACTCTTTATAAAAGATATCGTAAAGTCTACGTTTGACAAGGTTACTCATGCTCTTATATCCAACGATTTCATATAACTCTCGTTCTTCATCGTAACCTGTATATGCAATTCTATTTAATGTGCTAAAATCATCTCTTGCTTCAATAAAATCTTTTGGTAAATATTTAGGAAAATATAAGTAGTCTACTTCTAAATCTTCGATAACGTATTTTATTTGAACACCATCATCGATATATTTAATACCAAAAGTTCTTTCTCCAGCATCATTTAATAAACTCGCTTTATGATGAATACTTAAATTGTAATTGTTAACATTTGTTAATGATCCAGCTTTATTAAAATACTGAATCTCCAGAGTTGATTTTTGTTTTTCTATTGCTGAATCGGTAATTCTATTATCCGGATCGGTTACCCATGGATCATCATCTGTTGGATTAGAGTAGTAAACTTCATTATTTCGAAGATCCACAACTTTAAAGTATGAAGTTGTTTCATCAATATATAACTCAAATTGATCATTTGCAGCAACTAATCTATTCGTATTTGTTAAAGTGTTTGCATCAGTAAATTGATTTGGATCGTAGGCTCTAAGTTGTGTTTCTACCTTACTAGACGCTTTCATATTAAAGGTAAATACATATGTTAAAGCAATAGCTATCACTAAAACAATGATGATTATTTTTTTCATATGTTTCATGTTATCACCTCTAATATCTGAGATTTAACTCTTCATATATCGATGCAATAAACTCGATAAACTGTTGAATTAAATCAAAGAATAACAAACCAAAAAACATCATGACTGCCATCGCAACCACAGTTAATATAAATGCTATAATGGTTTTTCCTAATCCGTATTGATGGATATTTAATATACCCATAAATAACATCCATGCTGTAAGTCCATATGCTATACCCATTAATAATTGATAAAATGCCATCTCTTCTAATGTTAAGAAATTAGATAAAATCACACTTGGATAACCAATAAGTATCAATGGGAAAAGTGCATATCCCGTTACCATAACTATTTCTTTATATTTCCCTTTGCCTTCCATTAGAGTTGTTACCGACCAATTGCCAACTGTGAACAACCCTAACAACAAAATAACAGAAAATATCTCTTGTAAACTATTAAGCATTAGAGGATTTCTTTCATTAATTAAAAACCCTTCATTTTGATATGTGAAAATTCTAAAAAATGCATATAAAGCAATGAATATAACGGCAACGTTTAATTTACCTTTTTTATATCGTTTAAACTCATCAAACCCATCAAAAGGATGTAACATGATATATTTTGGAAACTTGAAGAAGTTAAACCAGATACTTTTCAGTTTAGTCTTCATAAAGTATGCTACCTCCTTTTTTGTATGTTGATCGAATCTTAAGTCCTATTAAAACACCAGATATTAAAACAATCCCTCCAACGATATAACCAAAATTAGATTTAATTATGTCATTTCGATACTCTCTAAAAGCTCTTGAATAATAATATCGATCATGGCCTAAATTAAAATACTCTATCGCTTTTTTATAATCGCCTTCACGTAAATAAAATTTACCAATTCCATTGTAAGCTACTTCATAATTCGTATTTAATACCAATACTTCTTCCCAAGACTCTGCTGCTCTAGAAAATTCACCTAACGAATGATACATGATTGCTTCGTTAACCTTAGCACCAAAATCAGTTAACTGGTAAACGATAACTGTTCTAGATTTTCTATCTAAAACGAGTAGATCATCACCTAAATATGCTAGAGAAACCCCTTCTGCAAACTTATCAGATTGTGCCCCTTCATCACCATTTATATAGAGTAAATTACCTTCTGAATCATATGTAAATAGTCTTGAGCGTTTTTGATCTAATACCGTAAAAATACCATGATTAGTATATGCAATATCGACTAAATCACTTGGACCTTCAATAACGTAATTATTCATGCCTTCAATATAATGTATATCTCCCATAGGCGGATGATAACCATTTCGTTTTAAAACATCAACACCTTTAGGATTGATCAATTGGATAATGTTTTCAGCGCTTTGTTCTGATGGTTTAGACGTTGCATAAATAAAGTTTTTATCATTCATCACAACATTTGTATACTCAGTTGGTAAATAAAGTTGTAATTGTGCGAGTTGTGCTTCAGTCATAATTGATCTTTGAAATATTTCAAGTGGATTTAAAGACACTGGATTAACTCCTGTAAAGCGATTAAAACTACCATCACTATCTAATTCGATAACACCTTCATATACATTTCTAGCAACAACATACATTCTCTCTGAGTTATCGACTGTGATTTTTCTAGGCTCAAAATTAATCTCTTCAAATGTTGCATCTTCAATATCACTAAATGTATCTACAACTTGGAAAAAATGATTTAATTTAACGATTCTATTATTGCCACTATCTGCTATATATATGCCATGCTCCTTAACCTCAACTCCATAAGGTGAGGTTAGTGTTAAATCACTAAAATCAGTAACACCTTGACTTACTAGTTTATCCATATAACTATTTGTTAATGGGAATGTATTTCTTTGTGTCACTAACTCAAAATTATCATCAATAACAAATAGTGTATGGTTACTTGAATCAATCATATAAATATGATCATCATAAACAACCAAATCTTCTGGTGAACCAAAAGATGCACCTACTGTATTACCATTAAAATAAGTCGCAAAGTTCATTCCAGGAGCAGAATGAATAACCTCTCCATAGTATGAATAATTATACTGTATGGATGATAACTGAATAGGTAGTGTAAATAACATAGAAAATATCATAAACAATTTCATATCGTCACCCTCCTATTTCATGCCAGAATGACTGAACGTTTCTACAATTCGAGATTGTGAGAAGATAAAGAATGTTACAGGCACAATCATCATAATGAAAGAGACTGCAGCAATCGTACCAGCACGTTCAATCGTACCTTGCGCAATTTGTCTTAAGGCATAACTGACAGGTTTTAACTCTTCACTAAAAATGAATGATCCTCCATCAGTAATCCATAATCTTTGAAATAATAATATAATTAATGTTAGCCATGCAGGTTTTACAAGTGGCATAACTATTTGGAAAAATATACGATACTCACTAGCCCCATCAATTTTTGCACTTTCAATAAGTTCATCAGGAATTTGTTCCATAAATTGTTTCATTAAATATAGACCTAATGAAGAAGCAATTGCTGGTAATATAATAGCTGCTGGATTGTCAACTAAACCTAATCTAGAAATAATGATGTAGTTAGGAGTTGCAGTTACTTGAGGTGCAAACATCAATGAGTAAACAACTAATGTAAAGATAATTGTTCTTCCAGGAAATTTATATTTAGCTAATGGATAAGCAGCCATAGAAGCGATTAACACGTGTCCAAATGTACCTAAGACAGTGATTAAAATCGTATTAAAGAAATATCTAGTAAATGGAATCCATGAATTACTCATTAATTCTGATAAATCTCTAAAGTTATCAAACGTAATATTTCTTGGTAACAATCTTGGTGGGAATAAGAACAATTCATCTAAAGGTTTAAAAGCATTTGATGCAGTCATAATTAAAGGGAAAGCACTGAAAACTCCAAATAATGCTAATAGTATAAATAATGCTATATCTCCGCCTTTTGACCTATTAATTCTTTTAGTTTTCTTATATTTTCTATTTTTTATTTGTGTTATGATTTGTTGCATCTTATTCACCAACCTTTCTTAAGATTGAACGAACAAAAATATTCGCACTCATCATAATTAAGAATAATAAAGTTGCAATAGCAGATGCATATCCTAAATCAAATCTTGTCGAGCCATAATCAATTAAGTGGGTTACAATCGTATGTCCTGCGTACTGAATCGAAGGAAACCCTACAAGTTGCATAGATACTTCAGCAATCGCAAGCGATGTTGTAATTTGCATTACAGCACCAAATAATAACTGAGGTTTCATAGATGGTAATGTAATAAACCATAATTCTTGCCATCTATTTTTGATACCATCGATTGCACCAGCTTCATAAAGTGTTTTATCAACACTTTGCAAACCTGCAATAAATGCTAAGAATGAAACACCTAAACTTAGCCATAACTGAACAACGATAATAATACCCAACATGTATTGTGGATCTTTTAACCATAAAATCGGATTGTCAATGAATCCTAAATTCATTAACATAGCATTTGCATAACCATGAACATCGCCAGAGAAAATTAACAACCAAATTAAGAATGCATTCCCAGAGATTGATGGCGCATAAAAGATGAGTGTCATGAACGCTCTTAGCTTAGGTTTTAATTCATTAATTAGCCATGCAAAAACAAATGCTAATAAATAACTCACAGGTCCAGTAACAACCGCTAATATTAATGTGTTTTTTAATGAGATGACAAAAATATCATCTTCTAATAATAATTTTGTATAATTGTCTAAACCGATAAATCTTGGACTTTCAAGCAAATTAAAATAAGTAAAACTTATACCTAAAGACATAAAAACCGGAATAATAGTAAACGTTAAAAATAAGATGACATATGGAGCCATTAATATGTAGTTATGCTTATTTTTTTTCATTTCTTTCCATAAAAGTTGTCTCTTAACTTTCATGTCGATTTTTGATTGCATGTATTAATGCCTCCTTCCTAGTCTAAATTAAATTCTCTTCGTTTTTTCTCTATCTCATCATTAATTGTTTGCACGTAATCATAAATGGTTTCTCTTGGGTTTGCATATTCGTTGATAACAAGTCTAAAAGCATTATCTAAATGTCGACCAGTCATATATCCACCTGGTACTTCAGGTATTCCAACAACCCATTCCCATTGTTGATATAGTTTTTGATATTCTTCTACTGTCCATGGCAACTGTGATAAAGCTTCAACATTTGCCGTTGGATATCTTGCAGCAGCCCCTAAAATACCTTCCATTTCACGTCCAAATTGGACTTGAACTTCTGTGCTTGTCCACCATTTCAAGTACTCCCATGAAGCATCTTTTTTCGAAGATTGATCCATAATCATAACACCAGTATTTGTGGATACAGTTTCTCTTCTGATTTGTTCTTGATTAAACTCATCAATATATTTTGTGCCCGGAACTGATGTAAAATTCCATTTGCCTCTAATTTCTGGAGCAAAGACACTTAATGTATTATAAATATTATAGTAAGTAACCCCTATAGGCATTTGTCCACTTCTAAATCTATTAACAAAATTCGCCTCTACAGGAAATGAATAATCTGTATAAAACTGTGTCCAAGTTTCAAATATTTCAGGTCCTAAACCTTCATTAAATCCGCTCTCTCTATTTCCTTTGATGTAAAAATCACCATCGTTTTGATAAAACATTGTAGAAAATATAGGATTTGCAGGTAAGTTAATCACTGCGCCTTGAGTAATAGGAACCGGTAAGAAGAATTCTAAGTTATGTTTTTGCAAGTCTGGAATCATCGCAATCACATCATCCCATGTATCAGGAACTTCTAAACCTAATTCTTCAAAGATGTCAGTTCGATAAAAGAGCATTAAGAATATTTGTTGTTCAGGAAGTGCGTAATAGCCACCTTCATGTTCAAAACCTACCATACCACTTTCCATAAAACGATCTTTGATCGTATCAAAATCATCAAATTGGGTCAAATCATAAACAGCATTTCTCATCGCATAGTTAACTGGAATATTATAACCAACGTTCATCGCTACATCAGGACCTTCGCCTGCTAGAGTTGCTGGTAATAATACTGCAGCATTAACTAATTTTAAATCAACTTGAATACCAAATTCAGGTGTAAATGATTCATCAATTAATTTTCTTAAAATGTTTGCTTGGTCTTTACCAACAGATAACCAAACTTCAATCGTTTCGTTAATATCTCCTGTCTGTGTTTGCCCAATAGCTGCATAATTTGTAGTAAAACTTGCTAAAAATGAACGAATACTAAAAATCATACGTCTAATCCAAGATGCTCTATTTTGAGGTAGTTCTGCATCTGGGTTATGCAATACAAAATAATCTATTTCTAAGGGTTGTTCTGATAGTAAAATTACTAGCGTACCTAGTGATGAAATATTCGCACTATAATTTGATAAGTTTTTATGAATTTGTCGAGGTCTCTTAACAAAATCTTCCAATTGTAAAATAACAGTATCTAATATCCCTGTTTTTTCACTCTTAGATCCAGAGATTTCGACTATACGCTCTCTTATATTTGTTAAATTAATGCGCTCAGTATCTAAACGTTCAACTAAATTTGTAACACGCTTTTCTAACTCATAGTCTCTATAAGGATCAGGTTCTGGTCCTGTATAAACTAAGATTTCTCTATAGAGTTTATTTAAATTGTTAATCGAGTTTTGTATTTGAGCAATCAAAGGTCCATATTCACCTAATGATACCTCTAGTGTTAATTCATGTGTACCTTTCTCTAAATAAAATAAGAAAGGCTCTGTATCGGTACCTAATGTTTGAATGCGCCAATCATTTGAAAATGGAAACTGATAGTTTTCCATTTCTTCAAATGGTATCTCCCCATCAATATAAATATTTCTTGAAACATTCATACCTGAAGCGAGTTTTTGTTTAACCCGCATACTAATTGCATATAAACCTGATGACTCAACACTAAAAGTCCAAGTCATTTTATCTCCTGACACTCTCCAATTTGCTCCACCTATTGTGTTTAATTTGATAAGCGAAGGATGACTTGGCATCGTTAATGGACTTGTTCTATCATTCAATGGATATAGTGTTGGTGATGTCGTGTATGTAACATCTTCTGCTTGAATCATAAAGTTTTCTTGATCGACAACTTCATATCCTTGTTCTTGATATGTTTGATATACCTCTTCATAAGATTTTCTTTCTTTTATAGAGACTAACTCAATCGTGTCGATTAATAATGGTTCTCTTACAGACTCTAAGGTTATACTATTAATTCCTTTGTTAAAATAAAACGCATAAGGTTCATTAACATACCCTATAGAATCTTTAACAAAATCACTAGTCCAAAAAGGTGTTTCCACTTGACTAGGTCTAATATCATTGCCATGAATATCAACTTTTATTTCTCCACCACTTGCCCACAAGCGATGAAAAACTACATTATTAGCACCATCAAAGGGTACTTCTCCATTTAAAAGTAGCACTCTTTCTATTGATGAACTTTTCCCTTCATATGGATAATAATTTACTTTTAAATTGTAAAATCCAGCATCAGTAACATTTACATGCCAAGTTACTGAACCACTTTCAAGTGTCAATAAAGGATTTGATACACCTTCATATATATCTAATACTTCTTGATCGCCTTCTTTAATGCTATAATTTGAAGCACGGATTGTAATTTTCTTATCAACAGGAAAAACAGCCGGTTTAGTGGCTATATAATTAAAATATGATGAAGCATCATAATCACCCAATTCTGAAGGATCTTGTTTAGCTACTGGCTCCCTGTTATAGTCTAGATAATTCTTTTGTGCTCTTACAATAACGCTATCTATAATCGCATAGACAGTAATTACCATAATTATTGTTAATGTGATGATTAAAAATTTTTTCATTACAATCCACTCCTTTGAATAATCCCCCTTTTATCAAAAGGGGGATTGACTTCTAATTTTTATCAGTTTAAATATTCATCTAAAGCCGCAGCATAAATCGGTGCGATTCGATCCATATTCGTTCTTGCTGTTCCTTCTCTAATACCAGCATTAACATTTGTTCTCCATCCGTTTTCACCGTATGCACTAATGCCAATTGCATTGATTAATTCTAAATAAATTTTATCGTAGATTTCTAAGTAAGCTTCTACATAAATTTCTTCATCAAAACGTGTTAATAAAGTTAATTCAAATTCATCTTTTAACTCTTGTTCAGTTTTCCATAATTGAAGTTCATTCCATACTTGGAAAACTAAAGATTCTCTTTCAGGTGTCATACCAGAAGCTATATTATAAATTGCAACTCCTGATACAGGTGAAGCATAATCTCCTGTATAAGTATCATTACTTGGATAAGGAACAAATCCTAATTCGAATTGTAAATTCCCCCATCTATTATCTGCATTAATAAACCATAAACTACCAGGATGAAGTGCAACTTTACCTGTTTGCCATAATGGTGACCCTGCATCATATTGTCCACCTGGTTCAAATAACCCTTTAGACCATAAGTCGCTTAAAAATGTATATGTATCTAAAGCTGGTGTTTGTGCAAACGCAACTCTACCTGTTTGAACATTAATTAATCTACCACCATTTAGTGGAACCATGGATTCAGCATATGCACTTGGCACACCACCTAAGGCATAGTAATCTTCACCTAAAGCAGTAACTGCAGTTTGTACTTCAGTTGCCCATGATTCAAACTTAGACCATGTCCATTCTCCATCTAAAAATAATTGAGAAGGATTATCAACACCTAAATTAGCTACTAAATCAGCATTATAATATAAACCTACATCAACAGTTAAATTGTTAGCTGCAAAACCATAGATTTTTTCATCATAAGTCCCTATGGTTCTAAAATCCTGATGGATATTTGCACCATGTGTGGCCATATAATCATCAACAGGAATGATTGCATTACCATCAGCTAATTGTTGAATCCAGTCACTTGTTGTCCAATAAATATCAGCTAAAGGTGAACCCGCTACAGATGCATTAATAATCGCTGTAACACGAGATGGTCCCCATGCTGCACTTGCAGGATAAGCTTTATATACAACTTTAACATTTAAACGATCTTCAACTTCACGTTGTTTAGCTTGTCTTGCTTGTTGTTCGGTTCCACTAAAATCATTGTGGAATGGATCTACCTCATATGGTGCACCATGCATAATAACAATCTCAGTTGGTTGCGGTGTTTCACCACTTTCAGTTCTAACTGTTACTCTTCTAGTCACTGTAACTTCTTGGCCATCACTACCAGTAACTTTATAAGTCAATGTATAAGTTCCTGGGCTACTTGTATCTACAGCCCCAGTAACTTCAATATCATCTTTAGCAATTGCGCCATCAACAGAATCTGTTGCTGATACACCACTATATGGATCAAAGACAACACCAAAATCAATTGTTATATCTGACGCACCAGATATAGATGCTGTTTTTTCATCTGTAGGATCTGTTGGATCCGTTGGATCTTCTGGATCATTATTACAGGCAACAATTCCGAATGCTAAAGCCAAAAGCAATAATATACTAAATACTTTTTTCATTTCATAACCTCTCTTTTCATTATTATGATTACATCGTTTTTGTAACATTATTTCACATGTTAATTATACTATGTTTTAGCCTTCATTTATAGGCTTAACGGCTATATTTTCAAATATGAAAAAATATTTTCAAAGCGTTTACATTTATCAAAAATATATTATTCAGATAGATAAAGCGCCCGATAGTTATTATCGGGCACTTTTCTATATAGTTTTTATCTAAATGTGTGTTTGTTTATCTTCTTCTTCTGAAAAAGAATATTCCAGCTGAACCTAATACTAAACTAAATGTAATGAATATAACACTTGCGCTTGTAAGTGCTGATCCACAACCAGTATCTGGTTCTTCAACATCTAATGCAGCATCGATTAATGCTTGAACTTGTGCTTCTGTTAAACTACCAGCATCGATTAACGCTTGAACTTGTGCTTCTGTTAAACTACCAGCATCGATTAGATCTTGGATTTCTCCAGCGATAGCAGCATCGATTAATGCATCAACTTCTGCTTGAGTTAAGCGAGCTTCTTTAACAACAACTGTAAATGATTGAACGTCAGTAAGTCCACCAACATCTTCTACAGTTACTTCAACTGTATATGTACCTGGAGTATTAACATTTAATCCACCATTGTTAGAAACATAAATAGCTAAATCACTTTGAGCATCTGTGAAGTCATAAGCAACAACGTTTGCTAAGATAGCATTATTAACGCTTGTAAACTCACCTGCAAAAATATGATAATTTTCATTTACTACCATAAGAATTGGAGCAGTCATATCATCAACAGTTAATGTATAACTTGCATTTGTCACGATATCTTGACTAAAGTCTTCAGTACCTGGTTCAAATGTAATAGGATCTCCAAATGATAGGTTAGCAGCTCTTAATCTTGGTGCTTCAACAGAACCATGTGCAGTTACCATGAATTCACCTTCAGCTAATGTCATATTGTTTTTCCAAGCTAAGAATTGAGTTTCATCACCAACAACAGTACCTTCTGAAGTAGTATATTCCCAGTTATAACGATCATATCTTTCCATCATTGTACCATCAGCTGCAACTTTAACTAATACTGAACCCCAACCTGAACCAATACCTTGGAACACTTCTTCATCTGTGAATACCATAGGTGCAGCATGTAGTGTTGTAGATATATTTTGATTAACATCTAACTCTGGATCCAATGTAATAACTTCACCGTTGATAGTTACAGAAGTTTGGATACCTGGAATAAATACATTATGAGTGAATTCTAAGTCAATTTGATATACACCCGGAAATGGATTGTATGTGTTTAATGTAGCAGGATAAGTTACTTCAATTGAACTTGTCTTATCGTTACCATATCCATCATCAGCAGTAATACCTTCTAATAAATCAATCGCTATATTTTGGTTAATAAAACGGTCAGCAACGCCTACAAATTTAGGCGGCATAACACCAATAACGATATCAGCTTCAACTTCTCTTAAATCACCTTCAGGAGTTGTTGCAGTCCAAACAGCTTTATAACCAGCACCAAACTCACTTGAGTCAATAACTGAAACTGGAGCACTAGCTGTATATTCATCTTCTTCTGCATCATATGTGAAATCTATTGTTTCTAATAACACTTCGTTTCTATAAATTTCAACAGCATAATCAATGTTTTCAACTGTATTGATGATTACGCCTTCTTCATCAAACATATTTAACCAAGAAGCAGAAATCGTTGGATCTAAATCAAATTCACCATTATATTCAACAACGATATTGACACCTGGAGTTACTAAATCATCATCTAGTGCAGTAATACCAGTAAATGTAGCAGGTTGATGAACATACTCAGGAACCATAGGGTCTACAGTTTCATCTAACATGATATGAGGCATCGACATAATGTATTCTAAGTTTTTATCATTACCAGTTCTATCTAAGAATGCAAAACTTAAAACTGTCCACCCAGCTTGTAATTCAATGTCTACTGGATTGCCATCAATAATATCTGACCATGCGCTTACAGGATCTGTTGCTTTATCTACGCCATCAGCTAACATTTCAACAAATCTTAATCTTTCTAATACATAACCCTTAGAATCAGTTTCATCTAAAGCCATTCTGATATTATCTAATACTGTATTAGGTGTGTCTACCTCAGGATCATCAGCATCATCATAAGCATCTATTTCAGCTTGAGTTGCCAAACGCCATTCTGTTCCATCTAAAGTAATGTAGTAAGTGTTTACAGAGTCTTCAAACATTTGAAGAACGCCATTTTCATCAAAATGTAAATATACGTCATGTCTTGCACCACCGTAAATGTCTGCTCTATTAACATCACCATCATCAACTTTTAATATAACTGTTTCGTCAGTATTATTAATAATTGTTGAGCCGAAAGAAGACCAAGAGATACCAGTAATTTCTAATTGCGTTAAGAAACCATCGTTATCATCATCTTCAAAATCAGATACATATCTTACTGAACCTCTTACAGCGTGATATCTATATCCACCATATGTGAAATTCCAGTTATCACTACCAACTTTTGTGCCTAAACATCCATCAGCAGCTTCTAAACAAGCGATTTGATCATAAGGATACAAATCAATGATTTCGTCATCAGCATATGCGCTGTTACCTGCGATAAGCAAAAATGAAGCAAAACCTAATAATAAGAATACTACAACTTTTTTCATTTATTTTCCTCCTATATTTTATTTAAACTTTCATCATCATTTTATAACTTAATGAAAACGCTGTCAATCGAGTGTTATTATTTCTCTTTGTAAACCAATATTTTTGCACATCTTGAATATTTTTTTCATGTTTAACGTATAGTTCCTGGTAAATATGAATAAAATGTTCTAGATGATTCAATGCCATCTAAATTTACTGTAATAGTATAACTTACAGTTGTTGGACGATCTGGCATGTTGATAACACGACCAGTATGATCTACATATTCAGGGTTATTACTTACCATTTCTATAGTTGCATCGGCAAACACAGATTGTATTTTATACTCGAATGCGACCATTTCTTCAAACAATGGTGTTAGACCGCCTCTAAGCATGGATTGTGGACACATTTTTCCACTAAAATGATTATGATACTTCATATGATCAACAGGTAGATTATATTCCACTAGTAGTTCTGCAGATAGTTTCGCTGTTCTTTGCCATACGCGATAATTATCCCCATCCTGTGCTACGGAAGTTTCAATACCAATACCATTTCTATTTCCACCACCAATATATTGATTATCAGTTCCCCAAAAAGTACCGGCAACTCTACTGCCGTCACCCGCATGGTATGCTATTTCATCTAGTGGCACATGTTGATAAACTTCTTTATCATCCATTGTATAATGCCAAGATGTTGAAACATTACCATTGATTGCTCCATTATATAAATAGTTAGCATGTGCTAAAGCACCTTGCCCTGGACTCGTATTTGCCGTTTCATGAACAACTACATAATAAACATTATCACTATTGTATATTGGCATTCCTTGCACTGGATTAGACTTTTTAATACCAGGTCTATTATTACCAAGTGGAATCATTTTTGATGTATTTACCACAATTTCATCAAAGTAATATCTCGAAACACTTTCATACTTGAAATCTAAATAATCATGAGTGACACCATAGACGATCCATTTATGTGGTGTTGTATAACTAATTTGTCCGGTAGTCATAACATCCATTAAATCATTTTCATCAAGTGTGTTATAAAACTGTAAGATAAACTCAGTTTTAACATCTGAATCACTTTCTAATGAAGCGATAAATGTTACCATACCTTCTGAGTATGATGATATTTCACCATTTTGATTAATAGATGCAACCGCAGGATTTAATGACTCAAATAAGACATTTTCATCTTTTATTTGATATGGAAACACCAATGCATCTAATGTTAATGTATCACCAACGATTAAACTTTGTGTTGTTATTGATGGTGTTAATTCTATACCTGGATCAGTTGTTAATTCTATACTTACTACTGCGTTTACTGAAAAATCCGTTGAAAGTCTTAATGTTATTTCAGCAAATCCGCTTTCTAATCCCTTCATAACTCCATATGATTCAAATTGAACTTTATCAGTATTTGAAGTGATAAATCTGATGCGATCAGGATTAGAACCTAATGGTAGAACTTCAAATTCAAAAGTATGCGTGTCTCCAACATTCATGAGTAACTCATTTTCTGCTGGGAGGACTTTCACAGGTACTAATGGATTATATTTAGATTCACTAATAATGCTTGATTCGTTTGTATAAAAACCTCTTAAAGCATGTAAACTAATATTTTCAAAATCATTTTGATCAAGTGTTTCACTTCCCCAATAATTCAATGTGAAATCCACTTGATGATTTTCATTAGCTTTTGCAGCTAGTATATTGAAATTTGATACTTGATTAAATCTTACATAATCTTCAACATCAATTTCAAATAAGGTAGTTATATCAACACCTATGTTAACAAAAGATATAATGTTTCTTTCAATTTGTAATTTTGTTTCACTATCATAATCTTGATCTGCAATCATTTTTATCGCTGTATCTACATTTGAAATATTGTTTTTATAGATGTTAATGATTCCACCTAGGTAGTTTTCAATAACAATTGCATCTCCGCTAAGATTTGTAAAAACATTCTCTTTAACTTCTAAACCATAGATGCCATGAAAATGTATGAACATTGATGTTCCTGTAATATCTTTTATCGAATTTCCATTAAAAACAAAATTTTCAATGGTTTGTGTGTTAGATATACCTGATTGGCCAGTAAATTCAACATTCATAATACTTACGTGATTTGAGATAATATCAACTTGAGCTTCAATGACAACATCTGATAATCCATGAATGGTTAAGTTATCCACATGAATTTCTAAATCACCTTTGTAACTACCTGTTGAAATAAAGATGGTAGATCCTACTTGTGCTGCATCTATTGCATCTTGGATATTAGAAAACAAATCAACACCGTATTCAAAAGTCATATTTGAGTATTCAACTTTATCTGATATTACTTTTGTCTCATCAACAAGTAAATAATTTACAACTTCTAACTCGAATGTTGCAGTTAATGATTCATCAAAATCTGAAACAGCTGTAATGGTTGCAACACCACTAGATAATGCCGTAACTATGCCATCTGAACTAATGGTTGCAACACTTTCATCACTAGATGTCCATCTAACAAATGCATATGCATCATCTGGCCCTACTTCAGCGTTTAACGCTGTTGTTGTATTTACATTTAGTGTTTGTTGTCCTGTGATGATAATTGTTTCTGCATCATTATAAACTCATACTGTAATCACTTCTTTAACAGATTGATCATAACTGGAAATGATTTCAATTTCAGTCATACCATTTTGTAGTCCTGTGATGACCCCTGCTTCTGATATGTTTGCGATAGTTTCATTTTTCACTTCGAAGTATACGTCTTCATTAGAGATATATGAAACTGTTTCTGTTTTACCAACCCACATTTGATAACTGGTTTTTTCAACTTCTAAAGTGATGACTTTTCTTACTGTTACAACAATCTCTTCACTCAATGTTTGATCGATTGCTGAAGTAATCGTTACAGTTGCTTGTCCATCAGTGACACCAAATATGTTACCTTCATCATCGACTGTTAAAACATTTGTATCACTTGATACAAATGTTACATCATCATTAGCAATAAAAGCTAAAGTTTCAGTTTCTCCAACTTTTATTTGATAAGCATTTGCTTCAACTGATAATGTCAGTGCTTTTTCTACAATAATCTCGATATCAACGAATATAGTTTCATCTTTTGTAGATGTCACTGTGATGATTGCTTCACCTTCTTGTTTAGCCTCAACTAATCCTGAATCATTCACTGTGACAACTTGTGTGTCACTAGATTTGAAATCCAAAGTTTCATCATTAGATTCAAATGCTATTTGGTATGTATCACCTTCTGTTAGTGTAACAGATAGCGTGTCAATCGATATTTCTATATCTTCTTGACAAGCAAATAACACAAACGCAAAAATGAGTACTATTAAACCAAGAAAACTCTTTCTAATCATTTGTATTTTCCTCCCTATATTTATAAATCATCTGAGCAATTTGATTTCTATAACCAATAATTTGGTTTAATGATCTTTTTGGATGAACTGCATTTGATAGCATTACAAATGCTATTTGATTTCTACGATCGATAAACATATTACATCCAGTAAATCCTGTATGTAGTATCGTTTCATCAAAATCTGAATCATCACTTGAAGAACCATTAGGTGTAGGTTTATCCCATCCATATGCTCTTTTAAGTATATTGCCATTTAAAGATGGTTTTTCTTCTCGTAGTGTAAATAACATATCTATATATTCTTTCGATAGAACAAATTTGTTATCTAGTATCGCTTTTGCAAAAACAAGTAGATCATTTACCGTTGAAAACAAACCAGCATGTCCTGCACCACCTAATGCATATGCTTTTTCATCGTGAACTTTTCCACACAATAAGCCTTTATATACATCATCGTCTCTTACTTCTGTAGGTGCAACCCTCTTTAAATCGGGTTCATATGATGTATCTACCATACCTAAAGGTTTAAAAATCCATGATTGCCCGATACTATTTAAAGATTGCCGAGTTAATTTTTCTATAATGAATCCTAACAATATATACCCTATATCAGAATAAATGATGTGCTGACCTCTATCAGCCTTTAGTTCAATATTTCTTATTTTATCAATAACATCTGCTTTATCTCTTAATGTGTTTGCTCTAGGGATATCAGCTGGAAGTCCAGAAGTGTGTGTTAATAAATCATATATTGTTATTTCTTCATGTTTAAACCAATCTATAATGTCAGATACTTTTGTGTTAAAAGTTAGATCTTGATTTTCTATGAGTTTTAAAATGAGTGTCGTTGTTGATACAACTTTTGTAAGGGATGCAACATCATAAATTTCATCACCTTTTAATTTCTCATGATTAGGATATATTTGTTTATATCCAATAAAATCCGAGTTTAAAAACTTATCCTTATAAACGATTCCAAAATGTGCTCCTGGAAAGTGTTTTTGTAAAACACCTTCCTCAAGCAATTTTTTAATTTTAGACATTATCATGCGCTAAACACATACTTTCTTTTTACACTTAACATCATTGTTTAACTGATTTTCTTCTTAAATAAAACATACCAAAAGCACCAATCATCAAACTTGTAGCTATAAAAACAATACTTGTTGCGCTTATTTCTGATCCGCAACCTGTTTTAGGTTTTGGTACTTCTATAATGACACACTCGCCATTTTTATATTCATAACCTTGATCACACGTTGGTTGAACAACTTTTAAATTGATTGAACCCACTGTGCTTTCGTTCTCATTTTCATCTACTGCTTTATAGCTTATATTATATGTTCCAACAGTATTAACGGTCACTTCATTTTCGTATAATATCCATTGACCATTATTGATTTTATAGTAAATGTCATATGTAGAAGATAAACTAAATGTCAATGAGCTTTCATATGAGTTTCCACTTACTAGTTTTCCATTAATGCTTATCGTTGGTGGATCGATAGGATCAACTGCTTTTACTACATCGCTTTCCCATGGGAATGATGGATACTCAGTCCAATAATGATTTTGAATTCTCTCTAGTGATTGAATGACATTGCTGTTTGGACTATTTAACGTCTTATAAGAAAATATAGAACTACCTACAATACTATTGTATTGAGAAATATATCTTAATTGCTCTGTCATTTCATTAGGATCAACCCAAGAGCCATCAGCATATCTATAAAAACCGTGACCTATAATTAAATCAACACCAGCTTGTTCAGTAAGTTCAGCCCACCAATCTACTAAATCAGCAAATGGGGCAGATCCATGACTAAACTCCCAATATAATTGAGGCATGATATAGTCAAGCCAACCTTCTATGACCCATTTTCTTGTATCAGCATACTGAGCACTATAACTTTGCATTGTACCTGTTGAGGTATTAGATCCTAATGTTCCTCCTGATCTCCAGATACCAAATGGACTAATACCAAATTTCACATGGACATTTTGATTTGCATTCCAATTATTAATTGAAAGATGTAGATTTTGAATTAATAAATCTACGTTTCTTCTACGCCAATCATCTTTTAATTCACCAGTTAATCTCGTGCGTAGATAAGTTGCATCATCCTGAATGTCATCTGTTCCACTATAACTGTAGAAATAGTCATCAAAATGAATGCCATCAACATCATATTTAGACATTAACTCAGATACGACATTAATGATATATGCTCTAACTTGAGGTTCACCAGGATTTAAAATAAGTTTTCCTTGTTTATCTTGGATCACTAAATGTGGGTTTTGTTTTGCAAAATTATCATCATGAAGCATATCTAATTGTGTTTGCTTATCTGCTGAACCTGTAGAAACACGATATGGATTTAACCATGCATGAACTTCAATACCCCTCTTATGAGCTTCATCTAATATAAATTGGAAAATATCCCAGCCAGGATTTGACCCTTCAGCACCCATAATATATCTACTCCACGGTGCATATTCACTTTCATAAAATGCATCATTCATAGGTCTTGTTTGAAAAAACATAACATTGAAATTTAAAGCTTCTAATCGGTTAAGCATTGTAATAATTTCATTTTTATATTCTTGTTGACTATAATGCATGCCTATATCAATATTACTTACAGTAGCAACCCAAACAGCTCTTACTTCAGCTTCTTTTTCAACATATTCTGTAGGTAGTTCAATAGGTGTATTTGTTTGATAATAATTTACATAGTCACCATTTCTAACAACAAATTTATTTGTTTCACTTGGTGGTATTGATAATCTAATGAACTGACTATCGGTCTCGCTCTGATTAAGTGCTTCATCTTGTGCGTAATATTCAATTGTATATGTTGCATTTAACATAAGGGTTATTGTTTCTTCAAATAACCTCCAACTTGACCAAGTTCTACCATTATGTAATCTATAATAAATTTCATCAGTACCATTATCAGCTGTTAAATCAACGGTTGTTTCTTCTATATAATATAATCCCTCTTTAGTTCCTGTAATCGTAATAACAGGATCTAAAGGCGGTGTTTGATCTATGGTAAACTTTCTACTAACCTCGTTTTTCACACCATCTTCATTTCTGACAGTAATCTCATACTCACCTTCTTGATCAACTATAAATGGTGATGTATATGATATCCAATCACCTTCATCTATTTTATAAGAGATTAATGGTGCATCGCTTAAAATCGTAATTTCTACACTTTGATAAAAAGGATCTCTACCCGTTCCCTCAATTGAGATTATAGGATCTGGATAAGCATCTTCGACCACTGTAATACTTTGTGTATATAGTGCTGATTCTATTCCTTCTTGATCAATTGTTTTAACTCTAAAGAAATAAGTTCCTGTTTCATTTAATGTAATCGGATCTTCATATAAATTCCATGTTCCTACTGATCCTTTATTAATCGCAACCCAAATTGGATTGCCGTCAGAAGTTAGTGATACGGTTGAGCCTACGATATAACTTGTATTAATCATATCACCTGATATGTCTAATGAAGGTACATCTGAATTAATCTTCTCTATTTCAAAATTAAAAGCCTGAACTAAACTTTCTTGGTCAAACTCATCAACTGCTTTGTAATAAACTGTATGTTTACCTTGCTCAGTCACTGTAAATGGCGTTGTATATAGTGTCCAAATACCATCACCTAAATGATAGTATGTATCATGATTAGATGTTAGTGTCACATCAACATCAGTTCTATATACTGAACCACTTTGCGTTCCGCTTAAACTATAACCTGGCGCATCAACACTGCTCGTTGCCCAAGTGTTCAACGGTTTTGTTGTCCATGCATTATTTCTAACATGATTCATATGTGTTGTATTCATGTATGATGCACTATATAGCATAGATCCTTTAATTTCTGGATGCTTCTGATTATATTTTAGTTGCTCATAAAACTCTAATGCAGGATACTCTGTTCTATAAATACCGTGACCAATAATTAAGTCTACATCTGTACCTCTAACTGTTTCGGCCCACCAATCAACAACATCAGCATATGGTGCTAATGAATGATTAAAATTCCAATAGATTTGGGGGTTAATATAATGAACCCAACCTTCTTCTACCCACTTTTTAGAATCTGCATACTGTCCATGATAGCTTTGAGAAGACCCAGGTGCAACGTTTGCGCCTTCTGTGCCTCCAACTTTCCATAACCCTATTGGTGACACACCAAATCTAGCATCTTTATTTTCAGCAAGATTATACTGATCAACAACTGATTTCACACCAGAGATCGCATTGTTTACACTTCTTCTTCTAAAATCTTGTAAAGTTTCACCAGTAAGTTTATATGTGTCATATGTCGAGCCATCAGAAGATAACCCTGAATATGGATAAAAATAATCATCAAAGTGAATCCCATCTACATCATATAAATTAAGGATTTCATCAACAACATTTTCAATATACTCAACAACTGCTGGTTCTCCTGGGTTTAATATTAATTTCCCATCGTTATCCGCTACTACTAAATGAGGATTTTGTCTTGCAAAATTGGTTGGATGAAGATCTGATAGTTGTTCTGTGTTTGAAGTTGTCACTCGATATGGATTCATCCAAGCATGAAATTCAATACCTCTTGCATGTGCTTCTGTAACTAAATATTCCATGACATCCCAACCTGGATCTAATCCTTCAGTACCAGTTAAATATCTTGAAATAGGTGCGTAAGCACTTTGATAAAATGCATCATTTCTTGGTCTAACTTGAAATAAGATAGCATTCATATGAGCCGCTTCCATCTGATCAAGTATATTGTCATAAGCTGCTTTATAACTACTTTCACTTGAGTGAAGTGGTATGTTTAAATTATAGACTGTAGCTACCCAAAGACCTCTAAACTCACTATCTTTTTCAACATAGTTTTCTGGTGTCAGTACTCTATCAACTGTACCATAATGATAAATTGAATTTCCTCCAACTGATAATGGAACTAGTGGTCCATCTGCTGTTATATGCATACTCACACTAAATAAGGCAAGTATAATAAACAATCCTGAAATTATTTTTTTCATTCAACTACTCCTTTTGTTAACAATGATTTTAACTTTTGCATACCTTCTTTTGTCTTACCTTCATCTATAAACGTATGATATGTAAAGAAAACATGTCCTTTGACTTCTTCATATTGAGAAACATATTTTAACTGATTTACAATTTCATAAGGATTTTCAAATTCACCTTCATTACCTAATCGGTAAGCTGCGTGGCCAATATACAAATCTACTTTAGTTCCTTTGACAGTCTCGACCCAAAAATCAGCGATATCTGCAAAAGGCGCAATCTCATGACCAAATTCCCAATAAATTTGAGGCACGATATAATCGATATAGCCCTCTTTTACCCATGTATAACTATCCGCAAACTCATTGTCATAGCTTTGGCTACATTTAGGATCAGTATTTGAGCCATGGTGATCTTGTGTTTTGTTTCTCCAAATGCCAAATGGAGAAACACCAAATCTAAGTCTTGTATTTATTTTCTTTAATGTTTGAAAAACATCTTTAATTACATCTGTCACTTGTTGTCTTCTAAAATCACCTAATGTAACAACTTTGTTCTCTCTTTGTTCAAATTCTTTTAAATCATTATCTGAATCAATTAATCCTCCATAAGGATAAAAGTAATCATCAAAATGGATACCATCTACATCATAATTTTCTACAAGTTCTTTTATAGTTTCTAAAATGAAATGTTTAACTTCTTTTCTTGCAGGATTTAAAATAAGCTGCCCTCTATGATCTGTGACTAAAAGGTCTTTATGTTTTTTTGCGAAGTTTAAATCATCACATGTTTCTAAATACTCTTCTTTTGTCATATTTGATTTCATAGAAACTCTATATGGATTCATCCATGCATGAAACTCTATATCATTAGATTTAGATAACTCAATCATCCATTTTAAGACATCAAAAGGTGGTTTTTTTCCTTCTTTTCCTGTTAAAAATCGACTATATGGATTTAACTTAGATTCGTAAAATGCATCATTGGTTGTTCTTACTTGGAAAAATATAGCATTGATATTGTATGTTTTACATGTATCAAAAATTTCTATTGCTTTCTTTTTGTATGCTTCGATATCTTCAGTTGTTGGCATATCTATATTAAGTACATTAGAAACCCATAATGCACGTAGTGGCTTTTTATTATATGTATCTGGTATTGTAATTTGATTTTCTGTTTGATAGTAATTGATTGGTTGTTTTGGTTGATTATATTTAAATAATTTCATTGTCTACTCCCTTTCTAAAATATATAAGTGCTTTTTCATTCATTAACTTAAATGTTTGAAATGCTTTGTCAATAACTCTGATGTTATACATAAGCGGATGAGATTTAATCGCAAGTGATGCTTTATTTAAATCTTTTTCATAAATTGCATCAGCCAATAATTGCTCAAAAGATTTTAAGTGTTGTAAGAAGCCCTTCACTTGATTTGGCAATCTAGAAATATGGACAGGCATTGGCCCATCTTTTGTTATTCTTGCAGTCACTTCAATGGCTGCACCTTCTTCAATATCCATGATGTGTCCATAGTTGATTGTGTTTATGACTTGATAATCTCTTTTATCAAGAATCATTGATGAAATCAAATCAATTGCTTTTTTAAAATATTCTATAAGGTGATGATTTGCTACATATTGGGTAAAAGTATTAATGTCTAGTTCATCATAAAGTTTTAAAAGAGCCTCTTGAAATTGGATATCTTTTTGAACTACTGATTTTCCATTCTTATAGTTTTCCATAAATTGTTTATGCACATCGTCATAATAATACACTTTTTTTAAATCTACGCTAGGAAACAAACCTAAATCATCTAGAAATGTGTTCGACCAGAAACAAAAATTATCATGACCATTTATCTTTTTGATTAAATCATTTAACTTATCCTTCTGATTTTGAAACACATTAGTAACAAAACTCATAGGACTTAAACCAGCAGCACAAACAATGAGTTGATTTTTCTTAGTATGTAACGCTTTAGCAAAACATTGATTCATATCGTCTGGTATGTTTGATATACCTAAATACTTATCAGTTTCAGCATATCTAAATACTGCCTCACTGATTAACCCCATAGGTTGAGATAAGTTAATAAGCCAAGCTTGTTCACAATATATATTCATTTGTTCAATTAACTGATATATTTTAGGAACAATTCTCAATGCTTTAAAGCTGCTTTTTAACCCATATGTATCATCTGCAAGCATGTTTTGTTCATAAAGTATTTTTTCTTCTGCCAAATCGTAATGATCATTTTCTAGTCCAAGAAGTGAGTAAACAAAATCCGCATGCTCTAAAGCAGTTTTATAGTTATCTGTATCATAGATTTTTATCTCGTATCGCTGTTGTTTAAGTAAATGCTTGACAAAATTTTTAATCACTTTAATTTTTTCTTGATCTTGGTTATCATTAAACAACCAAATCTCTGATATTTGATAGTTTCTTGATTTTTCAATTAAATTTTGGATAAATATTGGTACATAAACTGCTGTACCACTAACGATAACTAGTTTATACTTTTTATCCATGAGATTGTCCAACTTTCATATATTTTAATAATTATAGTTGATTTGACCTAATACAGTATACGCTTTAGCTCCTGTCGCATTTACAACATTTCCTGGTAATCGATTAAGTGTCTGATTACCTAAAATAATAAATGCTAGCGCTTCTTTAAACTCACTGTCATAACCTAAATCTTCTAATACTTTAATTTTCGTCTTCGTCATTTTCATCTTTAGTTGTTCTATGATAAAGCGATTGTGTGCGCCGCCTCCGCATAAAACAAGTTCATCAATAGGTTCTTTAATCAAGTCCGTATAGCTTTCTACAATTGAATCTACAGTAATCATAGAAAATGTATGTATGAGATCTTCTTTCTTATGATTCATATATTTATCTATCCATTGATTCACATATAGAGATCCAAACATTTCTCTTCCGGTAGATTTCGGATAGTTTTGTTTATAATATGAATGGCTCATAAGCTCATCATACATATCTTTAATAAGTGATCCACTTTTTGCAATATCTCCATCTTTATCATAATCAAGATGATAAAGTCTTTGACACGCTTCATTAATCATCATATTTCCTGGACCACTATCAAAAGCAATCACTTCATCAAGAGTTCCACCTTTTTTCAAATAAGTCATATTAGCAATCCCGCCAATATTATGTATCGCTCTAGATATATTATCACTTGAAAATAATACATAATCAGCATAAGGAACCAATGGTGCTCCTTGACCACCATGAGCAATATCAGCTAATCTAAAATTAGACACAACAGTAACTCTACATAACTGACTGATCACACTTCCATCGCCTAGTTGCAAACTAGATCTTAAATACTTTTCATCATCTTTTGAAATATGATAAATTGTTTGCCCATGAGAAGCGATAAAATCGATATCACGAATATTAACCTTTTCATCTTTACAAAAAGATAAAACAGCATGCCCAAAAGCATACCCTAATTCAACATTTAAGCTACTAATCAATCTAGAGTTAGATTTGATATCATCCATAGCATCTTTAATTTTATTGATGAGTTTTTCTTCTAATGGATATGTCTTCTGTTTTATGACCTCTACATTCGTATCTAATGAAACGCCTTTAATCTTTGCTAAAACGATATCTATACCATCTAATGAAGTACCACTCATAAGTCCAATAGCTAATTTTTCCATATAAACACCTATTCACTATCATTATAAATCAAAAGTAGAAGAAAAAAAGAAAGCGCTTCAGTTTAGGTTGTTTTTTTCAAGATTAAAAAAAACACAGTACTCTATGAAAAAAAACATCTTCTTTAAGAAGATGCTTTAACGTTTAAACTTTTTAAATGTTTTATAAGTCATTTCTAATGTTCTAACTGACCGATCAATATCTACATAAGCACATCTCGCAAATAAGGCATCAACCATACACATTTGTGAAATTCTAGAAGTCATTGCTGCACTTCTAAACTCTCCTTCTAATGATGTCGTGTATAACACAACATCAGATAAATCAGCTAACATCGAACTTCCTATTTTTGTAATACTTATAATTCTAGCTTTATTTTCTCTAGCTAGTAAAGCAGCACTAATGATTTCTTTTGTTTTCCCTGAATTAGAAACAAAAATGATAACATCTTTTTGATTGATAAAGGTCGCGTCAACTAACTGATCATGCGACTCTCCTTGAGCAATACAAAACTTATTAATTCTTCTTAGCTTCATTTCTAAATCTTTACAGACTAAATATGATGAACCTTTTCCAAAAATAAGAATTTTTCTTGCATTCATAATAATCTCTGCAGCTTTAGATACCGTTTCTTCATCATAAAGTTTTAAAGTATCTTCTAAAGCTTTAATATTATTTTCAATAGCTGATTGACCACACTTTTCATCTTTAGCTAAAATAACATCTGAATACTCTTTATTTTCTGGGACTTCTACTTTAGCATTCGCTAAAATAAAATCTATTTTAAAGTCTTTAAACCCTTTATACCCTAGTTTTTTACACATTCTGACAACTGATGCTGGTGATGTATATGCTGCTTCAGCAATCTTTTCAACACTAAAGTCTTTAAGTACTGCTTTGTTTTCAATTAGATAATCTAAAACAGCACGCTCTGCCATGCTTAAGTCTTCTTTATATTTTAGCATATTCAACATAACACTCAAATCAATCACCTCGAGTTTCTTACTCATATATTTTTGTAAGTGTTTTCATATGTATTATATCATTTAAATATGAATTTTGAAACTGACTTCACTCAAAGTAACTGATATTTAATATATTTATATTACTTTACCTGGATTAAGAATATTTTTAGGATCAAAACTTTCTTTAATTCCTTTCATGATACGCAACTGATTTTCACCTAATAAAGTTTTCATATATGCTTTTTTAGCATAACCTATACCGTGCTCACCTGAAACTAAACCACCAAATGTGAACGCTTTATCATACATCATCTTAAATCCTTTTTCAATTTTTTCTTTCCATATGGATTCTGGCATTGAGTCCTTACAAAAATAGATATGTAGATTCCCATCTCCAACATGACCGAAATATGGAATTCTTATATCTAAACTTTGTGATAACTCTCTTACAAAACTTAAGAACTCACTAATGTTAGATCTCGGTAAAACAACATCACACTCGTCAATCTCATCTGATGAAGATTTTATAGCTTCTAAAAAGCCACCACGAACATTCCATACGCTACTTCTTCGTTCTTCAGTATCCACTAAAAAAACATCCACAGCGTTATATTTTTCTAGACATAATTTACTAGCTTTTTCAATGTCTTCATCAATCGCTTTATCATTGTTTCCATCGTAACTTAGTAATAAGTACGCTTCAAAATTATTATGCGGTATTTTTTTACCTAAAAACTCTTCAGAATACTGAAGTGATTGTTTTTCTAGAAACTCAACAGCTACAGGTAAAACATGGTCCATAATAAGTTTAGGTGCAGCGGTGATTGCATCTTCTCTATTTTTAAACGGCACAAGTAAACTTACTGTTTTTAATGGTTTAGGTATTAATTTCAAAGTAGCTTCGACAATAATTGCTAAAGTCCCTTCACTACCAATGACTAAATCTTTTAATCCATATCCCGTAGAATTTTTAACAACTTTTCCACCAAATGTTTCAATAGTGCCATCAGCAAGCACAACTTCTAAACCTCTTACCCAATCTCTTGTAACTCCGTATTTAATCGCACGCATACCTCCAGCATTCGTTGATATGTTTCCGCCAATGGTTGCTGTTTTTTCTCCTGGGTCAGGAGCATAAAACAAACCTTCTTTTTCAACATGTTCATAAATATCTAATAGTAAAACACCTGGTTCAACTCTTAATGTTAAATTAGTTTTATCAAGTTCAATGATTTTATTCATTTTTGATGTGTCTAATAAAATCCCACCAAAAATAGGAACACAAGCTCCTACTAATCCTGTTCCAGCACCTCTTACAGTAACTGGGATGTTTTCTTTGTAAGCATATGCCATAACATGAGATATCTCATGTTTAGTTAATACCAAGATATGAACATCTGGAAATGCACTAACCGTTCCTAATTCATCATGTGCAAAATCTTTTTCAATCATGTCTTTTGTAAAGATGCGATCTTGATCAACGTATGATGATAAAATATCAATGTCCTCTTTTGTTATTTTTTTATAACTCATTTTTGAACCTCCAAAATATGATCAACAAGCTTATTTAATTCTGGTAGAATATCATAGATATCTCCCACAATTGCATAATGGCTTATATCAAATAGTTTATTATGTTTATCTTTATTTACGGTAATGATAAGCTCACTGTCTTTCATACCTTCAATATATTGAACAGCTCCACTAATCCCTAAATTAATAATTAATTTTGGTTTAACTGTTCTACCGCTTAACCCTATTTGTTTTTTAGCATCAAACCATCCATTTTCTATTAAAGGCCTTGTACATGCAATTTCCGCATTTAGTTTTTTTCTTAATGGTTCAATAAGTTCTAAATCTTTTTCTTTTTTAAATGCTCGTCCAACTGCTATGATGACTTCAGCATCACTGATGTCACTAACCTTAGGTTTTGGATAATGATCCAAAATTTTAAGGGTCGTATTTTTACTTATATCTTTGATTTCCTCATAAGAAACTTCACCTGTAGGTTTAACTTTTTCAGGTTTATCGAACATTTTATATCTGATTGTTGCCATTTGTGGACGATCATTTGGTGTATGGATTTTAGCCATAATATTGCCACCAAAAGCTGGTCTAATTTGTAGTAAGTCTTTTGACTCCGTCATCTCTAGCATCGTACAATCGGCAGTTAGACCTGTTTTAAGTCTTGCTGCAATCTTAGGAGCGAAACTTCTACCCATAGGTGTGCCACCTAAAAGAATAACGTTGGATTGATATGATTTAAAAAATGTTTCAACAACATTTGTGTATAACTCTACATTGAAATCCTTAAACGCTTCATCTTGATAAACATATACCTTATCTACACCATAAGATAAGGCTTCATCAACAATTTGTGACACATTATCACCAACGACAATCGCATGAACTTCTTCTTTACTAACCTTTGCTAGCTCTTTAGCTTTTCCTATGAGCTCCCAACTAACTGGATGCGCTTGGTTTTGATGTTGTTCAATAAAAACTGCAATACCATTATATAAGCTTTTATCTATTTTAGGTTTAGGGTTATCAACCAACTCACATACACCTAATGGTCCTTTTTTTATACACATTTTACAAATTCGACAAGATGCATTTATCGATAGATACGCATCTTGATAATCGAAAGCGTTGAAAGGACAGACCTCAATGAGTTGTTTTGCGATTGATTCAGTTACCTTTTCTTGGTTTACTTTTATATATGCCATAATCTCACCTACACGTATCTACTTTCTTTTAAAATGTCATAAATCTTTTGTGATACTTCTTTAGTATTACCTTCTATCATTTTAGATTCCATTTTTTTGTTTGGAGGAAAAATTTCTTCGACTTGAGTTGGTGATCCACTTAATCCGTAATGATCTGGATCTTGGTCTTCTAGATTTTTCAGTGAAACCATAGGTATCTGATAATCGTTAAACAATTGTTTTCTTCTAAATGAAGGTAATCTAGGGACATAACAGTCTTTTTCAACTGTAATTAAACATGGATATTTAATCTCGATTTTTTCATCATACAAATCATACCCACTTATAACAATAATTGACTCTTCTTTAACTTCTACGATTTCCTTAACATAAGGCACATGAGGGATATGTAAAAATTCAGCGATTTCTGGTCCAACTTGTGCTGTATCGCCATCTGTTGTCTGTTTCCCACAAACAACTAAATCATAATCACTAATATGTCTAATCAATTGACTTAATGTGTATGCGGTTGCTAAAACATCTGCACCTGCAAATCTACGATCAGATATTAAAGTCGCATCATCAGCCCCCATATATAATGCTTCATTTAATACATCTGAAGCACTAGGTGGCCCCATTGTAATTGCATGCACATTAACCTTGTTTTTCACTTCTTTCACCTTAAAGGCTGCTTCTAATGCATACAAATCATACGGATTCATTTTGACATTATTACCATCTCTAATAAGTACTCCTGTTTTTGGATCAACTTCAACTTGTGAAGATGCTGGTACTTGCTTGATACATGTTATTATTTTCATACTGAATTACCTCGAATTTCCGTTTCTACATAAATAACATATCATAGATATGTAAAACAAAAAAGAACATATGCCAAAAGACATATGTTTTTTTCATGATTAGGAAAATATATTCATTATCAATCGATAATACCATTCATTGTAAATTCTTTAATCATATCTATTAAAAGGTTAATATCGTTTGGATATTGGTTATATAGAAATAGTGGTGTATACTCTGAAGATTTATAGTTCGCACCACCTTTAGCTCTAATTGATATCTCATGTAGACCAACATCTAAGTCTAATGAAAGCTCATTGCTTGTAACAATAGTTTCAACACCATTTATGACAACACTATATGAGATACTGCCAGGTACTTCATTAAATCTTAAAACGTTATTTGTATCAACATATATGTTTGTAGGCATTGATAATTGATCTCTTGTGTCTGGCCAAGCAGGTATTGGATCTGGCACAGGTTTATGATTTCCTTTTACAAAAAACACACCATTGCTAATACTTCTTAACCTACCATCAGAAGGAGTATTTAATATTTCATACTCACCTGTATCAATATCTCTAAGTGTCATTGTTGATGATCCACCACCGTCTAAGTTAAATGCGTGTTCGGCACCGAAATATTCCATGATAAGGCCAAGTTCAGGTAAAGTCACACCAGGGATTTGTTCAAATATGTTTCTACCATCAACAACAACAAAGAATACCGTACCGTCAGCTTTAATACCAATTGCAGTTCTTGGTGCATCATAATTCCAAGCAGCCCCTGCATTTAAACTAGCATTCGCAACACCATCAATAACAAGTGGTTGTCTATCTGTGCCAATGGCAAATCTAACATTTTCAAAAGTTCCAGTTACACGATATTGAACCACGACAGTATCAGAACTCGTAATTAAGTTATCTTTATTAAAATCATGTCCAACAATAACAAACTGATTTTCTTCAATATGCTCTGGTGTTTGAGTTTGTTTATCAAAATGCCCTTTTCCAAAATAAGTCCCTTGAGTCTCAGTAATTTTAGTTTCGGTACTATTAATATAAACTTTTTCATATGAATCAGGGAGCGTATTATTATAATTATCAAAATATACACTTATTTCATCATTTGATTGTGGATCACTATTTATACGATTAACGCGTAATTTATTTTTTAGTTGTCCTTCATCATTAAACACTAATAACTCATATCCATCAAACTCAGGTAATCCAAATACAACTTCTCCGTTATCTTTAAAACCAACTAACGGTCTTGATGTTGTATCACCTCTATGGACAACTTCAAAGTTTCTTATATGTGCTGATACAGGTCTACCTGTATTGTTAATATCATAGAAATCTCCATTAACCCCACCTAAAACTTCAAAATGGCTATAGCGATTATGTACATTCTCAATAAGACCATGTATATTGTGCATTCCCCATTTATTTTGACTATCTTGCTGTAGTGAATAATTATCAGCCACAACAAGATTTATATCATCATATTGCATAACATTAGCGCCTATGTAATTCATAACAGAGTTTTTAATATTTCCGTTATTATTAATTGTACCAACAATCTTCGTATGCCTAATACCTTCAACAAATCTTGTATCTCTTGTATCATCATCAATTCTAAAGAACCCATGACTTTGAGGAGTATTAAATGTACCAAAAGCAAAGACTGCTAATAAAATAAATATCAATAATTTTTTCATTGTTTAAGCCTCCTATACCTGTGGTAATTCTAAATCTATTTCACCGATTGAATCAAATGTAAATGTGATTTGATATGTCTCATCACCATTTATAAGATCAAACATGAAATAATCTAAATATTCATCCGATAACCCTATTTTAAAGTTATTAAGAGAACCCTCTGGAAAATATGTTTCAATCATTGGACTAATTTGAGCTAAGTACTGACTACCTAAAATATAGTAATCATTCGTTTTAGTGAACCACTTAGGGTCTAAATTTTGATAAAATTTAAAATCATTAACTAAAGTCACTGTCTCCATGACAAACGAATCTCCTTGTTTAGTATATTGATTGATACCTGACGTTGTATATTCATAGTAGACAATATCGTTTTCTCCCATTTCAAATAAAGCTACTTGATCATCAAAACTTAAAGTCATCTGATATATATACTCTTCTACATTTTCACTAAATGTTATGGTAACTTCAATTTGATAATTCGTTAATTCATTTGTATCGATTAATGCAACCTTTATATCTTCTAAGTCTTGATCATCAATCACACAAACGCCATTTTCTTCTTTTTGATTTTCACCACACTCAAGTGGTGGTTCGTCTATTGGTTCTTCTTTATCACATCCAACAAATGAAAACACAAGTGCAACAATCAAAAGTAATTTTAAAATCTTCATCCTACTCCCTCTTTCTTTATATTTTTCATATACATCTTCATTTTATACTGTCTATATTGAAAAAAACTTTTAATACCTAAAAAAAAGACCGTTTCTAATGAAACGGCATCTTTTAAAGCATTTTTTCAATTCTGTCTTTTACATCATTTTTAAATCGCTCAATATAATCTAAAATATACTTAGTAATATCTAGCTCGTCATCTTCAATGAGCGGAGTAAGATCCATTGCCAAACTAACAGCGTCAGCTTTATCCACGAAATGAGATTCACTGTAAGTAGCATTTGCTAGTCTTCTACCCATAGTAGCTAAATCATAACGTTTTCCACCAACGATTTGAGAATCAAAGACTTCAACTAAACTAGCCGCTAAATTCGGATGTCCACTAACATCGAAACTCACCTTTTCATGATCAACAACCCAATCAAGATTTCTCCAGACTTCACAGCCATATACTTTCTTTGGTCGATCTTTTTTATCCATTTTTCTAAGTGCATAAATAACTTTAGATGTAACACCAATATGAGTATCATGCTTATCAGCTAAGTTATGCGTATACAAAATTTCTGGTTTTGCTT